>OCZT010004832.1_pt1 | contig 13511 bp, 10 predicted proteins | sample 1539031 | NCBI WGS metagenome assembly OCZT01 (sample SAMEA3539308, study PRJEB22396) | soil metagenome | biome: tundra; feature: field; material: soil | place: USA | collected 2010-05 | depth 0.15 m | reverse complement strand
ACAGTAAACTTCAAAAATACAATAATAATAATGACATCAAACATTGGTTCGCATTTGATCCAGGAAAAACTAGAAAATGTTGATGATGATCAGATGGAAAATGTTCTGGGAAATCTACGATTTAAACTGATTGATCTCTTAAGAAAAACAATACGTCCCGAATTTCTAAACAGGATTGATGAAATTGTACTATTTAAACCATTAAGTAGAAATGAGATAAGAAAAATTGTCGATATCCAGATAGCAAAAATAATTAGAATGCTTAAGGAAAAAAATATTGTACTTGAGGTAGATAATGAAGCAAAGGATTGGCTTTCGAAGCTCGGGTATGATATAACCTATGGTGCCCGTCCCTTAAAAAGAACCATTCAAAAGTACCTTATAAATCCTTTATCCCAGGAGCTCCTTGCCGTTCATTTTGAAAGCGGAGATACTATAAATGTAACCCAATCATCCAATGCAGGTCTAGAATTTCGAAAAAAAGAAGAATAATCAGTATAACTTCTGTATTATAAATAAATAATCCCTGCTTCTGCAGGGAACATCTAAAAATAAAAAACCTACCTAATATTCAAATCAACATCTGATAACTGGTTCTTATTCGTTTAAAGGGGTAAGCTTAATTAAAATATTTCATAAATTGATTTTCAATGAGAGATGGAGCACTCCCCCTTGATAAAAAGGAACTAATATAATATTTTGAAGGAGGTTCTAAGAAATACAGGTTGAAGGAGTTTACTTTACGAAACAATTAATTAAAAATGCATTTAGCCTAATAATTCACATCCTATGATTAATGGGAATGGAGTCAATATTAAAAATAATAATATTATTATCATTTAGATAAATTAAAAATGGATAATATAGTTAAGTCATCTTCGGAATTTGTAACTAAACTTTTAAATGAAAATCTTCCTTCCGAATTTACATATCATAACCATATACATGCTCGTGAAGTATTCGAGGCAGTTACCGAGTTAGGAAAAAATTCCAGTCTTCCGAATGAGGAATTAGAGATTATTCAAGTTGCCGCATGGTTTCATGACACTGGTTTTATTAGAAGTTATCTCGACCACGAATACAAGAGTATCGAGATTGTTAAAGAGTATTTAGAAAACATCCACTACCCTGAGGAAAAAATTGACAAAATAACTGATATAATCATTATGACTGAAATGGGAAATATACCGGTCAGTCTTTCCGAGAAGATTATGAGAGACGCCGACATTTTACATATTGGGAAAGAAGAATTTTATTCTAAATCCCTCACACTTAAATCTGAATGGGAAAGTATCGATCGTAAAAAATTTACCGAATTAGAGTGGCTACAATCCAGCCTGGATTTTATCAACAGTACATTATTTTATACGGACTATGCAAAATCAAAGTATGAAGGGGGGCGACAGAAGAATATATCCCGCCTTAATGAAATGGTTAAAAAATTATTATAATTATTTGTCACTTTCTAGCATAAATACTAACTAAGCGCAGATTTACAACCATAGGATGGCCTCAATGAAAAGGATCATTTTGCATAATTGACCTGACAGACATATCTTAAGCGGGATAATTTCAGAAGGTTTTATTAATTTCCTTATTCTAAAGAAGCATTTACACTTATGACTTATAAATATCAAATATTTTACATTATCGCTTTAATGTTTTTTATTTCAGCATGTAAACCGGAAAATAAAAGATCACATGGGATTGATAATAATGCTGCATTTTCTTCTGCTGATTATCAGCAATATCTGCAGAACAGGTTTAATAAAGAAGATTCCTCATTTTCAATTAAGGCCTCCGGTATCGAATATTTCGATACTCTTAAATCTTTCTACTCTGCCCGGAATTTTCAACCATTGTTTATTAAAAGCTTCGATGAAACATCATCCATTTATCCAATACTAGATCTTTTTTCAAAAGCCGGCGAACATGGAATTCAACCTGGCATTTACCATTTTGAACTCATAAAGAACGAAATCTTAAAAATTTCCGGAAACAGTTCTGAAAGGTATTTGCACATGGCAAATGCTGAACTTCTTCTTTCAGATGCTGTATTGAAATATGCCAGTCATTTACGATACGGAGTTGTCAATCCCTTTAAAATATTTTCAGACAGTTATTTTCTTCCTGTCGTTGATTCTGCTAAAAGAGATATTTTCAAACCTCTTTACGTGAAAAATATTTTTGAGTATCTGAAAGGGTTACAACCGAAAAATCCGCAGTATAAAAAATTACAAGCTGCTTTAAAACATTTCAATAACTTGAACAATAACGAGTGGAAGCCGATAGACAACTATTCCCAGATTAATCTAATTGTAGAAAGACTCTCATCACTGGGTTTTATTGACACAACAAAATTAAATACGAGTAATTATAATAAAAAAGACTCTGTTTTTATCAGGGCAGTTGCAAAATTTCAAATAGCAAACGGTCTGATTGGCGATGGAACTATAGGGAAGCCAACAATAGAGAAACTCAATGTTACTAAGGACGAATACATTGAAAAGATTAAGTTAAGTATGGAGCGTATCAGGTGGTCAAATTATTCTGACAGCATCCGCTATATTTTGGTAAATATTCCGGATTTTCATCTGCATGTTATTCAAAATGGTCAGGAACAATTTGAGATTAAAGTATGTACTGGGAGAAAGAAGCCGGCTAATTATGAAGAACGGCTAAAATTATATCATAAAACAAGGCGAAGCAAACCTGATGACTGGGAAACTCCTCAAATATGCGGTGAGGTATCATATTTGGTGTTGAACCCAACATGGACTGTCCCTCTAAGTATCATCAAAGAGGAGATATTCCGTGAAGCAGTGAAAGATTCAAATTATCTGAAAAGGAAAAACTTTAAAGTCTTTAGGAATGGTAAACTGGTTAGTTTGGATGATGTAGATTTGAGAAAATATTCCCCCAACAGGATTCCCTATTCATTTGTTCAGGACCCGGGCGCAGGTAATGCATTGGGTAAAATCAAATTTATGTTCATGAACAAATTTGGGATCTATCTGCACGATACACCGACTAGGGGCCCATTTTCAAGATCAAATAGGGCGGTAAGTCACGGATGCATAAGGGTAGAAAAACCCTTTCAGCTTGCAGAGTTTCTTCTAAGGAATAATTCAAAATGGAATCTGGACTATATAAAAATAGAAACTGGCTTTGCAAGTCCGGATAATACAAAAATTGCCGAGTACAAACAGAAACGGAGTGAGTTAAGAAGAAATTCAAGCTATGGTAAAACTACAGAGGTAAAGCTTGAACAGCATATCCCTGTATTTGTCGATTATTTTACTGCCTGGGTTAATGACGACGGAACTATAAATTTCAGAAATGATGTTTATGGGAAAGATAAAATATTAAAAAGATATTTGTTCATGCCGGAATCGATGTAAATTATCAATCACGGGCTACATCAAAGAATTCACTTCTTCCCAGATTTCTTTATCAACAGGAATTCCCAATTCCATGTTTTCTTTTCTTGTAATCAAAACTCTCTGGCCGGGATATAAAACTTTTTGTTTTTCAGATTCAGGAAGAGAAGCACTATAATCTTTTATGATTTCATTTACTGAATCAGCTATCGAACTATAATTATTGAGCAATGAAATATCAACTGCGATAAATACCTGCGATGCTCCGTACTCTGCATTATTTTTGCTTATCTGCATAGTTGACCATCCCCCGGACAAAACAGCCGCAAGAATATCTAGCAGCAGGGATAGTCCCGCCCCTTTCCAATAGCCCATCGGCAGAAATCTTTTTGACTCAAGTATTTGGGATGGATCCGTTGTTAGCTTGCCGTTTTTATCATATCCCCCTGCAACTGTTAATAACTGTTTCTTCATTTCATGAGATTCGACCGATCCATAGGAAAATTGTGACATCGCCATATCAAGTACAATGGCTTCTAAACCAAAGGGAACTGCCAGAACTAAAGGATTATTCCCAAGTCGTGGATCAATAGCCCCCCAGGCAGGCATGTTTTTTATCGTATTTGTCCAGCCGATAAAAACAAATCCCCTCTTTGCAGCCTTCCATCCATAATACCCTGCGCGCATCCAGTGATTTGTATTTGCTAAAGCTATACACCCCATACCGTATTCCTTGGCAATCTGGATTGCCCTGTCGGTACATGATAAAGCATTAAGAGGACCTGGGCCTAAATTCCCATCCCACTGTTCAATTGCTCCTGCCGAATGTACTTTTTCCGGTTCGGCATTAATATTAATGTATCCGCGTTTTATGTATTTAATAAATCTGGCAAACCTGTTAACACCGTGTGTGTAGACTCCATCAAGGCTATTCTCAGCAAAAACCTTTGCACATGTTTCAGCTTTCAGATCGGTTAGACCATGTTTGATAAGCAACCCCAAGAAAATTTCTTTCATTTCTTGAAATGGAATTCTTATAATTTCTGGGATGGAATTATTTCGTCTCATTTTTTATCCGGCTAAATAATGACAATAATGCAATATTAAATAAAAATAAACATAAAGGATGGCAAAAAATCAAAAACCGACTTCCAACAACCACCTAACAAAGAACTAACAAGGAGGTAACACAGCACTAACAACCGATACTGAAATGATACTGAACCAGGTAACAACCGAGTAACAACCAAGTAACAATCCACCCCTAACTCATTTATTTACAATAAGTTACAATTTTAATAAGTTTCAAACCCCTATCTAATTATTAAATTCATGTTTTATACCCAGCCCGAAATCCCTCCGGACAAATATCGAATCTGACCGTTCATAATAATAAAGTAATAACCTTTAGTAATTCATTTGACTTTAAATGTTCACCCTTTTATATTTCGTCTATAAACGAAATAAGATTATGTTAGAAGAAAAAATAAAAATATTCAAAGCCCTATCCGACCCTAATAGGTTAAGGATACTTAAAGCGCTTCAGACTAAAGTACTGTGTGTGTGCGAGATCCGGGAACTCCTGCAGCTAGCTAACTCAACAGTTTCACAACATCTTAGTATATTAAAACAAGAAGGGTTCATACTTGAGGAAAAAGAGGGTAAATGGGTTAATTATTATATAAATCCACAACCCTCTGATCCAAGGATTAGTGCATTCTTATCCATGCTCGACTTCTGGATAGGCGATGAAAAAGCAATAATCGCTGATAAAGAGAAAATATGCTGTCTGGATAGAAAACTAATCTGCTGTTAATAAATTTATTTTATAATTGTTTCGGTATAGAACGAAATAGATATAAATATGATACCTGTAAAAGTATTATTTGTTTGTATTCATAACAGTGCAAGGAGCCAGATGGCCGAAGCTTTCCTTAATCATTTAAGGAATGGCGGATTTTATGCTGAGAGCGCAGGACTTGAACCCGGCTCACTTAATCAGGTTGTTGTGGCTGCATTGAAATCGGACGGAATCGATATTTCAGGGAATAAAACCAAAACAGTCGATTCCATAATCGCCTCCGGCAAACATTTTGATTATGTAATCACAGTCTGCGATGAAACCAATGCTGAAAGATGCCCTATCATCCCCGGCGAAGGTAAAAGAATGCACTGGAGTTTTGCAGATCCTTCCTCACTTAACGGCTAGTATGAAGAAAAATTGGAGCAGACCTTATTAATAATGCGCCAGATTAAAGCCAGGATTGAAAACTGGATCAAAGAAATAAACACATTAAATAAATTGCAGGAGCCTATATGATTATGATAAAAAACTATTCGGAATAAATGAAATGAGCTCTGATGAGATATTCTGCCATGCAGAAACTGTAGTGAATAAAGTTGTCCGGCTATTCGATAATAATTTAACAATCTGCTGAGGGTAAAATCATGTCTGAAATAAAAAGGCTCTCGTTCCTCGACCGGTTTTTAACCCTTTGGATATTCGTTGCCATGTTCTTGGGCGTATTATCCGGATGGCTCTTCCCCGGTATTGGAAACTTTTGGAATAAATTCAACAGCGGCACCACAAATATCCCTATAGCTGCTGGACTCATCCTAATGATGTATCCTCCTCTTGCCAAAGTTAAATATGAAGAACTTGGCAAGGTGTTTAGAAACATAAAAATTCTTTCGCTCTCCCTCCTGCAGAACTGGGTAATTGGTCCTGTTCTTATGTTCCTTCTCGCTGTAATATTCCTTCAGAATTATCCTGAATATATGGCTGGACTAATAATGATGGGTCTTGCAAGATGCATCGCTATGGTTATCGTATGGAACGAACTCGCTAAAGGAAATACTGAATATGCGGCAGGACTTGTAGCTTTCAACTCAATTTTCCAGGTGTTGTTTTACTCAATCTACGCTTATGTCTTCTTAACTGTCTTACCGGCGATCCTTGGGCTCCACACCTTTAAGGTAGATATAACAATAGGACAAATTGCTTATAGCGTGTTCATTTACCTGGGCATTCCTTTTCTCGCAGGTGTAATTACCAGGTTTTTACTGCTTAAAATAAAAAGCAGGGAATGGTACGAAAAATCTTTTATCCCTAAAATAAGTCCCATTACCTTGATCGCTCTCTTATTTACAATTTTTGTAATGTTCTCATTAAAAGGGAATATGATCATAAAAATTCCGGTAGATGTATTAAGAATTGCAGTCCCGCTGATACTTTATTTCTTAATAATGTTTTTTGTCTCCTTTTATATAGCTAAAAAGGCAGGCGCCGGATATAGCAAGACAGCCACACTTTCCTTCACTGCGGCAAGTAACAACTTCGAATTGGCCATCGCTGTTGCTATTGCAGTATTTGGAATAAACTCCGGAGAAGCTTTTGCTGCTGTCATAGGTCCCTTGGTAGAAGTTCCTATTCTTATTGCGTTGGTTAATGTGTCCCTCTTTTTTCGAAAGAAATATTTTCAAGAGGAAATAAATTCAAATTTTATTAAAACAAATATTTAATGGAGTTATTATGGAAAATGACAAAGAAATAAAAGAAATAGTTAAAAAAAAATATGCGGGGTTGGCAAAAAAAAGCCAAAGCTGCTGCGGGGGAAGTTCAAAGATTGTCGGTTATACCGTCATGCAGGATGAATATGATAGCCAGAAAGGCTATGTTCCTGAAGCTGACCTCAAGCTGGGATGTGGAATGCCGACAGAATACGCTGGCATTAAGGATGGGGATACAGTTGTTGATCTTGGTTCGGGGGCAGGCAATGATGTTTTTGTGGCAAGAGCACTTGTAGGTGATAAGGGGAACGTAATCGGTATCGATTTTACCCCTGAAATGATCGCTAAAGCAGAAAAAAACAAAAATAAGCTTGGTTATAAAAACGTTGACTTCAGGTTAGGAGAAATCGAAGCAATTCCTTTAGAAAATAATACAGCAAATGTAGTTGTAAGCAATTGCGTCCTCAATCTTGTTCCTGATAAGGTAAAAGCCTTCAAAGAAATGTTCCGTATAATTAAAAGTGGGGGACATTTCTGTGTTTCAGATATTGTAATCCGTGGAAATCTTCCTGATGAACTTAAAAAATCAGTCGAGATGTATGCTGGCTGTGTAGCCGGCGCCATTCAGCAAGAGGACTATATCAGTCTTCTGAAGGAAGTAGGATTTGTAAATATTGAAATTAAAAAAACGAAAACAATTAATCTGCCTGATGAAGTTCTTACCCAATATTTAGCTCTGGGTAAAATTCAGGAATTCCGAAGCAGCAAAGTTGGTATTTTCAGTATTACTGTTGTTGGATATAAAAATTAGTTAAAGGGGGCTTGCCCCCCTTTTATCTTAAACCCTTTTCATACCACCCGATAACTTCATCTATCTTCCAATTTATTGTGTCATCAATAATCTGATGAGATTTATCCCCTAAGTACCACTCTATAATTTCTCTTGCCCCCTTACTGAAAGGAATAGTAGCTATAAATTCCGGAACAAGCTTACGTATCTTACTATTATTAAATACCATGCAGTGCGATTTGTCCCCTGTAAGTCCGTTCCCCCATTCATCATCAAAATGTTTAATAAAATCCGATGGTATATGCACTATGTTTGCTTCCACCCCCAGGGCTTCAGCCATTGTTATGCAGATCTGATTCCACGTAAGAACTTCATCTGATGTAATATGATATGCCTCTCCGATCGCTTCAGGTCTGCCCAATAATCCCACAAATCCTTTTGCAAAATCTTTATGATGGGTTAGCGTCCATAATGATGTGCCGTCACCATGAATAATAATTTTCTTTCCCTTCAGCAGTCTGTCAATAGCGGTGTACCCGCCAAATAAAGGAATTTTAGTTTTATCATATGTATGTGAGGGACGTACAATTGTAACAGGGAATCCCGCTTGCTTATATAATTCCATAGCTGTTTCTTCGCATCTGATCTTAGCCTGCGAGTATGTCCAGTAAGGATTATTGATCGGAACATCCTCGGTAATCGGCTTCCACCATGAAGGTTTCTGGTAAACAGATGCCGAACTTATGTAAATATATTGACTGGTCTTATCTTTAAATAATTCATAATCAGCCACTACACGATCTTGAGAAAAGCCGATCCAGTCCACTACAATATCAAAGGTTTGATCTCCTATCATTGATCTCGCCTCATCAAAATTCCAGATATCAACCGTCAATAATTTGTAATTTACTAAATTTGGGAGCTTTACATTCCCGCGGTTGAGTAAATAAAGATCATTTCCTCTTTCGCTGCAAAGCTTGGTACAGGCACTGCTTATAACCCCCGTTCCGCCTATAAATAAAATCTTCATATTAATCCCTCTGCCAGTTAATTTTAAATTCTCTTAACAAAATTAAGAATAAAAAAATTTATCTGATAAATGGAAAGTGTGATATGAGAAGGATAATCTAAATGATTTATTAACAGAATATTGTCTGTTTACCCCATTCCGATTTGTGCAAAATAAAAAAGTTCGCCACTAATGGGCGACCTTCAAAAATTATTAGAAATTCCTTTTAATCTTTATCTTCTTTCCCTGTTGCTTTCATTTCTTTAGATTTAAGAACGCCATGTTCATCATAGATGAGATCTATTGTATCTTTCTCCCGGGTAACTTCAGTTTCGTATGTGATTATTCCTTTTGTTTCAACCTTTGCTGTCTCAGTAAATTCGGGTTAAGAAGATAATGATACTTTTCATTTTAGATCCTTATTATTATTTATATCAATAATAATTTAGATACTGATTTTGAATTTATTCTGTAGTCAAAAATTAATTTTTAATTCGTGCAGAGAATGTTCATAATTATAAGAAACCGTAAAATTATAGGTTTCACAAATTTGCTTGACGAGGGAAAGCCCTAGACCGATTGATTCGTTTGAAGTACTCTCTTTTACAAATCGATCTAATAATTTTTCCGGCTCAATATGCAAGGCTTCCCCGGTATTCTTTATAGATAGTTCCTTGGGGATAAGCTTAATTATTAATTCCTCCCCGAAAATATTATGTTTAATCGCATTATTAAGAAAATTTGAAAGCATAATATCTGCTAGCGAAACATTCATATTAATAAAAACATTTATATTTATGCTTGTTTTTAATTTGATATTTTTCATTTCGATAAGTTCATTTAGTCTTTGTAGTTTTTTTTCTAAAAGTCCGCTTAAATCAATCTTCTCGGATTCCGGATACTGATGGTTCTCAATTTTCATTAATTGCAGCAAGGCCTGATCTAATTTAGAAAGTTTGGTTGCCCCATCATTAATGCTTATGATCTCTTTTACTACTTCTTCATCAAGTTCTTCCCGTTGCAACAATATTTCCGATTTGGTTTTTATTATCGCCAAGGGAGTTTGTATTTCATGAGAGGCGTTTTCTGTAAACTGTTTAAGATTGATAAAGTCATTTTCTACCTTTGTAACTAATCTCTCAATAACCTGATTAAGTTTTTTGAATTCTGATATATTGCTTCGGGGAAGTTCATTAACAGATTTACCCCCTGGGCGGTAATCTTTAATTATTTTCAAAACATCATAAAAATGTTTCCAGATTCTTTTAGAAATATAATAATTAAGTACTGCTCCTCCCCCCAGTAATAAAAGAAAAATTGTTAAGGTGGATGTCACAATACCATCTTTAAGGCTTTCCGAATCAGTTGCTGACCGAAGAATATCTATTTTATAATTTGTATTATTCAAAGCAGCTAAAAATGTAAGGCAACGGAACTGTTCTCCCTCCTTCTGTTCGGGAGTAAAAATCAAAGTATCACGAAACCAAAAAGTTATATTTGATTTTTCATTTGTTCTAATAATCCTGATTTCTTCCCCAGGAGCTAACTCATTAAGATATCCCTCTCCCTTAATTTTTAATTGTTTTATGATTATATCTTTTCTGGAAAGGAGTGCTTCATCTATTTCTTCATAGATCTTATTCTGAATGATGTAAAAAAATGCGAATCCTCCGATAATAAAAATTATTAGTGCGAAAAAAGTATAATACAGGTTTGTTTTTGTAAGTAGTTTCATTGAGTTATGAATTTATATCCCATTCCGTAAAGAGTACGAATATGATCTTTCCCGCCAAGGTCCATTATTTTTTTCCGCAGATTTTTAATATGCGTATAAATAAAATCAAATGAATCACCCGAATCTATAGAATCCCCCCATAAATGTTCGGCAATGGATTCTTTCGTAATTACCCGGTTCAGGTTGGCTGTAAAATAAAGGAGCAGCTCATATTCTTTTTTGGTCAAATCTAGAGGATTATCATATATATGGATCTGATTGTCATTCAGGGTAATCCTTATTTCATCAACTATAATTTCTTTATTACCGGAAAAATTTCTTCTCCTTAAAATGGACTTAATCCTGGCATTTAATTCCGATAAGTAAAAGGGCTTGGTTAAGTAATCGTCCGATCCAATATCAAGCCCCAAAATTTTATCATCCAGTGAATTCTTTGCTGAAATAATAATTATGCCGGTTTTAAGGAATTTTCCTTTTATCATACTGATTAAGTCCAATCCGCTTCCATCTGGCAGCGTAATATCTATTATTACACAGTCATAATCAAAAAGGAGTAGTTTCTCTCTCCCTTCCTTATAAGTTGGGGCAATTTCAATTAAATATCCTTCCTTTATTAAATATTTGCTAATATCGGAAGCAAGTTCTTTTTCATCCTCTACTAAAAGAAGCTTCATTTATTTTTCTGTTTATTATTTAATATAACTGACAATTCTGTACGAATTCTGTTTTATTTAGTCTGCATAAAATATCTATATTCACGACGAAATATGTGATACTAGTTGATACGAAAAGGAATAATGTTACATCTATTTTTGTCTAGTAATTACTTAAATCTAAATTTTAATCGAGTTGATCTTCAAATGATACAAAAAATTTCTTTACATGTTCTTATTCTCATACTTGTTTCTTTTAATCTTTTAGCCCAGAACAAAACCGGAACAGTTTACGGTTTTGCTTCAGACGCCGGGTCTGATAATCCTGTTCCGTTTGTTAATGTACTCCTGTTAAATGCATCAGACAGTTCCATTGTAAATGCCGCCACAACAAATAAAACCGGCAGGTTTGATATTATAAATGTACCCGACGGTGATTACCTGATAAAGTTCAGCTGCATCGGCTTCCACGAATTAATAATACCGGGAATAAAAATTGGTCCCGCCGGAAGAAAGTTAAATACAGGCACAACATCTCTCTACTCCTCCATTACTGATCTTGATGAAGTTGTTATCACGTCAAAAAAAGAAACTTTTAACAATTCGGTTGACAGGAAGATATATAATGTTGAAAAAGATATTATGAGTAAGAGCGGCACTGCGGGGGATCTTCTCCAGAATATTCCCTCAGTCTCGGTTGATATCGATGGCAATGTAAGTCTGCGCGGAAACCAGAATGTTATGATAATGATTAACGGGAAGACCTCTCCTATGATGGATAAAAGTAGCGCAGCGGTACTCGATGAACTTCCTGCTAATTCAATAGAAAGGATTGAAGTGCTGACGAATCCTTCAGCAAGCTATAAACCGGACGGAACTTCGGGAATCATTAATATTGTTCTTAAGAAAGATGCCGGTATGGGATTTAACAGCAATGTTACTTTTAACCTCGGGAATAAAAGCAGGTATAATGCAAACATTAATTTTAATTACAACCCGGGTAGGTTCAATATCTTCGGAAATTACGGCTTTCGCCAGGATGACCGCGAACGGTTTTCAACCGATAACAGAAATCAGACTGATGCATCGGGTGTTAAAAGTTTTTATGATGAAAATAATGATTTCCACGGTCGGCCTTTTTCCAATCTTGCTACCCTCGGAGCAGAATATAATTTTAATAAGTACAATAAGCTCAGTTTAACAGGAAATTATTTTTACCAGGATGCCGAAAGGTCAGGTGTTGATGCGCAGGTCTATTCAGACGCTAACCGTCTTATAACTGAAAAATTCGATAGGAAAAGGATAAGTTCTGAAATTGAAAAGGAAACTGATGCTAACCTGAGCTTCAGCCATAATTTCGGACAGGAAGATCATGACCTTGATTTTGATTATAAAATCTCGCGGTCTCCTGAACTTCAAACTAATAATTATTCCGATATCTTCTATGTTCCATCTAATGCTCTTCCCCAGTACGATAATGACAAGATTGACCAGACCGATAATAAACAAGAGATAACTTTAAAGTATAAAAAGCCTTTTTCTGAAAAGTCTTCATTAGAAGCCGGTTATTCGGGAGAGTTCCTTTCTTCAGACAGAAACAATTATGTTGAGTTTTTCGATTACAATCTTAACTTAATAGTTAAGGATTTGAAGAAATCGAGTGATTTTCATCTCGACCAGTCGATCAGTGCCCTTTACACTACTTATCAGAATGAAGTAGGAAATCTTGGATTCATGGCCGGACTGAGATTGGAGAACGCGGTTATTAAACCGGCCCTTGTAACTCTTGATACCACGATTACTAATAAATATCTAAATCTTTTTCCGACACTCCATCTTAAATATAAACTGACAGACGCGGCTAGCCTCCAGCTTAATTACAGTAAAAGAGTACGCCGTCCTCATGATGAAGACCTGAATCCATTCCCCGAATACCAGGACCCGCGTAACGTACGCGCTGGTAATCCAAATCTGCTTCCTGAATATACACAATCTCTCGAATTTGGGTGTCAGGTTCAGTATGAAAATATAACTTTTATTCCGGGGATTTTTTATCGTTACACTACAAATCGGTTTACACAATTAACAACCCAGATAAATGATACTACACTTCTTACTACAGAATTTAATCTTAATACCGATAAGTCGGGAGGACTTGAGTTAGTTGTTTCTGGATCTGTAGCAAACCTGTTCAGCACCCAGGTGAGTCTGAATGGATTTTACAATCAAATCGACGCTTCCAATCTCGGTTATAATGTAAAATCATCGGCATGGTCATGGAGCGGAACATTGAGCTTTAATTTTAATATTACTAAAACAACAATGTTCCAGGTTAATTCAAACTACAGGTCGCTGCGTCTTACACCGCAGGGACAATCAGCCCCTTCTTATGCGATTAACTGTGGTATGAGGCAGGACCTTTTCAACGAAAGGG
>OCZT010004831.1_pt1 | contig 13512 bp, 21 predicted proteins | sample 1539031 | NCBI WGS metagenome assembly OCZT01 (sample SAMEA3539308, study PRJEB22396) | soil metagenome | biome: tundra; feature: field; material: soil | place: USA | collected 2010-05 | depth 0.15 m | reverse complement strand
ATGTGCCTTAAACACTGTCTTGTCAACATGTTTGTAGCACAAAAAGGCTTTCGCTGCCTCGATCTTCACGAATAATCCAGGCTAGGGGCATACCATCGGAAGTCTGATAGATGAGCTTATTGTTCGCGAGCCGAACCGGCTTCGTCTTATGCGGATGAAGCGGCCAGAAAGCGACGGGCTGTCCTATTCCGTTGCGCTCGATCTGGGCGTAGGTGTTTCCGGTGAGCGCGAGACATCCGAAAAAGGTTTCTTTGAACGTAAAAGCTGACATCTCCGGGTTGGGCTCGGTGGAAAGCAAATAGTAAATGCCGGTATCGATGGCGCGCTCGCGGCCGCCGGAGATGCGCTCCCACCATTCAAAAGGAAGCGATGCGATCGCCTGCGCGATGAAGGTTACGCACACATAAACAGTTGAGATCTGCAGAGCGGTATTTTCTGTGACCGACTCGCCAGAGGCTGTGGGCTCGCCGCCCGTCATCCACTGCCACAGCGCGGGGCTGGAAAGTGGAACAGCGGGGTTCTCCAACGGATTATTGCGCTCCTCAGCCAGGACTGCCGCAACTCGCGAAATCGTATGAAGAATGCCCATATCATCCTTTGCTTTAGGCGTAGAAGACGCCGGGCGAAGACTCAGGAGCGCCCATGACGCCAGTGATGGCGATAATCAGAGCCACGATACCATCGATCTTCTCGCGGCTTTTACTCTTATCAGGTTTCACATTCCCGGCCGGATCTGTCTGAACGATGACGTTCGAGGCCATCCAGCGGAGAACTGGATTCCCATCGTGAGCCAACTCGCCGGTGATCGCCAGCTCCTTGAGCCTCTTAGTCGGCGCAAACATGCCGGCAAAGCCCTGGCCAACCTTAACCATTTCAAAGCCGTCATCCATCAAGTTGGTAACAATGTCAGTTGAGTTCCAGCGATCGAAGCCAATCTGCACGATCTCGAATTCCTCATGCAGCGCATTGATCCGTGCGCGAATGAAGCGGTAATCGATCACCGTTCCTTCTGTCAGTTCGAAAAGTCCCTGGCGCGCCCAAACATCATAGGGAACGCGATCTCTCCGGCAACGAAATTGGATGTTATCTTTCGGCAAAAAGAAGTAAGGAAGCACATGCCAGCGCGGATCCTCTTCTGTCGGCTCGAAGATCAGCACGAAGGCTGATATATCGGTAGTCGTTGAAAGATCGAGACCACCAAAGCATCGACGCCCGCGAAGCTTCTCACGCTCGATCTGTAACTTGCAGAGATCCCATTTATCCATTGGCATCCATGCCGAATAACTCGTTGTCCAGATGCACAACCGAAAACGCAGAAACGTGTTCAGCGAGCTCGGGTCGCCCTTCGCCTTAGTAGCCTGCTCGCGCATCTCGGCAAGCTTGACGGCCGTTCCCCAGCAGGGGTTAGCCTTCGGCCACTTCGATTCATCCTCCCAGCCATCCGCGCTTTCCAGATCCTCCGGATCGAGCCCGCATATCCAGGCAAACCAGGTATCATCCGGGATGATCCCGGAAAGAACTTTCTCCGAGTATTCGCGTTGTTTATAGCAAACTGAATTGCGATCGTAGCCACTGTTCGTGATCGCAAACATAAGCGGCTGCGTAGTCTTGCCCAGGCGGCTATAGAAGGCATCCCAGACGCCGGCGCTCTGATGCGCATGCAGCTCGTCAATACAAACAAACGAAGGCCTCAACCCCTGAAGGTTCTGATCCTCTGAGGCGCACGGTTCAAACTTGCTACTCGTTTCCGGGTCAGCAATATTTTCCTTGCCGATAAGTAGGCGATCACGAAGATACTCAGACTCCTTCGCCATAGTTGAGGCGGTATCAAATATCCGCCTGGCTGTTTTGCGATCAGTGGCCGCCGCGAAGACCTGGGCTCCCTTCTCGCCAAATGCGTGCAATTCATAAAGGCAGAGTCCGGAAAGAATCAGAGACTTTAGATTTCCGGCGCCCATCTCGCTATAGGCGATCTTGAAACGCCGAAGTTTGCGACCCTTCTCATCCTTTCGTTTCCATCCGTACAAAATCCAGAGCAGCGCCTGCCATGCCGGGACGAGTTCGATGGGCACGCCATAGTAATCACCGTCAATGCCACAAGTGAACAGCGGGAAGTAGTCAATAACTCGCTGCGCCGCCGCGCGGTCGAAGTAAAGTCCCCGTGCTTTACCCTCCTTCAGATCAGTAACATGCCTGAGACACTGAAGGCGAACAAGCTTAGAAGTAACAATGCGACCGGCGAGCACGCCGGCAATATACTTCTCAGCGACGGATCGGCGGCATGTTGACATAAGCGGCGATTATCCATATTTGCGATCCAGAAACACAACACGCGGATCCGGCGGCTTGGCACTCTTAACTGGATTTGCCTGACGATGCGAGCGAACTCCCAGCCGCGCGCGGCCGCTACCCGTGCCACCCAGCTCCGAGCGAGTGCTCTTCATCGCTGAGATCTCAGCACCGGAAAGCTTCTGCCCATCATCCATCGCCAGCTTCCAACGGCAATAATCTTCGAGAGCATCACGATCAGCGAACTGCATCCAGGGCCACATCTTCAAACAGTTATCCCAGATAGCACGCAACTTTTCTGCTCGCTGATACCCGAACGCGGGATGAAAGATCATCCACTTCTCCGGCGGCCCGCCGATGTCTCCAGATTGCGGTTCGCCTTCACGCGCACGCTTGCGGGCAGGATTCTTACGGAAGGCTCCCGTGAGCTCCAAGAGCTTCGTCGGTTTCGGCGGCCTTCCAGGCATAATAAAACCTTTGCGGCTTCAAGCGAGAGTCATATGACCATCCAGAAGCCCTCTGCGTTCGATTGAGCCGCCCTCTAGGCGACCAGCGACAAACATTGCGATTTATTGCGTATTTTGCTGAAAACTTTGATTTTGTGGACGTGTAAGCGTGTCTATGGCACGGTCTAGGGGCAGTGGGTTCAAATACTTCTGACCCCCATACCCCCATGCCGCCATTCCTTTGCTCAGTGGCCAAAGCCGCCATCTTCTATCGCTGTCTTGCGATCATGATCCACCTTTGTGAGTCCCTGCCAGTTGCTCGGATCCCAGAACAGATTCATATCGCCTCGGTGAGGCTTGATATGGTCAACGACCTCAGCTAACTGAACCACGCCGTTATGCGATTTGAAGTAATCCACTGCTAGAGGATATGCCCGCAAATACGCCGCACTTGCCTGCTGCCATCGATAGCCATACCCGCGTTGCGTCGATGACTTGCGACGCTCTCTGCCTTTACCTTTAGCCTTACAGGCATCGCAGTATATGCCAGACACCGCACATCCGCATCCGCGACATGGCTTTTTGGCTGCATACGGCATTTCCCCGCCTTCGCTTACCACAATTACTGTTTTCTTCAGAGCCGCTACGAGTTACAGACTTTAGCTATTTGCTTCCTTCATCTTGTCAAACCTCTGCCGATTTACTTATGTGCCAGATATCAAAACCCATGCCAGTGTGTCAAGAAGTAACCTAGAATGACACCTGCCAAACCAACCAAAGAAAGCATGAGTGGTATGGACACCTTGGACGATCCCTTGCTGACAGCAAGGTTCACACTGACGGATTCTATCTTGGTAGCCATTGCTCCTAACCTATCCACCATAGCTGCCAAGATGGGGTCAATGGAGGCAATCTTTGCAGCCACAGACGCCGTAACCGCACCAAGAGCCTTTAATTCGTTAAGCATCGAAGCCATCAAAGGCTCATTTATGGTGGATTTCCCTTGTCCCTCGAAGTTTGCTTTTTCCAAGACGGAAACGCGCTCATTCATTGGAGTGACGATCTGTTGCAACTGTGTAGCAATGGTTTGAGCAGTCGTTGTTACAAGCGCCCTTTGCGTCTCTGCTGCTGCGGACACCTGTGATTGAAGCACAGACGCTTGCTGCGTAGCTTTTTCGTTGGCCATGGTGATAGCTTTATCATCGATTGCACGGATACCATCAAGGCGTTTTGTTTCTGCGGCACTTAACTTCTCTTCGTAGCTATAGTGCATGATTCTGAGGTCGTCATTCCGTTTAGATTCAAGAGTAGCTAACTCATCAAGGCGCCTGGTATCTAAGCGGCGTAAGTCGTTATGCCGTTTATCCAACTTTTTGAGAAGATGACGTATATTCTTTTCTGACGTCTTCATTCTTTGTTTGATAGGCGGCATCTTATCGTCCCCTCTTCCTTCGTTCTCACTCGCCGCTCTTCAGTCGCGTTGCGGCCAAAAGAAAATGCTTTGCCAGCTTCGGCAAAGCATTTCATAAAGTCAATTGTTACTGAACGGCTAATTTCCTAATCGGAAGCACGAGCCGGTGACGGCCAAATTCCTTCACCTTTTCGAGGATCCGCTCGACCGCATCCTCGGGAGGCAATACTGGCCCAGTGTACTCGCCCATTGCATTGCGATGCCTTCCGCGCGTTATGCGCTTCTCTTCAGGCATCCCAATTGTGAAGCTGCGAACCCAGCCGATCTTAGCAAAAGCATTCAGCTCGCATTCGCTCTCCGTGATTGAAGATGAGCTGCTTGGGCTGGGAAGATCCTGATCGGTTTTGAAGGTGGCTAAAATCTGGTAGCCAAGATGGTTGCCGTGCTCGTCATAGACCTCGCGCCATTCGCCTCGCGCCAGCTTTTCAGCCGCCGCCAGCGCCGTCGTATTGCCGATGACACGCCAACCGAGTGTTGTCTCGGCCGGATAAAGATTCAGCGCACCCCGTTGAGCACGCTGTTGTGACCTTGTTTTTCCGCTCATCATTCATGAGCGCCGATCGAGGAGACGCATATAGTTCAGCCACCGACTTGCGCCGATGCGGGAATGTGGACTGTATGCGTTTAGAACAGACTACGAGTTACCTTTGTATCTGCCGAATGTCGGATCTGCCCACAGAGCTTGTCTGCGCCGGGTCCGGGTTATTTTCCGTTCCATAAATCACAGTAGAGCAATTAAGCTCGCCGCGCAAGAACTTTAATATGTTTATTTTTCTTTTGTGCTAAATCACATCTAAAAATCTTATCCATATTACCCGCGTCGATGTTCCGGTCGATGCCTCTGCATGTCTCTTGATCCCAAATACACGCCGCATTTCGGGCATGGCCGCAGCACCTTCGGCCTACCCCGTTTCGCTTCATACTGCCCAATCAGCTCCGCGCCCATACACGCCATCGGCGCCATGTGTACAATTTCCCCGCCAATCCGGAGCCGCACCGGCAGAGATGCTCTTTCCCTGTGCTTCAGCGGCTTCCCATCCAGCCCGCAAATCGGAGCCCTGTCCGCACGCGCCCGCGCCTCAGCTCTTACCATTGCACTCTTCATGCCCGAAACTGTTCTTCCGCTCAGCCCATGTTTCGCCGCAACTTCAGAAACCCTCATCGTCGCCAGATCAGCCTTCGCTTCTGCGGCAATCTCGGCAGAGCATAATCGATCTTCCGCCAGAAAGCGCATCCTGGACGCATCCAGCTCCTCCCGTGAAATCGGCGGAATCTTACATACATCGAACGCTTCCCGCAAACGCTCCGGCGTCTCCAGCCTGTTCGCTGTCTCGTAGCAGCACGGCTCACCATCCGCACAGCGCAAACACACGGGCTCATTCTCCAGCCACATCTGCGCCTGGCAGTGATGCCCCTTGTGTCGGCACTCCGCGCACTCCACCCCAATCAGCTTGCCCAATGCGCTCATTTGGCAATCCTCGCCAACCGCACCATCTCATCCACACGATCCGAATCCACTGGCTTGCGCCGGTAAATCTCCCGCGTAGTGAGAATAGGATCTCTTTCAAGTTGCACATGCATCGTCGCGCGCCTCAGCAATGAATCATCGTCCGCCGCATCCTGCGTCTGCGCTGCCATGTTCGCCCTGTATTGCTCTGCATCCCCCAGCGGCTCGGGCGGATTCACCGCGCCGCGCATCGCCGTCGCAATCACCACAAATCGAGTCATGCCGCCTTCGCCTCCACTTTCTCAAGTTCAGGCTTCCACGGATCGTTGAATGCCTCCATCAGTTTCGCAACTATCAGAGATCGAGCTTCAGTGTTTGCCTTGAATTCCGCCGCCATCATATTCGGGCTGCACTGCTGCGCCAGATGCCCCAATATCCGGTCGAGTATCTCCGATCCGCTTTGCTGCGCCCGCTTTTTCCTGCGCTCGCGTTCAAGCCTTGACTTACATTCCCGGCAATACCGTTGACCGCTTATTCGCTCTCGGCCGCATCCCCTACTGCACATCCGCGAAGTTTCTTTGTATTTCATGCTTCTCTCCTTGCCCTGTGTTCCACGTGAAACGTTTTGTTCCACGTGGAACGCTCATTGTGGGGTGTAACTCCCCACGCTTGCCCCGCTACGCTGCCTCAGCTGCTCCTCGTCCCAATGCCAGCGTCCCTGATTTTTCCAAACTCCACGCTCAAAGAAATTCATCACGCCGTAAACCACCTTCAAATCCCCGCGCAATGACGCCTCTTCCTGCCGGTGATAAGCTTTAGCCATTGCCCGCGCTGTTTTTCCCGGCGATGTATCCGACGCTGTCTCCTGCGCAATAACGCGCCACACCCTCAGGTAATCTCTGCGCTTCATGAGGCCCAGCTCGCGCATCAGCCAATCCGTTGCCCTATCGAGATCCCCATCCGGCGCAACTTCCGCGATCGCAGCGTCCACGCCGCATCCCGCTGGTTCACCCGCGCATTCCGAATTGCCTGCGCTCTCTGCCATGCCACAATCAGCGGCGCATAATCCCTGACCATCGTTCGAAGGCGTGGATTCAACGGCCAGCTTTCCGGCGCTCTCTTCCGTCTTGCCTGCATCATTTTTCCTTTCTTCGCCACACTCCCCCCGCTCAGCGGGGGGTAGGGGGGTGTTGTTTGCTTTAACGTTTGCTTTTAAAGTTCCTCCTATAAGGGGGTGTGGGGGTTTGTCGCTGGTGTCACCCTTTTCTGTCACCATGTCACCCTTTTCTGTCACCATGTCACCCTTTACGACATCCTCTGAAGGCCGAATTTGTGTCACCTTTCTTTTTCCCAAAAGGGTGACATCCTGACACCCTTTCAACTTCTCGACATCTATGTGATATTGCGTCTTGTGTCCGGCGCCATCGCCACGCTCCGCAGTCAACCATCCATCCTTTTCCAGCTTCGCCAGGATTCGCGTCACAGTTCTCTCAGACCGACGTGCCATCTTCGCAATTCGCGGAATGCCGGCAAAGCAACTATCGCCTTCATCGTTAGCGTGGCTAGCTAGGATCGAGAGCACAGACACTTCGGACGGGTCAGTCATCGTTGAAGTCCAGACCAACCCAAATAGCGGTGCGCTCACAGAACTCTCCCATGCCCGTCGCTCTCCATATCGCGCGGGCCAATGCTTCTACAGCTTTCAGTTTGTTTACTTCTGAGTTACCGCGGCCGGTAAACCCGGATTCCCTTCATGGCGGCGAACATCGCCCTGACTTGTGCGTTTGAAATCCCTTTTGCCGTGACTGTATAACGATCTCCGCGGCGCGACAGATTGAAAAGGTCACCAGCCAAAAGGCGTTCAAGTTGCCGTTCTTCTTCTGCAAGCACCTTCTCTCTCGCGGCGCGGGTCGCATTCTCAATTTCAAAGTCCCCAATCTCATCGTCCGTTGCGATTGCCACAATGCGATCGTGAAAACCTCCAATTTCCTCGCATGTAGAGCGGCGGAAACGTCTTTGGAATTCGTCTGCCAACACGATTTGTGTGCGCGTCCGCTTCAGGACCGTTTCGAAGCGACGATGCATTTGTCCCAATCGTTGACCTTCAATCCACACTCTCAATCCAGGCAATAGAACTTCTGAATTCATCATCTTCTCCCTGTTCATCCCTTCCGTGTTGGTTGTGTTCCCGGTTTCAATTTCGAGTTACGCCAATAGTCCAGCAGAATCGGACACATCTCCGGCGCCGCGTGATGCAGATCCGGATGCACATCCGGCCCGCAGATCCGCAGGCACTCCGCCTGCTTCCTTTCGTTCTCGCTGACCTCTGACAACTGATCACTGGCCACTGTCCTACCTTCCCCGCCAACTCACGCGCTGCGCAGCCAGGTTGCCGGCGGCCAGCAGCTCGCGCCGCTTCTTCTCTTTGCGATACTGCCGCGCCTGTTTTGCCATCTCCGGATCGTCAAACTCCCAGCATTCGGTATGGTCGATAATCAGCAGCTCGTGGATCTCCGCCAGCTTATCCGGCTCACGTTCATGGCAATTGCGAATCTCTTCATACTCCAGGCACCCCCAGCAAAAGAAGGCGTGCAGCTCCTCATGCCAATCGATGCCGCCATCCTCCGGCCGCTCGCGCTTCAGCGGCGCGTGCTTCTTCGTCACCACCGCCAGGCCGGTCATTTTCCTCCGCGTATCAGCACAATCAGGCACACGCCAAAGGCAAAGCCGATGCCGACGTCCACCGAGGAAAGAAGATTGGTCAAGATGCCCGTGATCGCGACGATTCCAAAAGCGAGCGCACCAACAGCGGCCAGCCAATGCGAAATGCTCCAATCTAGAATCGTCATGCGTTCACCGGCCTTTCCTTCGCTTCCGCGCCCTCGTCCCCTGTAGTCCGACCCAGCACGCTGGCCAGGCTCAGCAGCGAGCTGCTACCGCACGCCGGACAGGCGTGCACCCCATCAGAGACCGCATTGCAATCGGAGCAGAGCACCGCCGCCTGCAGTGGGAAAGCCATCGTCTTGCGCAGATCAGCGATTTCCATGATTTTCCATTTTCTTCCGTTGTGCCTCGCGCGACACCTTGAGCGTCTCGGCCAGCGCCGGCAACTCCAGTTCCAACCGCGGCAAAAGATCCTTGGGTGCCATCGCCGGATCCGCCGCAATGGCCGAATCCTCCACACGGATCGCCACCACCATCAGCGCTCCGCTTTGCTTCCTGATCCACTCGCAAGCGCCTTGTAGCGCGTGTGTGCTGGTCAAGTCCCACGACTTTTTCGGCATCAGCTCCATCTTTCAGTTACGCGCGGCGAAGCAACTGGGACGTACCTGCTTAGCAGGTTTGGAACCGCAGGTCCGCCGCGCGCCGTCGCACCGTAGCTCGCACTCCGGCGCGAAACCCGGGAAACCTAGCTCCGTCAGGAGATAGGTTTCCATTTTTTTACCCGTACCCGTCCCCGGACCCGGACCCGGACCCGTCCCCGGACCCGGACCCGTCCCCGTCCCCGTACCCGGACCCGTACCCGGACCCGTCCCCGGACCCGGACCCGTCCCCGGACCCGTCCCCGTACCCGGACCCGTACCCGGACCCGGACCCGGACCCGTACCCGGACCCGTACCCGGACCCGGACCCGTCCCCGTACCCGGACCCGTACCCGGACCCGGACCCGTCCCCGTCCCCGTACCCGGACCCGTACCCGGACCCGTCCCCGTACCCGGACCCGTCCCCGGAATTAATTTTCGTCACGCCGTCCACGGCGTGACCCCCTTAATGCTCTTTTCTGCAATCGGTTTTACGGGGATTATTTCGATTGCCTCCAAAAGCAAAATCGTGTCAACCGATTCAGGGAACTTGCAGTCTGCCGGCATTTTCACGCCTCTCATAGCAAGTTCAGAGAGTGACGCTGCGCCTCTCCAATACCAGAGCCTGCGCGCGTTGCTCAGTTCTACTTCTCGGCCCTTGCGGGCCACAAGCGTTCCGGCAAAAACTCCGGCGCTATAGGTGCGAACGATCACATATTTCCCGTTAACAACTGGCATTCAGTTTTCTCCTTTACTAATCCAGGCGCGAAACCCGTTCAAGTCTTTTTCTTGGCGGCGCGGTGAATCTTCTCCGCAGCCGCCTTGTCAATCACAACCGGCTCCATGCCCTCCGCTGAGATCGTAATGCTGTCAATTCCGCCGGTTCGCACGCTTGACGCCAGCCTATCGGCCGCCGCCAGAAATGCCGGAGAGTCGGCAACCAGCTTCTCGCCATCAGCTCTCAGCGCATCCGCCTGGCTAAACAGCGGGCTCTTCTTCCGCTTGGCAATCGCCTCGGCAAAGCGTTCGAGATCGCGCTTCCAAACGCCATGCCGCACAACAATCTCCTCGAACTCCTCGACATCATGGCCACGCACGCGCCAAACGTTCCTTCCCTTTGTGTCGCGCATCTTCTCGCCGTCAGAATCTACAGCCACGGCCGCATGGCATAGTTCGTGGTCAAGAAGTGCTATTTTTTTCTCGCGATTGAATCCCGGGTCTTCCCAGAACTCCTTGTTGAGCACGATCACAAAGTCATAATCGACAAGCTCACGCTGCAGATCGTTGGCCTTCACACAACGCCCAAGCACAAGCTTTCCGTCAGCGTTCGGCTTCGTACCTTTCCTCCATGCCAACGCGATCTTCGCCTCAGCGGTGTCAAAGTGGTTTTCCGCACGGACCTCGGCAAGCAGCTCGTAAGGTTGCCCACTGAGATACACCTGCTCCGGAGAGATCAGCTCAAATAGAACTTTCTTTGGCTTACCCATTACGCCGCCTTCCCTTTCTGCGCCTGGCGCGCGGCATCGAGCAGCTTCCGCCCCTTGCAGCGTATCCGCGACTCCCGCTTGCGCTTCCGGATGTCTTCCAGCTGCAGCTCGTAGATCTCTCCCGTCGACCGCTTGCGAGTCAGCGCCTTATATGCGCGTTCATTTGCGCGCTTGTCGCGCCAATAATTCGAGATGCAATGCGGCGCCGTGCAAACCGTCCGGTCTGTTCCATGCTCCCAGCCGCAGGTATCACCGCTGCTCAACATGCAGGGCATTTCCTCCGTACACTTGCAGTACCGGCAAACGCCTGGCGTGAACTCGCTCATGACTTTTTGCCTTTCTTCGCGACCTTCTTCGCTGCGGATTTTCCCGGTGCCTTCTTTGCAGCTTTCGGCTTGTCCCAGGGCGTGTATCCCTTGAAGCCAATCCGCGCAGCTGAAGCAAGAAACTCTTTTCGGCCAGATTCCGGTCCTTGCCATTCATTGGGTCTCAGTTCATCAAGCGATGCGATCGCGAGCCCCTTGGCAAACTCAGCGCTCTCCACTTTCGCAGTCTTGAGCGTCTTCATAAATCCTGGAAGCAGCCCCTCGAAAGACTTCTGCTCGTCTCCATATCTTGGAACCGCCGCAACAACCAAGGCACGCAGCGCCTCAGCAGGAATCGATGTGATGCCTTCAAGCGCCACGCTGACAACAGCCATGCGGAGCTTGCCCTCTTCGATTGCTAACGCCTTGCGCTTTTCCTGAGCGGCCTTTTCTATTGCCGGATCGCTGCGCTGTCCGATATCGCTTTTAGGTTTTTCCCACTCCTTGCGATGCGCCTTGCATTTCTCAGCAACGCAGACCAGCAGCTTTTCGCCCGGCTTGCGGAGCTTCTCGCTCTTCCCCATATAGCCACGATCAGCTGCATCGCTCCAATCCACCGTGATGCCGGCGAGAACATTCAGACAGGAGTCTTTCTTCGCCGCAATCCACTGGCCAGCTTTGAAGACCTGCGTGAGCTTTGGCGTTCGTTCGATAGAGTTGACGGCTGTACCTTTAATCGGCTTCACATTGACAATGTCAAAGCGCGGCGCCGTGCTGGTCGCCTTCCAACTCAATCGCAGCGCTGTCGCGCCCGTCTCCTTTAATTTGATTTGCACGAAGGCTTCGCGCTTTTGCTCGAAGCATTGCCCATCCGCGCAGGTGGCCTCTTCGATGGCCAGGTCGCCAAACAGCGAAGTGTTAGCCTTGGTATTCGACGGGCAGACTGAACATGCGCCGGCGTCGGCTACGAGCTGCGCGTCGTCGAGATCCCAGGGCGCGCGGCTCAGTTTGCGGCCGGAGGTCTCTTCGATGTGCTGCTTGAGCTTCTTGACCGACTCCGGCTCCCAATAAACTCCGAAGTAACGGTTCTTGTTTCCCTCGGCGAGACTTTTCTGCGACGCCGCGATCACCTTGTCCACCGGCGTCTTTGATCCGGCATTGCGGTCCAGCGCCCATTTGAGCGCCGCGTCCTGCTCCTCGATGCCCAGCCGGGCCAGCAGCAGAGCATGATCGACGGAAATCAGCTTCCCGTGCAGAGCATCCCGCTGCCAGGTTCCCAGCGTGCGCAGCTTGAGGCGCTTGGCCACGTAAGCTACATCCTTGCCCACCCGCGCGACAACGGCCTCCACGGTGCCATGCAGCCCCAGCAATGCGCCGAAGGCCTCAGCCTCTTCCAGGGCGCCCACATCCTCGCGCTGCAGGTTGTCGACCAGGGCAATCTCGGCCGCCTCATTGTCCGTCATTTCGCGCACGATGCAGGGAACGGTTTCCATCTCCAGCATCTCGGCAGCGCGGAAGCGGCGATGTCCGCAGACGATCTCATATCGCACCTCGACCACCGACTCACCATCATGCACAGGTGCGGGCCTGACGAGAAGCGGTTGGTTGATGCCTGTCTGCCGGATGGAATAGGCCAGCTCCGCCAGCGAAGCCTCGTGCATGGTGCGGCGCGGGTTGAGCGGGTTAGCGTCGAGCAGGTCCAGCGGAATCTGCTGCACCTTGGCGGCGGTAATTGTCTTTGCGGTGGTCATTGCGCGCCGCCCTTCTCAGCCGCTTCAGGCTCATCGGGATATTGAATAACGCTTCCAAGGAGTTGCAACTCCGATTCGTCGAGATGCGCGCAGGCATTGACGCAAGCCACCGCCCGCCGCGCGTAGTCAAGCGCATTTGGGAAGGTGCCGGAGATCTCCAGCACCTGGGTTGCAATTCCTTCGCCGGCGCCCAAGAAGACGCGCTCGCGGCGCGGGTCAAAGCCATGAACGCGCCATGGCTCGCCAAAGTTTCCACGCGGGCGCATCCCGTCGCCCGCGCGAGCTTCCTCGATCGACGCAGCCTCCTTTTCGGTTGGATTGGATTGCAATTCCTTGAGTTCGGCGATCAGCGCCAGCGCGCGGCCGGTGTTGCAGTAGGGCAGATGCGGAATCACATTGCGCTCGATCGATCCCACGCCACATTCGCGGCAATGCTGAAAGATGGGCGCCGCGCCGCTGATAAATTTCCGCAGTGCTATCGTTTGCCGCGGCATGTTTTGCAGTGCAATCTGATGAGCCGCGTCGATCAGCTCGCTGACCAGCTCGTCGCGCAGCATCCGGCGCAGCGCATTCTCAGCGGGCGCAACTTGCAGCGCAGGAAGCGTGAGACGCGAGCTTGTACAGTAAGCGGTGTGCACAAGCCCAATGCCGGGCACGTCGATGCCGCCGCATGTGCAGCTTGAGTGCTGATAGAGTGACTGGCCGGTAGTGAAAAACTCCTCCGCATCAGAAGCGGAGACGGTAGGAACGGTGCGAGGTTCGTCCATGGTTTCTCTCCTTGGTGTTATACCGAAGAAGAGAAAACCTGCCGCATAATCCCCATGCGAGCAGAGCGACGGCCTGGCGGCTATCGCTCTGCTCAATTTTCAGTGGCCGGGTTGAAGGGCCGCTGCTCAGTGTTGGGGTCATCTCGGCAAACCTCTCTACAGGCTGTACCGTTTTGCTTTTTGGTGGCGGGAGGCAGGATCGAACTGCCGACCTACGGGTTATGAATCCGTCGCTCTAACCATCTGA
>OCZT010004829.1_pt1 | contig 13516 bp, 13 predicted proteins | sample 1539031 | NCBI WGS metagenome assembly OCZT01 (sample SAMEA3539308, study PRJEB22396) | soil metagenome | biome: tundra; feature: field; material: soil | place: USA | collected 2010-05 | depth 0.15 m | reverse complement strand
CATCGGCGGCATGGATGCCTATGCGCTCGCGTTCAAACTCGCGCGGAAGATTCTCGCCGAGGGGAAATTCGAGTCGTTCGTCGCCGCCCGCTACGCGAGCTACGACGCCGGCTACGGGCGCACGATTGAGAAGCGCCGGACGAATTTCCGCGAACTGAACAAGCTCGTTCTCGGCACACTCGGCGAACCGAAGCCGCGCTCCGGCAAGCAGGAGTATTTGGAAAACCTGCTCGCCTCCTATCTGCACGGATAAAATTCAGTCTCAGTTAGTTGGAGAGTTGAGAGATTTTCCGAAAAGCGTCTTGCGCGGGGAGAGAGCGGAGCCAACCCTTGGGTGGATTTTCACTTTTAACCTCCGCCCGCCATGGTCACCGCCAACACTGTAATGGGTTACGACAGCAAGATCGAGGGGGAGACCGTTGTCACGAAGCTCGATGCGGCGATCAACTGGATCCGGAACAACTCGATGTGGCCGATGCCGATGGGGTTGGCGTGCTGCGCGATCGAGTTGATGCAGGCGGGGTCGGCGCGGTTCGATATCGCCCGGTTCGGGGCCGAGGTAATGCGGTTTTCCCCGCGACAGGCGGACTGCATGATCGTGGCCGGCACGGTCACCTACAAAATGGCGCCGCAGGTGCGCCGGATCTACGACCAGATGTGCGCGCCGAAGTGGGTCATCGCGATGGGCGCCTGCGCGAGCACCGGCGGCATGTATCGCAGCTACGCCACGCTGCAAGGTGTGGATCGCATCCTGCCGGTGGATGTTTACATCAGCGGCTGCCCGCCGCGGCCCGAGGCGATCCTCGACGCCTTGATCAAGCTTCAGGCCAAGGTGAAAAAAGAGCGCTCGGCGAAAAACCTGCTGACGGCTTGAACCGTTTTATTCCTGACTGACTGACGCGCGATGCCCGCTGACGCCACGATCGCCCTTAAGGAAAGGTTTCCGCAAGTGACCGACCGCGCCAGCGGCGACCACCCGGCGGTCAACGTGCCGCCGGCCGACCTCGTGGCGGTGCTGCAATGCCTGCGCGACGAGTTCGCGTTCGACCTGCTGATGGACATCGCGGGCGTCGATTGGGCTGAGGGTGCGGCGCCGCGGTTTACGGTCGTCTATCATCTGTTTTCGACGACCAACCACACTTACATTCGTGTCGCGACAGCCTGCACCGGCGGCGACGCCGAGCCGGTGGCGCCGAGTGTCGTGAGCCTTTGGCCCGGCGCGAACTGGCACGAGCGTGAGGCGTTCGACATGTTTGGCATCAAATTCGAGGGCCATCCCAATCTTCGGCGCATCCTGATGTGGGACGGCTATCCGTATCACCCGTTGCGGAAGGAATTCCCGCTGGCCGGCCTTGAGGCGCCACTGCCGGGTGCGGATGTTCAGGAGGAAACTGGCGCGAAGCTCATCCCGGCGCCGATGGCCGGCGGACCGTTTGTGGCGTCGCCGGGCGAGATGAACCTCACCGAGGCCGAGCCGCGAGCGAAAGACGAAAGCTGGAACGAGGGCAGCGAGAAACCCGAATAATTTTTCGCGATGGCCTCTGACTTTGCTTACACCGACAGCGCCGCGAAGACTGCGGGCGCGGCGCCGGAATTTGAGACCGAAAAAATGTCGCTCTCGATGGGCCCGTCGCATCCTTCCACCCATGGCGTGTTACGCCTGCAGATGGAACTCGACGGCGAGGTGCTGACGAAGTGCGAGCCGGTCATCGGCTACCTGCATCGCGGCGACGAGAAGATCGCCGAGAACATGACCTACAACCAGTTCGTGCCTTACACGGACCGGCTGGACTACATTTCGCCACTCGCGAATAACATGGCTTACGCCATCGCGGTTGAGAAACTCGCCAAACTCGAGGTGCCGCCGCGCTGCCAGGCGATCCGCGTGATCACGGCGGAGATGGCGCGCATCTCGTCGCACCTGATGGGCCTCGGGGCGTTCGGCCTCGATGTCGGCGCGTGGACCGTGCTGCTTTATTCGCTCAACGAGCGTGAAAAACTCTACCGGCTCTTCGAGGAGCTCACCGGCGCGCGCTTTACCACGAGTTACACTCGCATCGGCGGCATCGCGCGTGACGTGCCGGAAGGCTGGCTCGGCCGCGTGAACACGTTCTGCGATCAGTTCCTCCCGATGCTCGAGGAGACGCTCGCGCTGCTTACTCGGAACAAGATCTTCCACGACCGCACCGTCGGCGTCGGCGTGATTTCGAAAGCTGACGCGATTGCCTACGGACTCACCGGGCCGAATCTCCGCGGCTCGGGCGTCGGGCTCGACCTTCGCAAGGACCGGCCCTACTCGGGCTACGACCAGTATGAATTCGACGTGCCCGTCGGCACGAAGGGCGATTGCTACGATCGCTACCTCGTCCGCGGCGAGGAGATGCGGCAGTCGGTGCGAATCATCCGGCAGGTGATCACGAAGTTTCCCGGCGGCCCGTGGTATGCGACCGACGCGAAGAAAATCTTTGCGCCGCCGAAGGACAAGATCCTCACGAGCATGGAGGAACTCATCCAGAATTTCATGATCGTGACCGAGGGTCCGCAGATGCCGGCCGGCGAAGTGTATTTCGAGGCGGAAAATCCGAAGGGCATCCTCGGTTTTTATGTCGTGAGCAAAGGCGGCGGGGTGCCATGGCGCCTGAAGATCCGCAGCCCGTCGTTCTGCAATCTCTCCATCCTCCCCAAACTCTGCGTCGGTATTTTAATCTCCGACGTCGTCGCCGTCCTCGGCTCGCTCGACTTCGTCATGGGCGAGTGCGACCGATGAACATGAGTAGCGAGCATCCAGTAGCGAGTAGCGAGCATCACGCATGCGAATGCGTTGGGGCTCCTCTTTGCCTTCTACTCGCTACCCGCTACTCACTACTCGCTACTTTGCGCCAGCAATGAACCTGAAGCCCGACACGCTCCGACGCATCGACGAGGTGATTCCGCATTATCCCGCGGATCAGCGGCGCAGCGCCACGTTGCCGCTGCTCCACCTCATTCAGGGGGACGTTGGCTACATCCCCGACGCCGCCATTGAGTGGGTCGCGCAAAAACTCGGACTCCAGCCGATCAACGTTTACGAACTCGTGACGTTTTACCCGATGTTCCGGCGCCAGCCGATCGGCCGCCGCCATATCCGGGTTTGCCGCACGCTTTCCTGCGCGCTGATGGGCGGCTACAAGACGTGCGAGACATTCGCGCAGGAGTTCAATACCCGCACCGGTCCGACCGAAGTTTCGCCCGACGGCGAGGTGACGGTGGAGTTCGTCGAATGCCTCGCGAGCTGTGGCACCGCGCCGGTCGTGATGATCGACGACGAACTCCACGAGAAGGTCGACTGCGCGAAGGCGAAGCAACTCGCCGCGCAAATCAAAGCGGAGGCGAAGAGATCCTGAGCACCATGCGCGCACCCGAACAACGCCGCATCATTTTCAAGCACATCGACGAGCCCGGCTACTCGAACGACCTCGCGTGCTACCTGCGCCACGGCGGTTACGAGGTGTTGAAGAAAGCCGTCGCGCGCAAACCCGAGGAAATCGTCGACGAAGTGAAACGTTCCGGTTTGCGCGGCCGCGGCGGCGCGGGCTTCGGCTGCGGCCTCAAGTGGTCGCTGCTCGACCGCAAGAGCGGCAAGCCCGTTTACCTCATCGTCAACGCCGACGAGTCTGAGCCGGGCACGTTCAAGGATCGCTATATCATCCACCAGGACCCGCACCAGCTGATCGAGGGCATCATGATCACCTGTTTCGCGAACAACGTGAAGCAGGCTTACATCTACATCCGCGGCGAGTTTCCTGAGGGCGCGCGCATTCTGGAGAAAGCCATCGCCGAGGCGCGGGCGGCGAATTTCTGCGGACCGAACATCCTCGGCACGGGCTACGGCTGCGAAATCTACGTTCACCGCGGCGCCGGTGCCTACATCTGCGGCGAGGAGACCGGCCTCATCGAATCGCTCGAGGGCAAGCGCCCCTATCCGCGCATCAAGCCGCCATATTTTCCCGCCGTGCTCGGTCTTTACCAGTGCCCGACGATCGTCAACAACGTCGAGACCCTCTGCCACGTGAAATACATCGCCGAGGTGGGCGGCGAGGCGTTCGCAAAAATCGGCACGCCCAACAATACCGGCACGCGCATCCTGTGCGTGAGCGGTCACGTGCAGCGGCCCGGCTACTACGAGTTCGAGGTCGGCAAGATCACGCTGGGCCAGCTCCTCAACGAAGTGTGCGGCGGCCCGCTGCCGGGACGGAAGTTCAAGGCGGTCATCCCCGGCGGCTCGTCGGCGAAGATTCTGAAATTCGGCGAGACGTTCACACTGAAAAACAAGGACGGCACCACGCGCACCCTCACCGTCGAGGACATCCCGATGGACTTCGACACGATGGCCGCGTGCGGCACGATGGGCGGCTCCGGCGGCGTCATCGTGATGGACGATTCCACCGACATGGTGCAGGCGCTCGCCAACCTCAACGCTTTCTACGCCCACGAAAGTTGCGGCCAGTGCACGCCGTGCCGCGAGGGCTCGCTGTGGATGAAGAAGATCACGAAGCGCATGGTGCACGGCACCGCCCGCGCCGAGGACGGTGCCTTGCTCAAGAGCGTCGCCGACCAAATCGCCGGCCGCACGATTTGCGCCTTTGGCGAAGCCTGCGCGTGGCCCACGCAGAGCTTCATCGCTAAGTTCGGCGATGAATTCAAAGTATATCCCGAAACGAAAAAAGCCGCGAAGCCTGCCGACGCGCTTGACTTCGTCTAAGATTCCTTCCGCCCGATGATTCAGCCCGCCAAACCCGACCTCGTCACCGTCAACATCGACGGCAAGGACATCGCTGTGCCGAAGGGCACGAATGTCATTGAGGCCGCGCGCCAGGGCGGCATCGACATCCCGCACTACTGCTATCACCCGAAGCTCTCCATCGTGGGCAATTGCCGGATGTGTCTCATCGAATTGGGCCTGCCCGCCGTCGATCCCGCCACGAAGGCGCCGATCATCGACCCGGCGACCGGCAAACAGAAAATCAACTGGATTCCGCGTCCGCAGATCGGCTGCGCGACGAACGCTTCGCCCGGGCTCCACATCCGCACCAACACGCCGCAAGTGAAGGACTGCCGCGAGGGCGTGATGGAATTCCTGCTCATCAATCACCCGCTCGACTGCCCGATTTGCGACCAAGCCGGCGAGTGCAAGCTCCAGGAACAGTCCACCGGCTACGGCCGCGGCTATTCGCGTTTCATCGAGCAGAAGAACGTGAAGCCGAAGCGCACGCTCCTCGGGCCGCGCGTAATGCTCGACGACGAGCGCTGCATCCTCTGCTCACGCTGCATCCGTTTCTCGAAGGAAGTCGCGAAAGACGACGTCCTCGGCTTCATCGACCGCGGCAGCTACTCGACGCTCACCTGCTACCCGGGCAGGAAACTCGAGAACAACTACTCGCTCAACACCGTCGACATCTGCCCGGTCGGCGCGCTCACCTCCACGGATTTCCGCTTCAAGATGCGCGTCTGGTTCCTCAAGCAGACGAACAGCATCGACCCCGAGTCATCCGTCGGCACCAACACCGTCGTGTGGTCGCGCGAAGGCGCCATCTACCGCATCACCCCGCGCCGCAATGACGAGGTGAACGACACGTGGATGGCCGACTCCGGGCGCGAACTCTTCAAATCGGTCAACACCGCCGACCGCCTGACCGCAATCAAGGTTAATGGCAACGACAGCGCACTCGACATCGCGATCAACGCGGCGGCGCAACTTTGCATGAACGGTGGCGTCGCGGTTGTCGGCTCCGGCCGCAGCAGCGTCGAAGAGCAATTCCTCACGAAGAAACTCGCCGATGCGCTCAAAGCTTCGACGCATCTCGTCAGCCGGGTAGGGCAGGGTGACAAGCTCCTCGTCTCCGCCGACCGCAACCCGAATATCCGAGGCGCGCTCGTCACCAGCCTCATCAAGGCGCTGCCGTCGCAAAAACTCACCGACCTCGCCGCCCAGATTGACGCGGGCAAGGTGAAGACTGTCGTCTCGGTGGGCGAGGATCTTGCCGTTGCCGGCATCACTGCCGTGCAGCTCGGGAAAATCTCTATCGTTTACCTCGGCACGCATGCGAATACCACCAGCGCCGCGGCGAAGGTTGTGCTGCCGACGCTGACGATGTTTGAGAAAAACGGCACGTTCGTGAACCAGCAATTTCGGATCCAGAAATTCGCGAAGGCCGTGCCAGGGCCCGCGGGCGCGACCGACGATCTCGTGGTGCTCGCGAAGCTCGCGAATTTCGCCGCGCCGGACGTCGCCTCCATTTGGAAACTTCTCGCCGCCAAAGTCCCGGCGCTCGGCACGATGACCTACGCCAACCTCCCCGAACCCGGCCTCCTCCTCGACGCCCCCCCATGGGGCGCGCTGCCATTCGTCGAGGGTGAAACAATGCACTACCAACCCGCCGCACCCACCGCGGCCAACCCCTGAACCTCCATGAACCATAACATTCCCCTGCAAGCACTCGGCGGTTTTTTTGCCGTCGTGGGGGTGGCGCTGTTTCTCCTCGCCTTCAGGCCGGCCAAGCCGGTCGACACGGCGGTGCCGCCAAAAAAATCCGAGCTACGCGAACAGGCCGACCGCCAGAAAGAGTCCGGCAAGCTCCGTCTCGCCGGCCTGCTGTTATTCGTGTTCGGCGTGATCCTCGTGTTGATCTTCTGACATGGGTGACTTTTTCTTCCAGCTTCACCCGGTGCTCCAGGGCTTCATCAAGGGCCTCGCGGTGATCTGCGTGATTTTTCCGATCGCCGGGATGTGCTCGATGGCCGAGCGCAAGGTGTCCGCGTGGATCCAGGGGCGCCCGGGGCCGAACCGCGCGCTGCCGTTCTGGTTTGCTTGGGTGCCGGTCATCGGCCCGATTTTGCAGCGGCTCGGCATCTTCCATGTGATGGCCGACGGCGGTAAGATGCTCTTCAAGGAAGACTCGCTGCCGGGCCACGTGAACAAGTTCTACTTCATCCTCGCGCCCATCGTCGCGATGATTCCCGCGCTCACGACGGTCACGGTCGTGCCGTTCGGCGCGTATCTCGATTCGGCCGGCAAGGTGATTCCGCTCGGGCTCGCGCCCGTCGACATCGGATTGCTCGCGGTTTTTGCCGTGGCGTCGCTCGGGGTCTACTCGCTGATTCTCGCGGGCTGGGCCTCCAATTCGAAATATCCGTTCCTTGGCGGCGTGCGCGCCATGGCGCAGCTGATCTCCTACGAATTATCGTTCACGCTCTCGGTGATTCCGGTCTTTCTGTGGATCAACGCCCCCGGCACCGAGGGCACGCTGAGCCTTTCGCGAGCCGTCGAGTTTCAGAGCCAGCCGGGACTTCTCGGCGGCACCTGGTTCATATTCCTCATGCCGGTGTCGGCGCTGGTTTTTCTCGTGGCGCTCTTTGCCGAGACCAACCGGCTGCCGTTCGACATGGCCGAGGGCGAGTCCGATCTCGTCGGCGGGTTTCACACGGAATACGGCGCGTTCAAGTGGGGCCTGTTCTTTGTTGCGGAGTATTCGCACATGCTGATCGGCTCCGGGATCTTCGCGCTGCTCTTCCTCGGCGGCTGGAATCCACTCCCGTGGGTCACGCTCGGTCAGCTCGCCGCCCTCCTCCACATCGCGCACCTGCCGCTCGTCGTCGGCGTGCTCTCCATCGTCATCTTCATGGCGAAGGTGCTCGCGATGATCTTTTTCTTCATGTGGGTGCGTTGGACCGTGCCACGTTTCCGCTACGACCAGATCATGAAGCTCGGCTGGCAAAAACTCCTCCCGCTCGCCATCGCCAACCTCCTCGCCTATGCGATCGCGATCGCGTTGATTCAAAAGTAAACCCGCTCCGCGCCATGGCGATCATCCCTCTCCCACGCAAGCCGCTCACCCTCGCCGAGCGCACCTACCTGCCGGCGATCGCGGCCGGGTTGAAGACCACGCTCAGGCACTTCTTCGCGCCGAACGTCACCCTCGAATATCCCGAGCAGCGCCCGGCGATTCCGCCCGGCTATCGCGGCGTGCCCACGCTCGTGAAGGATCCGAACGGCCGCGAGAAGTGCGTGTCGTGCCAGCTGTGCGAATTCGTCTGCCCGCCGAAGGCGATCCGCATCACGCCGGGCGAGATTCCCGCCGACGCACCCACATCTCACGTGGAGAAGGCGCCGAAGGAATTCGAGATCGACATGCTCCGCTGCATTTATTGCGGTCTCTGCGAGGAAGTCTGCCCCGAGGAGGCGATCGTCCTCCAAAACCAGTTTTCGATGACCGGCTACACCCGGGCGGAAATGGTCAACGACAAAGCCCGCCTCTACGAACTTGGCGGCACGCTCCCCGACTCGCATCTCAAGTGGGACAAGAAACTCGCCGCCGAAAAACACGGCGACACCCACTGAGGAACATCGCATGCGCACGAATCCGAATCCTTGTAGGGCGTCAGTCTTGCGGACGCCGCATTGCGCTCATCCGGCGGCGTCTGCAAGACAGACGCCCTACGTTTGATGACCATGGCCCAGTTCCTCTTCAACTTCTTCGCGCTCTTCACGCTCCTCTGCGCGGCCGGCGTCGTCGTGAACAAGAACGCCGTCAACGCCGCGATGTGCCTCTTGCTTGCGCTCGGCGGCGTCGCCGGCCTGTTCATTGCGCTCAACGCCTACCTCCTCGCGTTCCTGCTGCTGCTCGTTTACGCGGGCGCGGTCGTCGCGCTGTTCCTCTTCATCATCATGTTGCTGGACGTGAAAGGCGACCAGCGGCCGGGCCTGAAACACCTGCCGCTCCTCGCGCGCCTCGTGGCGCTCGCGCTGGTCGCGGCCGGCGTGGTGTCGTTCCTTGCGCGCGGCCGGCTCGTCGCGCCCCCGACTCCGGCCGCCGACGCGCTCGGCGCGCAGCTCAAGCTCTACGCCTACCAGCTCTTTACGACTTACCTGCTGCCCGTGCAAATTGTCGGCTTCCTGCTGCTCGCCGCGATGCTCGGCGTGATCGTGTTGAGCAAAAAATTTGAGGATCTGGAGGACATCAAGTGATTGCGCCCACGCTCAACGCTTACATCGCCATCGCCGCCGTGCTCTTCGCGATCGGCTTCCTCGGCGTGCTCATCCGCCGCAACACCCTCGTGATTTTCATGTGCCTTGAGCTCATGCTCGTGGCCTCGACCCTCGCGCTCGTCGCGTTCTCGCGGTTCAACGGCACGATGGACGGCAATGTTTTTGTTTTCTTCATCCTCACCGTGGCTGCCGCCGAGGTTGCGGTCGGCCTCGCCATCATCGTCGCGCTCTTCCGCCAGCGCCGCACGCTGCAGGTGGACGAGCTCAACTCGCTGAAGAACTAAACCGATGACCATGCTCCAGCACGCCATCCTGGTTTTGATTCTGCCGCTCGGGTCCGCCGCGGTGATTGCGTTGTTCTTGCGGCGCGCTGGCGGGCTTGCGGCGGCAATTTCGGTTCTCACGTCTGCCGCCATTGCCGTCATCGCCGTGATCCTCGCACTTCATCGCGAACGTTTTGAAGACTCGTTCGAATGGCTCCGGCTCGGCGACTTCGCAATTTCCATCGGCGTGAAATACGACGACCTCGCCGCGCTCATGCTGTGCGTCGTCGGCGTGGTCGGCTTCTGCATCCACGTCTTCTCGCTCGGCTATATGCGCGATGACGCGGCCAAGGCCCGCTACTTCGGCGGTCTGTCCATCTTCATGTTTTCGATGCTCGGCATCGTCCTCGCCGACAATCTTTTCATGATGTTCATCTTTTGGGACCTGGTTGGCTTCAGCTCCTGGCTGCTGATTGGTCACTGGCACGAGAAGCAGTCTGCGAGCGACGCCGCGAAAAAAGCCTTCATCACGAACCGCGTCGGCGACTTCGGGTTCCTGCTCGGCATCGTGATGTGCTACTGGCTCAACGGCACGGTCAACCTTACCGCGCTCGGCGGGCACCACGTGTTCAGCACCGCGATTCCGCTGCTCCTCTTTTGCGGCGCGGTCGGCAAGTCCGCACAGCTTCCGCTGCAAGTCTGGCTCCCCGACGCGATGGAAGGCCCGACGCCGGTCTCCGCGCTCATCCACGCCGCCACGATGGTCGCGGCCGGCGTCTACATGCTCTGCCGCATCAATGTCCTGATGGTGCCCGACGCGCTCACCGTCATCATGTGGACCGGCACCGCGACCGCGCTCTACGCCGCGCTTTGCGCGATCACGCAGAGCGACATCAAAAAAGTTTTGGCTTACTCAACGCTCTCGCAGCTCGGCTACATGGTCGCGGCGTTTGGGCTGGGGTCGCGAGGAGTATCGGTCAGCGATTTTGTCGGCGATGCAGCTGGCAAAGTTACGGTTTCAGAGTGGGGAACTTTTGGGGCTGGTCTCGGCGTCGGCGCCGCGATGTTCCACCTCACGACGCACGCCTTTTTCAAGGCTCTCCTCTTCCTGGGCGCCGGCTCGGTCATCGTCGGTTGCCATCACGAGCAGGACATTTTCAAGCTGGGTGGCCTCGCAAAGAAAATGCCGCTCACCTTCGCGACGTTCACCATCGGCGTCGCTGCCATCATCGGGTTGCCGTTTCTCGCCGGCTTCTTCTCGAAAGACGCCATCCTCTACCTCGCCTTCGCGAACAACAAGGCGGTCTTCGCCGTGCTCGCGCTTACCGCGGTCCTCACCTCGCTTTACATGGTGCGCCTCTGGAAACTCACCTTCCTCGGCGCGCCGCGCAGCGAACATGCCGGGCACGCGCACGAAGGCAGCTTCACCCTCACCGCGCCGCTCGTCGTCCTTGCCACGCTCTCCATCGTCGGCGGCTACACCGGCATTTACCCGAAAGTTTTCGCCGGCGTCTTCGAACTCATCCCCGAGGCAACCGGCACCGCGCACACGATTATCTTCGCCGTCTCGCTGGCCGTCATGCTCGTCGGCGCCGGCACCGCGCTCGCGCTTTACGCGCCGGCCGCGACCGATTCACTCGCGCAAAAATCTCCCGGCCTCTTCGGCGCGCTTAGCGCGCTGAAAAATTCCTTCGACGTCGTCTACGACTACTACATCGCGAAAATCCAGCAACGCTTCGCCATGCTGCTCAATTTTCTCGAACAGGTTTTCCTCGCCGGCGTGATTATCCGCGGCCTCGCCGGCCTCGTCGGGTTCTTCGGCCTGGGTGCCCGCGCGCTCCATGTCGGCAACCTCAACGCCTACGTTTACTGGTTCCTCCTCGGCGTCGTGCTCCTGTGGGTGTTTGCCACCGGTGCGCTGGCCTTCTGATCTCGCGATGCGCTTCTTCGATCCACTGCTGCTCTCCATCGCCACGCCGCTCGCGCTGGCTATTGCCATCGCACTCGGCCTGCCGAAGCGCTGGTCGGTGCGGCTGGCCTACGTTGCGTTCGCGATGCCCGCGCTGCTCGCGCTCGACGTGTGGACGCGGTTCGCCGCCGTGCCGAAGGATCACGGCTACGCCTTTCTCACGCGCTATTCGACCGGTCTCGACAGCCTCGGCATTTCGCTCCACCTCGGCCTCAACGGCATTTCGCTCCCGCTCTTCGTGCTCGCCGGCCTCGTCGGTTTCGCCGCCGGGCTCTACGCGCTTCAGTCGGGCGCGGAGCGTTTAAAAATCTACCTGATGCTCCTGCTCGTCATGCAGGGCGGGCTGATGGGCGTGTTCGCGAGCGTCGACGTTTTCTTCCTCTATTTCTTCCACGAACTCGCACTCATCCCAACGTTCATCATGGTCGGCATCTGGGGTGGGCGCGACCGCAACTACGCGGCGATGAAGCTCACGATCTACCTCACGGCCGGCGCGATGATCTCGCTCCTCGGCCTCATCGCCCTTTACGCCAAGAGCGGTGCCAACACGTTCGACCTCATTGCGCTCCACGAATATCTCTTACGCCATCCGCTCGGCGAAATTCTGCAAAACCACATCGCCGGCCTGCTGCTCGTCGGTCTCGGCGTGCTCGTCTCACTGTGGCCGATGCACACGTGGGCGCCGCTTGGCTACGGCGCCGCGCCCAGCTCCGCGGCGATGCTCCACGCCGGCGTGCTGAAAAAATTCGGCCTCTACACGCTGATTCAGGTCGGCCTGCCGCTGTTGCCGTCCGGCCTCGCGCACTGGGCGCACCCGCTCGCGTGGCTCGCCGTCGTCGGCAACATCCTCGTCGTCGGCCTCATCACCATCGCGCAACGCGACCTCAAGCAGATGCTCGGCTACAGCTCGGTCATGCACATGGGCTACGCGTTCCTTGGCCTCGCGACGATGTCCACGCTCGGCGTTGGCGGTGTCGTGCTGCTCATGGTCGCGCACGGCCTGTCCATCGCGCTGCTCTTCCTCCTCGCCACGAGCGTCCACCACCGCACGCACACATTTGCAATGGATGAGATGGGCGGCCTCGCCCAAAAGACGCCCGTGCTCGCCGCGTTTTTCGTCACGGGCACGCTCGCGAGCATCGGCCTGCCCGGCTTCGCCAATTTCTGGGGCGAGCTCACCATCTTCGTCGCACTCTGGAAATTCTCGCCGTTCATCACCGCGCTCGCGGTCGCCGGCGTCGTCATCTCCGCCATCTACGGCCTGCGCTCCGCCGCCCGCGTGTTCTTTGGGCCGCCGACTGAACAACTCGCGCAGGTCACGGCCGCGCACCCGCCCGCCGACCTCCGGTGGGCCGAAAAAATCCCCGCCCTCATCCTGCTCGCGACACTCTTCTTCATCGGCTTCTGGCCGAAGTCCGTCACGAACGCGCTGGATGCCGCCCTCGCGCCCGCGCCCGCCGCGCAGGTCGCCGCCAGGTAATTTCCCGCGATGAATCTCGAAGTCGTCAAACTCGCCGCCGCGGACAACACGTGGGCCACGATTTTCCCCGAGCTGATGCTCGGTTGCATCGCGCTCGGGTTGCTCGTGCTCGAAATCCTGCTGCCGAAGAAATACCACGCGGTCATCCCCGACTTTGCCCTCGCCGGCCTGATCGCCGTCCTCGTCGGGTTGTGCCTCAACTTCGACTCGGCCTCGCTCGGCCTCGACACGTTCAACGGCCTGCTCCACCACAGCGTCGCCGGCCAGATCATGCGTGCATTCTTCCTGCTGTCGGCGCTGCTCGTGTGCCTGCTCGCCCGTGTGAGCCTCGCGAGGCAGAAGGTGCCGCGCATCGAGTTCTATCACCTCGTGCTCGTGGTCACGGCGGCGATGATGCTCCTCGCTCAGGCGAACCACTTCGTGCTGCTCTTCGTCGCGCTCGAGACGGTCACCATCGGGTTCTACATCCTCGTGAGTTATTTCCGCACGAGCGGCGCCTCGCTCGAGGCGGGCCTCAAATACCTCGTGATGGGCGCGCTCAGCTCCGGCCTGCTGCTCTTCGGCATCGTGCTGCTCTACGGCGTCGCGGGCAACCCCACGCTTCCCGCGCACACCGCCAACGCGATGCACTACGGCGCGCTCGCCACGTTTCTCGCCGCCAACCCGCATCACTTCCTCGCGAGCGTCGGCATCGTGCTCGTGCTCGCCGGCGTCGCGTTCAAGATCGGCGCGTTTCCCTTCCAAATCTGGATCCCCGACGTCTATCAGGGCGCGCCCAC
>OCZT010004828.1_pt1 | contig 13517 bp, 11 predicted proteins | sample 1539031 | NCBI WGS metagenome assembly OCZT01 (sample SAMEA3539308, study PRJEB22396) | soil metagenome | biome: tundra; feature: field; material: soil | place: USA | collected 2010-05 | depth 0.15 m | reverse complement strand
CTGTACGGGTCTATTTCGTAACGCCTACGAGTCTCTGGAAGGAAGCGTCGTACCGGAGTGCAGCGCCTGAGCAGGTTCTCCAGCCAACCGAACCGGCGGAGCCGAAGGTGCCGACGAGCACCGGAGCCTGAGTCTAGAGTGGTTCCAGAATTGGTGTATCCGGTAGGACGGGTAGTGCGGCGCTTCATCTGGATTATTCATGAGCCACGTAGTTTCTTGGGTGTCATCCCGAGTGACGAGCGCAGCGAGTCGAAGGACCCCTTTGGCCGCCAGCAATCTCAAACTTGTTGCTGCGCCACGCGGCCACACTGTGATTTCTCGCAGCCAAAGGGGTCCTTCGACTCGCTGCGCTCGCTCAGGATGACACCTCAACGTTCATGAATAATCCAGGTTCAGCGCCGCGTTTGTGCGAGCCACAGAACTGCGTCAGGCTTTGCGCTCATCGCGATGAGCGCAAAGCCTGACGCCCACATGGTTGTACCGCTGGACGCCGGACTGAAAGGCCGGCTCTACCCGGGTTACACCAATTCTGAAAAACGCTGTAAACCCTCGACTTCAGTTTGCTTTTCGGTTGCGCGTCAGGGTCACGAAGAAGTCGCGGCTGATCGGCTCGATGGTCGCTGTCGCCTCGGGGAACTGCGAGAAGATCTGCTTCAATTGCTCTTCGGTGTAGAGGAACAGGTCGCAGCGCTTCTTATAGCGGAGACTGCGCTGCCATCCGAGGAGCCCACCGGCGACGGGGAACGAGAAGAATGCCTTGTCTTTCGTCAACGACAGCACCTTGGCAACCACCTTTTCCGGATCGGGCATGTAGTCCATGAAACCCATCACGATGACGTAGTCGAAGAGTTCCTGCGGAGCATACTGGTAGAAATCGGCGACCATGAACTTGCAGCGCTCGCCGACGCCGACCTGCTTGGCATGTTCCGTCGCGAGTTGCAGCATGCCTTCGGCGAAGTCGATTCCGACTACACGAGCGGCGCCGCGCTGGGCCAGGGTAATCGAGTAATGGCCCGGCCCGCAGCCGACGTCGAGTACGCTCTTGCCTTCGATTGGATTGCAGCCTGCAATCGACTTCTCGAAGCGCAGTCTCATGCTCTTGCGGAAGAGCCGATTGATGACACGATCAATGGGCCCATTCTGATTGCCGTAGATGGCGTCAAAATCGTTGGCGTATTTATGGAAGAAGGTTTGGGTTCGATCAAGCGACATGAGTATTGGCCAGTTGGGGGTAATTGCTCAGGAGGTTCTTAAACGTAGTCACGGGAAAATCCTGGAGTATCCGGCGGAGCTTCGCTTCGGTGGTATCGAGATTGACGTACGATTTGAACCGCCGTATTGGGCTCATGGGCAGCCGGGGATGCGCAGGGTCGATCTCGCGCGGATGGACATAGAAGACCACGGGCCGGCCTTCGCTAAGCACCTGCAGCGCCATCTTACGAATCAACCAATAGGGAAACAGCCGCAGGTACCCTCCACCGAAGAAACACATCGGCTTACCCAGCAGGTCGGAAACGGTGATCGGGACCTCCAACAGAGCCTCATGCCCGCCGATGCGATGAGGTTCGCGCCGCCCACCTGGCATCCCGCCGTGTCCTCGCTGCGCCGGAAATACTGAGGAATCGTACTGGTAGCCGGCTTCGGCCAGCGCATCGAAGAACCACGGAGTCTCGTCGGTGGTCGAAAAGCCGGGCGCGCGGTAGCCCACCACTTCGACCCCAGCAATGTCTTCCAACAGGAGACGCGCGCCACGGACATCCTCATAGAACTCGGTTCGGCTCAGTTCGTAAACCAGGCGATGCCCATAACCGTGCGATGCAACCTCATGTCCCCGGCTCGCGGCCTCCTTTACCAGGTGGGGAAATCGTTCCGCCACCCATCCCAGAAAGAAGCAGGTCACCTGAACATCCTTTTCGCTGAATAGATCCAATAGCTTGGAGAAGTCCCTCTCCACGTACGAGGGCAAACTCGCCCACTGATCGATGGCGGGCACACTCGGGTCGTCCAGAAGATGGAACCAGTCTTCAACGTCAACCGAGAAAATGGAGGTCTGCATGGGCGTCTGAGGTTAGCTAGATATATAACGTTTCCCGCCTCTTGCACAAGAGAGACTAAGGGAAGTAGTCCACCGTGATTCCGGTTCCCGAGACTGTCGAAGAGATGCAAGAGGCGTGCCTTAAAGCGGTGCTGCTATTGCAAGTCCAACCGGTTGAACCCGCCGCACCTTAACCTTCACTTCTACCCGCGATCCCAGTCGGTTGATGATCGAGATGAGACGATCGACCGTAAACCGGTCGAGGTTCGCATTGCGGATGCGCGAGAAGTCGGCCGCCGCAATCCCGGTGCGGCCCTGCGCCCCGCGCACGCTCAAGCCCTCCCGGTCGAGCGCCTTAATGATTTCGGCGGCGAGAATTGCCTTGAATTGCTCGACATCTGCGTTCTCGTGCCCCAGATCGCGGAAAACGTTACCGCTTCCGCGCCAGGAAATTGGCCGTGTTTTTCTGGTCATCGGCCAGGCGTTACCTCAGGTCACTTATCGATGTTGTCATGCATGACAACACGTGTCAAGACTGCTGCGTGGGCCCACAACTTGGACTCGCTCAATGTCAGGGAGGGCGAGTGCATTTGACTCTGTCAGACTCCGTCGGCTAGCCTCAATGCTTGCATTGCCGTCGCTGTAAGGTCCCTTCCCGATGGGCTTGCAGAAGGGAATTCGGGTCCTCCCGCCATTAACACCATGAAATCGCTGCGCAAATTTTTGTCTGCGATACTTGCCTTCGCTCTTTGCGCCCAGGCCCTCGCCGGCAATGGGATGCATCCGGCGCACGCGCCTAAGGCCATGGTGGCCACGTTGCAACCCGAAGCATCCGAGGCAGGAGCCGCGATCATGCGGCAGGGCGGCAACGCCGTGGATGCCGCCGTCGCGGTCGGCTTCGCCCTGGCCGTGGTGCTTCCCCAAGCGGGCAACATCGGCGGCGGCGGCTTCCTGCTGTTCCGCCGGGCCGACGGCGAGGTCCACTTCCTCGACTTCCGCGAGAAAGCCCCGGCCAAAGCTACCGCCAACATGTATCTTGACGCCCAGGGCAATGTCGTCCCAGGCATGAGCATTCTCGGCTACAAAGCGATCGGCGTGCCCGGCTCAGTGGCGGGCTTGGTGTACGCGCAGAAGCATTGGGGCAAGCTCACGCTGAAGCAGGTGATGGAGCCTGCAATCCGGCTGGCGCGCGATGGCTACGTCCTCGGCTACGACGCGGCGAGATCGTTCCACGATCCCAACCTGACGAAGTTTCCCGAATCGTATCGCATCTTTCAGCGCGTCGGCGACTACTTCCAGCCTGGCGATGTTTTCAAGCAGCCAGAACTGGCGAAAACGCTGGAGCGCATCGCCGAAAATCCTGACGACTTCTACCATGGCGCGATGGCGCGTGAACTGGCGGCGACAATCGAGAAGGGCGGCGGCCTGATCACCGCCGAGGACCTTGCCCAGTACGAGGTGAAGGAGCGGCCACCCATTCGCGGTACCTATCGCGGATACGAGATTATTAGCGCTCCACCACCGTCTTCCGGAGGCGTCACCCTGGTCGAAAGCCTCAACATCCTCGAAGGATACGACTTGGCTAAGCAGGGTGAAGGGTCGGCCCAGAACATTCATCTCACCGCAGAGGCTTATCAGCGCGCATTTTTCGACCGGGCCGAGTTTCTCGGGGACCCTGACTTCTCCAAGATTCCAGTTGCGCAACTGCTGGACAAGCGTTACGCCAACGCCTGGCGCGAAACCATCCCGCTGCGTCGCGCCACGCCCAGCGCCGGGCTGCGGCGTCCTTCCGTCTTCTCGCAACTGGATAGCTATGCCAGTTCGCATCCGCAGCCGAAGACGCTGCTTGAACCGGTTCACACCACGCACTATTCGGTGGTCGACCCTGAGGGCAACGCGGTATCGGTCACAACCACGCTGAACGAAAGCTTTGGCTCGCACGTCACCGCCGAGGGGTTGGGATTTCTGCTTAACGACGAGATGGACGATTTCTCATCCAAACCGGGCGCGCCCAATATCTTCGGATTGATCCAGGGCCCCGCGAACGCCATCGGTCCCGGCAAGCGCCCATTGTCTGCGATGGCGCCGACCATCGTGCTCAAAGGCGGCAAGCTCTTCCTGGTACTCGGCGCGGAGGGCGGCCCCACCATCATTACCACCGTCGCCAGTGTGCTGATGGGCGTGGTGGATTACGGACTGAACATTCAGCAGGCGGTCAATGCTCCCCGCTTCCACGAGCAGTGGCTGCCCGACGAGATCAAGCTGGAGACGGTCGGCTTCTCGCCCGACACGGTTCGCATTCTCGAGCACATGGGACACAAGGTGTCCGCCGACGCGAGCATCGGCTCTCCTCCGGGACAGCGGCGTGGCTCGAAGCAGGAATATTGGGGCGACTCCCAGTGCATCGAGATTGACCCCGACACCGGCGAGCGCCTGGGCGCCAGTGACGGACGCAATAACGGAAAGGCAGTTGGATTCTAATGCGCCGTGCCATGTCTACTCTGATCTACGCAAAACGGGAACGGCTGCATCCTGGCCTGCTCGATCAGATGGTCTCCGGCGGCGCGGAAGCCATTGAAATCTTCGCCGCACGCGGGCACTTCAATTACACCGACCGGCAGCACATCCGGCAGATCGCCAACTGGTTTCGCAGCACCGGAGTGACGTTCCACTCCATGCACTCGCCCATGCATCCCGACGAAGATTGGGGACGCGGCGGCGCGACGCACATCAACATTGCGTCGGTTGAGAAGCTTCAGCGAATCGCGGCCACGGATGAAATCAAGCGCGCCATCGAGGTAGCCGAACAGGCGCCATTTCAGTTTCTGGTGCAGCATGTCGGCATTGGCCACGAAGAAGCGGACGAGCACAAACTGGATGCCGCGATGAGTTCCCTCGAACACCTGCACGCTTTCGCCAAGCCCCTGGGCGTGCAATTGCTGGTAGAGAACATTACCAACGAGCTTTCGACGCCAGAGAAACTGATGGAACTGCTGCATGCCGGGCGCTTCGACGATATCGGCATCTGTTTCGACGTCGGCCACGCGCACATCATGTCGAGCGTGCCGCAAGCGTTTGAAGTGTTAAAGGACCGCATCCGCTCGACGCACGTGCACGACAACAACCAGGACCGCGATTCGCACCTCTGGCCGGGCGCGGGCACCATCGATTGGAAGCGGACGATGGAGCTATTGCGGACCGCGCCGCACGTGCTGCCCGTGCTATTGGAGATCGAGGGCGTGGAAGGCGAGAGGGTTTCGGAGAAGATGGCCGAGGCGTTCAGTAAGCTGGAAGCCACGTCGTAAGGGCTGCCAAAGATTACTCGAAGAAAACCTACGACGTGACCTTCAACCCGGTATGTCCACTTCGGTGTAGCTTCCCGGCATAGCCGCATTTACCGCGGACAGAACTAGTTCGCCGTGCAGTCGCACTATGGGCCACAACGGATTTCCTAGAACAACGATTGCAATGTTTCGGCCTTCAAGGTTTTGCTGATAGCGGATGTTTTTATCAGGAGTAACCAGCACGTCGAATCCGGCTGCTTCCGCTTGTGCGAGTAACTCCCCGTTGCTTAAGGTGTCCCATCCCTGGGCTCTTGCTACTCTGATCGTATGGCCAACCAGCAAGCGCGCCAGCCCTCGCGGAGTTCCGTGGTCGAAGAGCACAAGCATCTTAGGGGGTGTACACGGGGTCCCTGTGCAGGCTGCGTGTGACAAACTCCAGCACTGCGTGGACCTGTTCGCGGGTGACGTCGAACTGTTCCATTACTTCCTCGACCGTCATACCGGAATCGAGGTTCTCGAAAATAATGGATACAGGCATGCGCGTTCCGCGTAGTACCCACGCCCCACTCACCTTGCCGGGTATGCTTTCGACGGCGGGACATTGTGACCAGTCAAGCGGCATAGTAAGCTCCTAGAGTCATTCTAACGCTGTCGGAATCAGGACTCATGGACGCATCGACGAAAATGGAAATCACGGATACCCCCGTCACCACCATCCGCGAAATCGGCCAGCATGAAGGCCAGACCGTCACCATTCGCGGCTGGCTCTACAACCTGCGGGAGAGCGGCAAGCTGCTCTTTCCCATCTTTCGCGACGGCAGCGGCATCATCCAGGGCGTTGTCGCGAAGAATGCCGTCCCGCCTGAACTGTTCGATTCGATCAAGGGGCTGACCCAGGAGTCCAGCGTGATCGTCACCGGCAAGGTGCGCGCCGACAAACGCGCTCCCGGCGGATACGAGATGGACGTGACCGACGCGCAAGTTGTGCAGCGCGTCAACCCGGACGATCCTTATCCCATCACGCCGAAAGAGCACGGCGTCGATTTCCTCATGGAGCACCGCCATCTTTGGCTGCGCTCGCCCCGTCAGGCGGCGATCTTGCGGGTTCGCGCCGAGATCATCAAAGCGGCGCGCGACTATTTTGACGACCGCGGATTCACCCTCACCGATCCCCCGATTCTCACCCCCGCAGCCTGCGAAGGTACCACTACGCTGTTCCCAGTGGATTACTTCGACGAGCAGGCTTACCTCACGCAATCGGGACAGCTTTATATCGAAGCCACGGCGATGGCTCTCGGCAAGGTTTACAGCTTTGGGCCAACCTTTCGCGCGGAGAAATCGAAGACGCGCCGCCACCTCACCGAGTTCTGGATGGTCGAGCCGGAAGTTGCCTTCGCCACGCTTGACGATCTGATGACACTGGCGGAAGAGTTCATCACCTTTATCGTCAAGCGATGCCTCGAGAAGCGGCGTCCCGAGTTGGGGACGATCGGCCGCGACCTCAGCAAGCTGGAGAAAATTGCCACGCCTTTTCCTCGCATCTCCTACGACGAGGCCGTGCAGATGTTGCAGGAAGGCCATGCCAAGGGCCTGGTCGAGAACAAGTTCGAGTGGGGCGGCGACTTCGGCTCGCCGGATGAAACTTACATCTCGTCGCAATTCGACCGGCCGGTGATGGTGCATCGCTATCCGGCGGCCATCAAGGCGTTCTACATGGAGCCCGATCCGCAACGGCCGGAGTTTGCCCTCTGCGTGGATGTGCTTGCGCCGGAGGGTTACGGGGAAATCATCGGCGGCTCGCAGCGCATTGGGTCCTACGATCTGCTGCTGAAGCGCATTCATGAGCACGAACTGCCCGAAGAGGCCTTCAAGTGGTATCTCGACCTGCGCAAGTTCGGCGGGGTTCCGCACGCCGGATTCGGCATGGGCATCGAGCGCGCCGTGGCCTGGATATGCGGATTGGAGCATGTGCGCGAGACCATCCCCTTCCCGCGTATGCTGCACCGGTTGTATCCGTAGGCAGCGTGGGCCGCGAAAGGTGATTTGAAAAGTGACGTTCGGGTAGTGCGGACCTTCAGGTCCGCGTTCAACGTTCTTTGTTTTGTCATCACGAGCCGGCTTCAGCCGGCGAGGGATCTGCTTTTCTTTGAGCAGCCGGTGAAACCGTGATGCGGTATTGTCCGTAACGGCACCGCTTAACCGGAGCCCTTCAAATCGAAATCCAGGCCGATTCGGCTTGGCAGGAAATCTTATGGTAACCAGCCCGATCACGAAGCCCTTACAAAATGTCGAAACAAAACACATCCGCATTATTGGCGTGCCGCTGGATCTCGGCCAGTCGCGGCGTGGCGTTGACATGGGTCCGTCGGCGATGCGCGTCGCCGGACTCGAAGCCAAACTCGAGGCCCTCGGCTACGAAGTCGAGGACGGCGGCAACGTGCCCGTCGCGTTGGCCGAAACCGAGTCGGAAGGCGATCCCAACGCCAAGTACCTGAAGGAGATCACCGAGACCTGCTCGAAAGAAGCCGAGCTCGTGGTGAAAACGTTGGAGGCCGGACAGGTCCCCATTGTTCTCGGTGGCGACCATTCCATCGCGGCAGGGACGGTGTCTGGCGTGGCCGAGTTTTATCGCCGCAAGAACCAGCGAATCGGGCTGTTGTGGATTGACGCGCACACCGATATCAATACGCCCGGCAGCTCACCGAGCGGCAATGTGCATGGTATGCCGTTGGGCGCGATCATGGGACTGTTCGAGTCGCCACTCACCGACCTCTACGGCTTCAGTCCCAAGGTGCAGCCGCAGAATTGCGTTCTGGTGGGTATCCGTGACGTCGATAACCACGAGCGCGAAAACATCAAGAAGTCAGGCGTACACGTCTTTACCATGCGCGACATTGACGAACGCGGCATGCGCTCGGTGATGGAAGAGGCCCTCCGCATTGCTGGACGCGGCACCGTGGGTTATCACGTTTCGCTCGATCTGGACTGGATCGATCCCGAAGATGCTCCCGGCGTCGGGACCCCCGTTTGGGGCGGCGCTACCTATCGCGAGGGACACCTGGCGATGGAGATCATCGCCGACCATGGGCGCATGCTGAGCTTCGAACTGGTGGAAGTGAATCCGGTGCTCGATGAGCGCAACCAGACAGCGGAGTTGGCGGTCGAGCTGGCTCTGTCGGCGTTTGGGAAGAAGATACTGTAACCACGTGTTAGTCCTCGTCCTTTGCGGCTCTCCCTCGACTCGCTATTCATGTTTTACATGTATTCATGCTTGACATGATTATCGCGTTGCGGTAGTGTTCAGCCATTCGTGATCAAGTCCTTCGCAGATGACGACACGCGCCAATTTTGGGAGACCGGTAAGGGCGGCAAGTGGCCTCCTACTGAGCTGCGGAAGGTAGCGCAGCGAAAACTCCAAATGCTGGATTCAGCAACCCGGCTGGACGACTTGAGAATTCCACCGGGAAACCGGCTGCATGCTCTGCACGGCAACCGCAAGGGCCAGCATGCCGTCCGGATAAACGACCAATTCCGCATATGTTTCGTGTGGAAAGGCGGCGACGCTTATGAAGTCGAGATCGCGGATTATCACTAGAGTTCGCTCGAATGGAGTTGGTATATGGCATTAGAACGGCGGAGACCTGCAGCTTGGGCGGTGCATCCGGGAGAGGTCCTTCAGGAAGAATTCCTCAAGCCAATGGACATCAGTGGGTATAGGCTCGCGAAGTTACTGGGCGTCAGGGCCCAATCCGTCAACGATATCGTGTTGCGGAAACGTGGCATCAGCGCCGATATGGCAGTGCGGCTGTCGCGTTTCTTCGGAACCTCGCCCGAGTTCTGGATGAACCTGCAAAGCGCGTACGAACTGGCCAAGGCGCGCACTGTTCTGGGGCGCAAGCTGGCGAAGATCCAGCCGCACCAGGCAGCAGCTTAGGGTCGATCGCCCATCGCCTCCGGCAAACCGCCTTCTCCGAGTTAAGATGCACTCATGAAGAAACTCCGGGTAGGTGTCCTGTTTGGCGGGCGCAGCGGCGAGCACGAAGTCTCGCTGCTGTCGGCGGCCTCGGTCTTCAACGCAATCGACAAGAAGAAGTACGACGTTATCCCCATCGGTATCACCAAAGAGGGACGATGGGTCACTGCGGCTCATGCGGAGCGCCTGTTGCAAGGCAAGCCTCCAGCGACACTCGAGCCGCGTCATCTGCGCGCTGGCGATCCCGAGACCACTTCCGCCGCCGCAGTCCTAGCCAAAGGTGAAGCCGTAGTAGTGCCGCCAATGCCAGGCGAGAACCATTCCGCGCTGATGCCGTTTGAGACTCACGCCACTGAACTGCACTCGGCGCCCAATTCGATTGACGTGGACATCATCTTTCCCGTTCTGCACGGTACCTTCGGCGAAGATGGCACCATCCAGGGATTGCTGGAGCTGGCTGACATTGCTTATGTCGGCGCGGGCGTGCTGGGGTCCGCCGCCGGTATGGACAAGGACGTAATGAAGCGTCTCTTCCGCGATGCCGGCCTGCCCATCGTAAAGCACGTCACCGTTCTGCGCAGCGCGTGGCGCGAGCAACCGAAAAAGGTGCGCGAGCAGATCGAAGGCGCGCTGAAGTATCCCGTGTTCGTGAAGCCGGCGAACTTGGGCTCGTCGGTTGGGATCGGCAAGGTACACAACGCCACTGAGCTGGCCGCGGCCATGGACGATGCGGCACGCTACGATCGTAAGCTGGTGATCGAGCAGGGCGTCGGCGGCACCAAAGGTAAGGCCCGCGAGATCGAATGTTCTGTGCTGGGGAATGACAACCCTATCGCTTCGCTTCCCGGCGAGATTGTCCCCGTGAAAGAGTTCTACGACTATGACGCAAAATACTTGGTAGAAGGATCGGAGTCGATCATTCCTGCCAAGCTCCCAAAAGCCAAACAAAAGGAAGTGCAGCAACTCGCGATTGCGGCCTTCAAGGCGGTGGACTGCGCCGGCATGGCGCGCGTGGACTTTCTCATGGATCCACGCCGGGGCAAGATGTATGTCAACGAAGTCAACACCATTCCCGGCTTCACGTCCATCAGCATGTATCCCAAAATGTGGGCCGCGACGGGCATCGATTATCCCGAACTGATGGACCGGCTGATTCAGCTCGGCCTGGAGCGCCACGCGGAGAAAAAGCAGAACCAGTACAGCCGGTGACGCTAACCCTTTTTCCGCCGGAGCGTCTATTTCAGCAAGCACGGAGCGATGCTCGTGATGGGCGTGCGCGAAGTTCCACTCCGCTAGAGAGTAGCGCATGCCCCGGGCACCGCAAACTGTCCTTCCGTATCTCCTGATTCGCAACCACTACGGAACAAACGCAGACTCCTCCTCGTAACAATCAACGAGGAGGAGTCTCTGTGCGTAAAACCTTCCTAATCGTTCTGCTATGCCTTTCGGCGCTCGGTCTATCCGCCTTCGCCGAGGAATGGACCAAGACTTATCAGGTTGGCGACAAGCCCAGCCTGCGTGTGGACACCAACGATGCCTCGGTGGAGATCACGCGGGGAGCCAGCCGCACCGTTTCAGTACGAGTGATCGCCGAGGGTTTCACAATCGGAAGTAGCGGCGTTCGCGTTACCGAGCGCCAGGACGCCGACAAAGTAGACTTGCAAGTCCACGTGCCGAGTCATTGGGGCATCCACATCAGCATGCATGAAGGAGTGCGCATCGAGGTGCAGGTCCCTTCGGAAACAGCTCTGGACTTGCACTCTGGCGACGGGCACATTGCAGTCGATGGCATCTCCGGGCAGGCCCGCATCGATACCGGCGACGGACACATTCAGGTGCGCAACTTCAATGGCGGCCTGCACGCCCACACCGGCGACGGACACATGACCATTGACGGCGTGCTGACCGACGTTGACCTGCGTACCGGCGATGGACATATTGACCTCACGGTGCGGCCGGGTTCGAAGATGAACAATGGATGGCTGATTCACACCAGCGACGGCAGGGTGGAAGCTCGACTGCCGCAGGACTTTGCCGCTGAGCTTTACGCCCACACCGGCGACGGCCATATCCAGTTGGACATGCCGGTGACGGTGAACGGATCCATCGAGCGGTCACGCATTCGTGGCAAATTAAATGGCGGCGGACCGCTGCTGGAGATCACCACCGGAGATGGCAGCATCCGCATCAGCAAGTTCTGAGCGACTGCATCTCCACAGGCACTTCAGTCTCTGGGAGACGAGAAGCCATCCCATAGATCGTTTTGTATAAGGGCACGGCTTCAGACGTGCCGCAGCAGGTCAACAACGATTTGGGCTTCAGAGCGTGGGTGAGAACCTCTGCCGTCCCTACGGGACTCGGATTCTATTTCCCACTGTACCCAGCACTCCGCCTGCGGCTCCGTGCTGGACTAAACTGAGCCGCGCCTACCACCACCCCAGTTCGCCCCCCGCGGCGGGGCGCGAACCGGGGACCCCGGCTACGGCGTTGGATTTTCGCCCAGTAAATTCCACTGGCAAATATCACGTTGCTTCTCGCACACGCTCTTTTGGCCCCTGAGGTACTTCTCCTTGGGCCGTTCCGGTATTTATGAGATTACTTCTCATTACTTTTTCGGGTGCAGCGCACTCCGGACCCGTGACCATGGTTACTGCCGGTTGGACTGTGCTTAAGTTCGCACCCAGCAGGGGCTTCGAGAAAACAAGGCAACCCGTTCCCGGCCCGCCTCAGTGCCCGAACGTACGTTCGCTCACGACCATGCGTGACCTGAGTCACTGACCCAGTGTGCTCATTGGACCGATAACTAGCACACGTTTGCAACTACGGCGCGCCGGGCCCAGCGGCTTCCGTTTGCTGACGCACGTCGAAAATGCCGAGAGTAGGTTGTGGAAGGTCCCCTCACTGTGGACAGCCCGCCCTACCCCGGATTGGACACCGGCGCGTTGGACATTTCCAGGCGTTCTCAGATTTGGAATCGCGCTTCATAAGCATGTCAGTCTTGTGCAATATTGCCGCCTGTTGTTCTGCCCGGAGCCCCCGGCTTCGCCGCTGGTATTTTTGTGGCAAGTTACCGCTGTTGGTGACGCTGTTCTTCCTGTCGGTATGGCTTACAAGCCAGTGTTCTGCAACCCAGCCTACCAGCGACGACTGCCTGGCGTGCCATAGCGACAAGTCGCTGACCACCAATCGCGGTGGACGGACTGTCGCGCTCTTCGTGGACCAGAAGAGATTCACCGGCTCCATTCACGGCTCTCTGCAGTGCACCAACTGCCACGCCGATCTGGAAGGCAAGGACTTGCCGCACTCCACGCCGCTGGCAAAGGTAAACTGCGGCTCCTGCCACAGCGACGAGGCCCAACTGTATGCAAAATCGTTGCACGGCCGAGCGGTCGCTCGTGGCGACCCCTTGGCGCCGCGCTGCGTGACCTGCCACGGCAATCACGACATCCTGCCGGTGAAGGACCCGCGTTCGTCGGTGGCGGCGATGAAAATCCCCTTCGTCTGCGGGCAGTGCCACCGCGAGGGCACGCCCGTCCAGACGAGCCGCAACATCCCAGAGCATGACATCCTGGAAAACTACTCCGAGAGCATCCACGGCGAGGCCTTGCTGAAGAAAGGACTGATCGTGACGGCCAACTGCGCCTCGTGCCACACCGCGCACTCGATTCTGCCGCATACCGATCCCAACTCCTCGATCGCGCGCCGCAATATCGCCGCCACGTGTACCAAGTGCCACGCCAACATCGAGCTGGTCCACCGCAAGACCATCCGCGGTGAGCTTTGGGAGAAGCAGGCAAACAGTCTTCCCGCCTGCGTGGATTGCCACCAGCCGCACAAGATACGGAACGTTTTCTACTCGCAGGGCATGGCCGATGCCGATTGCCTGCGCTGCCATGCCAACGCAAACCTGAAGTCGGCGGATGGACGCCCGATGCTGGTGCGGGTCAGCGAAGTGGCGGACTCGCGTCACCTGAAGGTCGCCTGCAGCCAGTGTCACTCGGAAGTGAACGCGTCGCGCGTGCGCCCCTGCGAGACCATCGCCCACCCGGTTGATTGCACTTCCTGCCACGCCGAAGTCGGACAGCAGTACCAGCGCAGCACGCACGGCCAGATGCATGCCAAGGGCGACACCAACGCTCCGTTCTGCAAGGACTGCCACGGCTCGCACCACGTTCTGGGCAAGCACAATCCGGAATCGCTCACCTTCCCGACCAACGTGCCCGAT
>OCZT010004827.1_pt1 | contig 13518 bp, 28 predicted proteins | sample 1539031 | NCBI WGS metagenome assembly OCZT01 (sample SAMEA3539308, study PRJEB22396) | soil metagenome | biome: tundra; feature: field; material: soil | place: USA | collected 2010-05 | depth 0.15 m | reverse complement strand
CCCGTCGGCAGATGGCGGCGGCCGCGGAGGCGCAAACCACCATGGCCGGCGGCGCGCCAACACTCGCGGCCGTGCGGGCGATTTTCGATAATTTCGAGATCGAGGGAAAGAAGGACCCGCATCCAGTTACACAATCGGTGAAGGCGTTCGAGTGGTGGCAAAAGCGCGGCTGGACGGACGATTGGGAAACGAAGATTCAAAATTGGATCATCGGGAATTTGGAGAAGAGCGCACAGGACGCGGGCGGCGATCGCTCGGGAGGCGAGGATGAATCGGGCCGGTACATTGAAGTTCCCGGATTCGGGAAAGTGGACACCTGGAAATAAAGTAGATGGCTAAAACGCTTTCGGATTTCGGGATTAAGATCGCGAGCCAGGGTGCGGGCGAGTATTTCGCTCCGTGCCCGGAGTGCTCGCCGCATAGGAAGCAAAAGCTGGCGCCGTGCCTTTCGGTCGATCTCGATGTAAACGGTAATTTCGATTGGTATTGCGAGCATTGCGGCTGGTCCGGCAACCGCGCGCAGGGCGTTACACACGCGGGCGATCCGCGGGCATGGAAGCGCGAGCTGTTTATTCGCCCGAAAGTTCCGGCGCGCTTCATCCTCGCCAGCGGCGCGCGGAAATTTCTTAACGATCGGAAGATTCCGGACGAAGTAATCGAGCGCAACCGCATCTACAGCGTGGCCGCGTGGATCCCACAGCTCGACGGGCGCTACGAATCGATCGCGTTTCCGTTTTATTTTTTGGGTGAAGCGGTCCACATCAAATATCGCGGTCCGAAGGACCCCACGACGGGCAAGAAGACGTTCGCGAGCACGGTGGGAACCGAGCGGATTTTCTATGGGCTGGACGACCTGATTACGATCGACCCCACAACGGCATTCAACCGCCGCGCGGTCGAGGTGGCGATCATTGTAGAAGGAGAGCCCGATAAGCTCGCGATGGAAGTGGCGGGCTTTCGCAATGCGGTTTCCACGCCCAACGGTGCGCCGGGGAAGCTTGCCGGCAATCTGGATTCGTATTTTTCGTTCTTGGATAATTCGAATGTCAAATTAAATCCCGGCGATAAAGAGGGCTTGCTCGATTCGATCCGCACGTTCTACATCGCGACGGATTCGGATGAGAACGGGCAGCGCTGCGAGGATGAACTGGTGCGGCGCTTAGGGCCGGACCGCTGCCGGCGGGTTCGGTGGCCCAAGCGCGCGGATGGACAGCGCATCAAGGACGCGAATGATGTTTTGATAGAGCTGGGACCCGAAGCCATCGTGCAAGCGATCGAGGACGCGAAGCCCATTCCGATCGATGGTGTTTTCACGGTGGCCGATTTCGAAGCGGAACTCGATGACTATTACGAGAACGGTCTGCCATTGGGCATTTCGGTTGGATGGAATGCACTGATCAAGCCCGATGGCACGCTGGGCTACTCGCTCAAGACGGGTACCACCACGCTGTGGACCGGATGGCCGCAGCACGGCAAATCTCGCTTCGTCGAGAACATTTGCGTGGCCGCAGCGCGCGAGCAGGGATGGAAGTTCGCGTATTTTTCGCCGGAGGTCCAGCCGCTTCAGCTCCACGCATCCTACTTGGCGGCGCAGTGGGCCGGCGAGCCGTTCGTGAGCGGGAACGTATCGAAGATGAACCGCGAGATGTACGAGCGGGCCAAGAAGTTCCTGAAGAATCATTTCTATTTTATGATGTCCGACGAGCTGCCATACGGCGTGGATGACTTGCTGGAGCGCGCCACGAAGCTCGTGCGCGCGCACGGCGTGAACGCATTGGTGCTTGATCCCTGGAACAACATTTACCACGCCCGGAAATCGAACGAGCGCGAGGATGAGTATATCGGCAAAGCCATTCAGCGGATCAACTCCTGGCGCCGGAAGTACGATTGCTGGGTTTCGATCGTGGCGCATCCGGTGAAGATCCGGATGGAGCGCGGCAAGAAGCAACCCATCGTCACCCAGCACGACGTGAAGGGCGGCAGCGAGTGGGATGCGATGATGGATTTTTGCATGTCCATCTGGCGCAACATCCACGAGGAGAATACGCCGACGGAGATCCACGTGCAGAAGGTGAAATTCCAGCACCTGGCAACGCTCGGCATGGGCCTGATGCAATTCGATAAGCCGACGGCGCGGTACTACGACATCGAGGGCGTCGGTTTTGGAACGAATGTAAAGAGCAAACAAGTCAACCCCGAGGACCGGCCGCATTTCGACTCGCCACCGCCCGATGACTACGATCCATACTACATGAAAGGCCCGGAGTGGGACACGGAATGACAACTATGGAGCACGAACACGCCTATTTGGTGCGCATCCAGGTTTGGGATCGCATGAGCGGAGAACTGGTATGTGACGAACAGGAGTCAGGAAACACCTTCACGGTCAGCAGCGCAGTTCGATCCGCCGGAATGAAGATCGTACATCGGATCGCGAGTGAAGGTTCGGCCGCCCACTCAGACCCAGAGCATCTTTCGCAGGATGATGATCCAAGACTGCCTAAGCGCGTAAAACACCTGCGGAATTCGGTTGAAAACGATGGATTCGGATGCCAAAACGGGCGTTTTCGATAGGTGAATTGATGTTGAGGGAGTGCAAACAGGCCGATAATTACGAGTTGAGTAGGACAACGGCGCTTTTTAGCGATTTTGCCATTTTCTCCCGGATAAACACCGCGACGGTTAAGACGTGCTACGTTCGTAGTACGAACGTAGCACGTACAGGGTGCGTACATACCAAGAACGAGGAAAGAGCGTAGCATGGTCGAGGGTATAAGAGAAAGAGAAGGAATAAGAGAATATAAAAGAAAAAGGGAGCTTTCGCGCGAGCGCGCGCGGGCGCATACACGCGCCCGCGCGTATAATAGGGAAGGCGGTCATTTCCAGGGCCGTGGCGGGGCATTTCTTCTCGGAGAGGGCATTGGGCGCGGCATTTCCTGGCGGCCAAAGCGCGGGGCATTTCCAAACGATCCGGGAGCCAATAGCTTTTAGCACAATGAGCGCTGAAGCGGCGGGATCGGGGTGTCTTTCCCGGCTGCTATACGCGATCTGTATGGCAGGGCCAGATGCACGCGTGCGCATATTAGAAAAATGTTTTTCGGGGGGGCCGATCTGAATCGGGGGCGGCATGTCAATAAAGCATTCTTTTTCTATTAAAAGCTGACTTTCTGGCACGGCGACCATCCCAGCAGCGCCGAGCGATGGTAACATTCGGTAAACCTGCCCATCCAGTGCATAGCGAGCGAGCATCCCACCCATCACCCCACTCTGTGCGGAATTGAGTTGAGTACGGCAAACACCTTCCGCTCAGCGATCATGTCATTCCCACGATGATGCACTACCACCCCTGTACGCATACTCAGCGCATCCATCACTATTCTCTCCCTATATAGTATGTGGCAAGCGTTGCCACACTTGGCACGCTCGTTGTTGTATCTATTGCCAGTGTAGCAATCACGCTCCACACCAAATCCAACCGACACAATGACACACATTCAACTCACCGGCAAAGCAGTCCCAACAACGGACAGCGCAGCCAAGCATTACGCGCCGCACCTGCAAGACGTGGCAATCTATCGCGGCAGCAAAGAGATCAGCCGCTACGTCACGCCCAACCTGCGAGAGTTCAAGAACAGGCGGCACATCGTCCACAATTGTTTCGTGTACGACTTCCAATTCAACCCACCCATCCAACCATAAGCAATTCAACCATGAAGAAACGACCCGATTCATAGAAACGACGCGCTCAGGCCGGGCGCGAGATAAAGACTCCGCTCCCGGCTTCTAATCGCTGCCAACCATAGCAGGATGTTACCGTAATAAAACACATACGACAATGACAAAAGAAAAGCAACGCATTCTCTGGGAACTCCTCTTCCCAGTGCGCGAAATTGGGCGCGACCGCTTCGATTATGACCTGTTTGAAAAATTGATGAAAGCTCGCCGATATGCCGCGCGTTACCATCGGTTATGCGAACAGGCGTGTAACGGAGAGGGTGCATTCGAATGGATGAAAGACCAGCAAGAGCGCACCCGCGAAGAGGAAGCCGCACAATATGAAAAGCCATTCCGAGACATCGAGAAACGTCTCGAAAAACTTTTCGAGGACCGCAGCCGCTTCATCCGAATCGAATTCCAGCGCGACCCGCGAGGATGGGAGATTAAGCTTCATTACAACGAAGCCACTCCCACCAGCGCAATGAGTAGCGACCTTACCCAATGGCTGTATTTCAAGTTCTGAACTTGAAACCACCCGCCCGGCGGCGAGATAAAGACTCCGCCACCGGGCACAACGCCGGGAATCATTCCGGCACCAACCAAACCGATAAATGACAGCATATAAATTCGTAAAATGGGACGTGCCACCACAGCCCGACCTATTGAAAGACCGCACCGAACAGGAGTTCATTCGTCAACAATTCAACGGCTCCAAATCCGGCTGGGTTTACGACCTAATGAGAACCGGAGCGATTCGGCTGGGAGGTTACGCATTCCTTTTTGAGCTTCCACACTTCGTAGTGAAACAACACGGCGAATGGAACGAATATCGCGCTCCAAATAAAACATTATTGCGCCGCAGCCTTTACGGGCGCGTCGATCGAATCGTGGCAGTATGATAAGAAATGCCGCCCGCGCTTCCGAATAGTGAATTGACTTCACTCGCGGGCACAACGCCGGGAATCATTCCGGCACCAATCAAACCGACAAATGGACAAACTAATAAGCAACAAACCATTATTCCGAGTGGAAATTGAACGCATTGGAGAAAACGGCCAAGATGTACGAATCACAGAGCGCGACAATTCCAGCGGCATGATAAACCGCTCGGAGACGATCAGCGCCGATGCCGCAGTTCTCATTTTCAATTGGAGCGTGCAATTCCTGGATTTCGTGCGCGAACAATAGAAATGCCGCCCGCGCTTCTCAATAGTGAATTGACTTCACTCGCGGGCACTCCGAGCCGGAAATGATTCCGGTTCGCAATCCAACAGACAAATGAAACACCTCAGACTCGAATCCATGAAGCGGTTCACCGTTATTACCGTCACGCGAGAGCAACTCGCGTGGATGGGCACGCTGAACGCCATGCTTCGGTATTTCGAAATCTCCTTCTCGATGAAAGACGAGTGGGAAACCGTAGCGATAGAAAGGGCCGCGAAATGACGCACCAACCCTTCCGGCTGCAAGCGCAGCTATTCGATAACACCCACGCGCTCGATGTTTTCCATCCGGAACGCGCCTGGTTTACCGCCGGCAAAATCGGCCAGGATGAACGCGGCTTACTCACGTTCTTCCCCACGCGCCAATTGGAGCATTTCCATTTGCCGCGCTACGCGCCCGCGCTGCTTACCGTCGAAGCATTCGCGGAAAAGATCGCCAGCTCGATCATCGCCAAACTCACGAAGCTTGACGATCAGGAAAATCTATTCTGAAATGATGCCGCGCCGAAGTGTGGCGAATCCCGCCACACTTGGCACGGACGTTGTAACGATTCACACCAACTGTACACTAAACCAATCAAACACATGACACACGCATTCAATCAGGATTTAGAAGATATTCGAGCACTAAAGCCGGAACATCCGGCACTCACTCGCATTGTGCTTATGGCACGCTTCGGCGGCGAGTTGTGCGACCGCAAAAAAGACAACGAAGCGGAAGCCTTCATCATCAACGCCGTGAACAATCACGCCGCGCTGGTAAAGGCGCTGAAGGATTTGGAGAATGCAATTGTGGGAATGAAAATTGACCACAAAGAGAAATTCGAGCAGGCATATTTCGAGAACGAATTGAAAGCCGCCCGCGCCGCGCACAGAGCGGCAACGAAAGGAGTGCAGCCATGACCTGGAAACAAAAATGGTATCGCAGCCGCCGCGCTCACGCGAAGAACGATGGCAGGCTCGCCGTTCGCCTGGCCGAAGCAAAAAAGCTATACGAAGCGGGCTGGGAATGCGACGGCGAACACTACTGGCCGTATTTTCGCGGCCCAATCCTTATCGCATATTGGAGACGGCAGGACGAAATCTTCGCACGGTTCCCGCTCACTCGTTAAATCCTCGCCCGGCTGCGAGATAAAGACTCCGCCACCGGGCACAACGCCGGGAATCATTCCGGCATCAATCCAAACCGACACAATGGCAGCACTTAGCAAAAACGGCACTGAAATAGCGCGCTTCGTTTACGAAAATGGAACCCCTGCGATCGTTTCGATCCGATCGAATGGGAAGATAATGCGCAAGTGGGGCAGCGATGGGTGGAAAATAATCACCCGCGAACTCGCCCAAAAAATAATCGAGCATCATAGCGACACACAAGCGGAATATGTGCGATTAAGCGCGCTCATAGTATAGAAATGCCGCCCGCGCTTCTCAATAGTGAATTGACTTCACTCGCGGGCACTCCGAGCCGGAAATGATTCCGGTTCGCAATCCAACAGACAAATGAAACACCTCAGACTCGAATCCATGAAGCGGTTCACCGTTATTACCGTCACGCGAGAGCAACTCGCGTGGATGGGCACGCTGAACGCCATGCTTCGGTATTTCGAAATCTCCTTCTCGATGAAAGACGAGTGGGAAACCGTAGCGATAGAAAGGGCCGCGAAATGACGCACCAACCCTTCCGGCTGCAAGCGCAGCTATTCGATAACACCCACGCGCTCGATGTTTTCCATCCGGAACGCGCCTGGTTTACCGCCGGCAAAATCGGCCAGGATGAACGCGGCTTACTCACGTTCTTCCCCACGCGCCAATTGGAGCATTTCCATTTGCCGCGCTACGCGCCCGCGCTGCTTACCGTCGAAGCATTCGCGGAAAAGATCGCCAGCTCGATCATTGCCAAACTCACGAAGCTCGACGATCAGGAAAGCTTATTCTGAAATAAGCATCGCCGACGATGCTCCGCGCCGAAGTGTGGCGAGTCGCGCCACACTTGGCACGGACGTTGTAACGATTCACACCAACTGTACACTAATCCAATCAAACATGAAAAACACCATTCAAACCGCACACGGCCACTCCGACGCCGGAGTTCCGCGCACACCGGCAGAATCGGTTGAATTAATTCTCTCCGAAGTAATTCAACCGCTCCGCGAAGTGTACGAGGAAGAGGGCCGCTCGATCGAATTCGCCGAGTGCTACGCGCCCGGCGAACACCTACTCCGCGCCGCGCCGGAACTATTGGAAGTGTTGGAAGCCGCACTCCCCACCCTCAAGCATTATGACACCACGGGCATTTATAGCTTTTACAATGCCGCTACACAAGCAATCGCAAAAGCGAAAGGGGGAAACTGACCATGCAACACACAACACTGACACCGCTCGCACTCCGCACCGCTTCGTCGGACGAATTCATTCACGAGATCCAAAAGCATGACTTGCTCGATTCCGTGTATGAGTGGGAACGATCGACGCCCGCCAACATCGAGCGTTTTAAGCCGAGAGGCTGGTTCTTCATCGCTTCCACCTTTTGGGACGAGGCTCATTAAATCCTCGCCCGGACGCGAGATAAAGACTCCGCTTCCGGGTGCTATTCGACGGAAATAATTCCATCGAAAAATCCAATCCAACACGACAATGAAAAACAAAACCTATTTCGAATCCGACCAAGAAATGACCCCGCCGCCGGAAGTGACGCGGGAACCCTCGCGCGACATGCAGGCGTTAGCCGCTGAAATCCGCAAGGGGCCAATCTGGCTCCATACGGACGTGGAGCTAATGGACCCGAAGCATTCCATCCCAACGCCGCTCGGCAAAACGATGATCGCCGGACTCATACCCGGCAGGAATTTCGCGTTCAGCTTCACGCTGGATGACGAACGGCACGCCGCCGAAATCGCGCTCCTGCACGAAGCGTGCGCGTCGGTTCCACATGTGGAACCAATCATGAGCGAATTCGGCCACATCACCCGGCCGTTCACTATTTCCCATCGAGCCGAGAAGGACGAAGCCTTCCGCCAGATGGAACATGGAAATGGCGCCGCCTGGGACGCATACCAATCCGCGCAACCGAACGCATAACCATCCACCATCCCCGCGCCGATCGCATTCGTCCTGGACGACCATTGGCGCGGCATTTTTTTTATCATGCCATTCCCCATCACACCCAATTTCACCGATCCGATCGAACAGCCAATCGAACTCGATCGAGATATCCTCACGATCGCGCAAAATCTTCGCGATCGATTCGTGCGCTATAACGAGAAAAGAAATGACGCCCGCAAAACGTGGAGTAAAGTTGCGAGCGAAGCCGGCATTAACCGCACCACGCTCGCCAAAGCCGCCGGCGGCAAGCGATACTTAACCGAGCCGCAACTCCTGCTCGTGGCACAGGCGCTCGGCATTCATCCTGGCCGGCTGCTCGATGGCGTTCGCGACCGCTCGCGCTACAAGCACGTGCCATTGCCCACCAATCGCGGCGCTGCCGGCCGAATGATGGGCCAGGATATTCGCCGCGTAGAACAGCTTTTAACTGATTCCGCACTGCTTTCGGCGTTTTTCGGTGGCGTCACCGATGCCGACCTGCCAGAATTCCGAGAGAAACTCACAGAAATGCGAAATTTAGCCGCTCAGAAACGCGCTACGATCGCGCAGGAGGGGCGAACGGGAGAAATAGACCCACTCGGACATCCCCACTCCTGATTCCGCCAGCACGCGCACGCACGGCGTCTCAAACCAAATAAAAACGGCCCGGCTCTTCGTGTGGAGAGCCGGGCCGTTACTTTTCCGCTTGAATTAAGCGGCCTTCAGATCGCTCAGAGCAATGGTACTCTGATTCCCCTTTGCATCCTTCACCGTGGCAGTGGTGCCGGTAGCCGAAAGGAACGTGAAATGCTTGCCCGTGGAAACTTGGATAACAGGATCGTTTGGTTTGAATTTCATGGTATTTGTTGAATGAGTGAATGTTTAAGTACGGTTGAGCGATATGCCGTAAACGTGCCAACCTTAATTAACAGCCAATCATAAGCAATCATAAAAAACGGCCGGTCCATTTCGTAAGACCGGCCGTCCCTTGTCCCTTCGTGAAAGCGCGCGATAATTGTTGCCAACGCGCGCCGGCGAGAAAACTTATGGATCCTCCTCGATGCGAAGGATCGTAACGTCAGCTGGCGGGCATCCCCGGAAGCGAGCGATATAAGCCGGCAGAGCCTTGTCCCGCTCCTGGCCGCGGCCGTCAACATCCGACCAGTAAATCATTCGCTCGTCCGGATCGGCGGGCGTTTGGTAATACACCCGCGCGATCGCCGGCACAGTTACTTTCATCGCGTCGGTATTATTAATCCATCGCCGCCATCGAATTTGAAATATGCCGCCGCGAACGGGTTGCCGTTCGGTTGAATCACTACACCCGGAAGCTTCTCAATTTTCCGAAGATTCGAAGCATGGAATTTGCGCACTCCGATGTGAACGTCCGTCTCTTTTTCGCGCTGACCCGAACCGTCGCAAGCGTCGCAATCCTCTCCGCCGTTTTCAGCTACTGAAGTTTTGCCAGAGCCGTCGCATTCGTGGCAGGTCACTTCGTAGTTATGAAAGCATTTGGCGGTGTCACAGTCAAACGAAACCTCTCCTTCGCCGTCGCAGTGCGGGCATTTTTGCGCTTTGCCCGTGCCGTCGCATGTCGGGCAATCTTCGGTTTCTTTCGCGGACAAAGTTTCAAGCGCGATGAGCGAACCCCTATCGGCATTCTGAATTAGGACTTCGAGGTCGGGGCCGTCTGTGCGCGTGGCCTCTGGATTGAACGGCACGCGAATTCCGACGGCTCCATCCGAAGCGTAGGTGAAACCATTCCCGCTCCACGGAGAGGTAAGTCCGCTTCTGATAACATGACAAAAGCCTTGCAGTTCTTCTAATTTCATATTTTTATTTCAGCTTTTCGATTAAACCCGCGAGACGACCGAGCCGCGCTGGTACACACGTTTTTTTCGCCCGGTCGCTCACGGATTGACTGCGCGGAAGGCCGCTCAATCAACTTTGATAGGATTGCTTTCCGAATCGCTCCAAGTGGGATCAATCTCCTCTATGCCCATAAGCGACATTACGACGAATCCTTTTTCAATTCCGAATGTGCCACCCGGAAGGATGAAACCAACGTCGCATCCGATCACCCTGCCGGTATATTTCATCGCATTAGGCTCCCATTCGCGCAGTATAAGTTCGTCCCCTTCGTGGAAATCGCGGTCGTTGTACCGGACCTCGAATCGCTTCCGCTCTTCGTATATCTCGCGGAAGAATCCCGGCCAACATTTAAGCTCGTGTGTTTTCGTCATTGCTATGCCTCCTCCGGTTTCTTTTTTACCTCAACCACCCCTGCGCCAAGATTTTTAGCGATGAGCGTTCTTGTGTGTCCGTGAAAAACGATGCGATCTTCGCCGTCGAGTAGGATTTTCCGCCAGCTTTTAGACGGCATTCTTTGGGCGTAATCTTCATACTGCCAATGCCCTGCGTCTCTTCCATCCTCCGTTGAAAGTGTTTTTGTCATTTCTCTGCCTCGTTTGTCCCCTTCGTTTGCAGCTCGGCTTCGAGCCGTTCGATTTCGCGGTGGCGCTTTGCATTCATTCCCAAAAGTGCAAGATGCGATTGATATATTTGCTCGAATCGCTCCGCTCGCACGAACTGGCTCATGGATGTCCGCGCCTCGCGGAATGCCTCTTCGGATTTGGCGAAGCCGAGAATTTTATCACTATGAAATTTGTCCGTGAGTGGCTTTTGGTTTGTGTTCATCTCCTTTGCCGGCAGTCCCGGCGTGTTAAAGATTAGTCCTTCAAAAAATCATGAACCGGGCTGGCGGCAACTCCGCTAAGAAGCTCCACGCTTGCGCAGTCGAGGATTATTTTATTATGAGGATTGCAATTCTCATTCATCCATTCGATGAGCGGTTTCGCAAGGTTCACCATTTTATCGTGTTGTTCTTTTGTAATTGTCATTTTGTTTTCCTTTCGTGTTGAAAATTACGGTTGCTTATGCTCTATTTGTGATTCGAGCGCGGCGATTCGATTAAAATAAAGTTCTGGAAAGCGGTGAACGGCAGGGTCGTCCGAAGCGTAGGTGTAGCCATTCCCGCTCCACGGAGAGGTAAGTCCGCTTCTGATAACATGACAAAAGCTTTGTAGTTCTTCGATCTTCATCGCCATCACTTATCCTTCGCTCGATCGTCGTGCTTCGCAAATTGCGCGTGCGCATCGTAATGCAGGAGCACCATCGCGCCCCACATCACGCAGGCCATGTGCGGAAGCCCGCTCTCCGCATCCAACCGCTCGCCGCGCCAGAAGGCCCAGGCGTGCCGCATCATCGCGCCAAATACGCGCCCCCACTTCATACCCTTCTCCCAATTGCGGTCCGCGTATTTGTTGGCGCCATATTCCAGCACCCGCGAAAGCTCGATGATCGCCGATGGCGAGAGAAGATCGAACCTCGGTTTCCCTTCGTCGTATTTAACGGCCGCTTTTTGCACCTTCAGTCTCTTCACTATTTTCCGTCGTGTAGCCATTTTGTTTTGTATGATTGAAAGTTAAAATTCCATCGATGCGATCGCATCCTCCGCGCAGTCCTCGCAAATTTTATCGCGCTCGCCGGCGTGCATCGGCGGCCGGTAGGCCCGCTTCGCGCCGCCCATGATCGCGTGCAGCCCGATCGCGCACTGAAATCCCTTGCGCGTAACCGCTTTGCCGCGGACCCATGTGCTCTCGCGGCCGGTTGCGCGCTCGCGTACCACGAGCGCCCATGGCAGTATGTCATCCCCACGCGCTACCGATCGTACAATATCGTACTTCGGTTCCGCGAGCCAGGCAAGCGCTTCGGCTTCGTCAGCTTCGGAGTGGCCGTCAGCCGTCGATGGCATTAAATTGCCCACAGCTTCGCACACTCCCCGGTGTCTTGTAACGTGAGCGCGGTCTTGTAATAAAGCTCACCATCGTTTACTATTCGAAATATATCGGGCGTTAGGTGGCGAAGCATTACCTCGCCTGGATCGAACGACAAAACGCTCGATCGAAGCCGCTCTTCGAATTGCGGTTCCCACATTGCCATGATCGAGCCAGCGCCCTTCATGGCACGCGGCCAGAAATCAAAAGCGATCGGGTTCGCATCAAAAACTCTCACGCCGATTTCCCGCTCGCCAACGATTCGCCAGGCCCGCGGAATCTTTGATTTTTTTAACGATCGTATTACTTCTGTTCCACAAAGCCACACAACCCTCTTGCTACGCTTCGGAAGCGGTGGCACGTCCACTGTTTGCGCCTCCGATAGCAGCGTGGCCAATAGCTTCCGCTCGATCGTGGACCGCAGCCTTACGGCCGATGAATCCGCATCTTCACCCACCGCGGCCGTGTATTCATCCAACGCTTGCGAGTGCAGTTCCCAATCGCGATCGCGCCAGCTTATCTCTAAATTTATCGCCGGATAAGATCGGCCGGCGATCTGCGATAGCCACGAAAACAACGGCGAACGCCAACGGCCACGAACCGTGATGGCGCGTTGCAATTCTCTGGCCCGGTCCGGATCGATTCCGTCGGGCAGTGCGGGCAAGTCCATTCCAATCATCGGTTTCATCTCAAGATTCCGTTCGTTGTTCTTCCGCTCGGACTTCCATCGTATCGAACGCGCCGGCGCCGACCGGCAGCACGCCGTTATAGCGATCGACAAACGCCGTGACTTCCTTCAGCCGCTTTAGCCCGAGCTGAATGGCCTGATACACAAAATCGCCCTGCTGCTCGTAACTAAACGGCGCCAAAGTGTTCTCGCCATCCATATTGAAATACTCTTCGCCGGCTAAGAGCGCGGAACGCTTCTCCCACATATCCTCCGATATCAGCTTCGGCGCCAGCACGTCGCGGAACCGAACGAAATCCTCGATCTGCTCTTTTTGGTTACCGCCATGGTTCTCGCGCGTGAGTCCGATTCGCATCTCGATCAACCCCATTTGCTTACCCTCGCACCAGCAGGCCTCCACATCGAGCGAGATCCCGATCGGCCGCCCCGTGCCGTCTTCATCGCGCAGCTTACATGCTCCGATCGAGAAGATCCTGCGGTACACCGTCTGCAATGCGAACGTCGGCATTTGCGACATCGCCGGCGCCGGCGCCATTCTCATTTGTTGTTCTGTTGCCATGCTTTTACTTAAAAAATTTCCGGTTCAGTCCCCGCGCCGATCGGTAAATATCCCGAATGGCCATCCCCAAAACAAATCCCGCAGCGGCAACTCCCAAGAAGAGCACGCCGGCCGCTACCGCCCAAACAATTCGCTCCATCATGCGCGTATGTGTACGGAGCAAATCGTATGCGCCGCGTCCACCCAGGAGCATCCGCCATCTTCGGTCCGGCAAGCGTTGTCATCCGTGCAGCCGCACAGCACGCAGGTTCCAGATTCCGCCGTCGCCCTCCCATGAAGAAGCGCGCCCTCGATCGTGTGAATGCTCGTGGGCGCCCGGCCGGATTCGCGCAGCGCAACAATGCGCGCCGCGTCTAAACAATCAAGCGCTTGGTGTAGCAGCTCGCGAACGTCAGGCCACTCTTCGCTGTCGAT
>OCZT010004825.1_pt1 | contig 13521 bp, 11 predicted proteins | sample 1539031 | NCBI WGS metagenome assembly OCZT01 (sample SAMEA3539308, study PRJEB22396) | soil metagenome | biome: tundra; feature: field; material: soil | place: USA | collected 2010-05 | depth 0.15 m | reverse complement strand
TATTGTTTCCAAATTATTGGCGATAGCCATGATACCGATGGGATGGATTGTGGGCGGTGTCAGTGTCGCAATCAGCTATTTGACCGCGATGATCGTAAGGCAGTCGCTTGGATTATCAAGTGGAGTGGGCTTATATCTTTCACCCATGTCGGGAGCTCTCTTGCGTTATCTCCTGCCTTACGTAATTACAGTAATTTTCTTCAGCATTGTTTACCGGGTAATTCCTACAGCCAAAATCAAACCTGCGGTAGCTTTGGTAGGCGGCGCAATCTTCGCGTTGCTGATGGAAATCGCCAAGCAGTTTTTTACCTGGTACATATCAAATTACACACGTTATGATGTAATTTTCGGCTCTTTGGAAGCAGTGGTCATTCTGGTTATCTGGGTATTTTATGTAGCCTTAATTTTCCTGTTTTGCGCCGAAATTATGTCCTCATATCAGCGCCGCGATATTCTTTTGCTGGAAAGAGCGATGCTCAAACCACTTCAAAAAAGTATGAGAGTTGAAGAACGGCTCTTTAAAAAATTTGGCCATACCTATGAAAAAGGCAGCATTGTTTTTAATGAAGGTGATAGCGGACATGAAATGTTTTATGTGCTCTCCGGACGTGTTTGTCTGGAAAAAGTTGACTGTCATGTAAAAAAAGTATTAGCCGAAATGGGACCAGGACAGTATTTTGGTGAAATGGCCGCGCTTATTGATATCTCACGATCGGCAACAGCGCTCGTGATCGAGGATAGCCATCTGGCAGTTATTGATGGCAATACTTTTGGCGATATGCTGAGGGAAAGTCAGGAGATTGCCATGCACATGCTCAAAGAATTTTCCCGCAGGTTAAAAAACTCCAATATGGCGCTCGAGGAGTTAACCAACCTTTGGACGCGAATGGCTATTGTCATTCATTTTATGGATCATCACGGAGCAAATATTAAAGAGCAGTTGCCACGACTCGCTTTGATTACTAAAAAGGAACCGGCAGAGATCAGAGTAATATTAAATGAGTTGGCCAGAGAAGGAATGGTCATTGTCCGCAATGATCTGATGATGGAAGTAGTCCGAGAAAAAATGTGGTCATTGCTAGATTCCGGCGCCTTGAAAAAATGCACTATAGATGATATAGACAAAATTTGATTGCGTTATTTGCTGTAGGACGAAGTTATCTTGACAGCAGGTGTAAAGATGGACTGCAAATCATACTTCCTGTATTCCGTACTGAAAAATTATCTTGACAATCATTTATTTGCTGTGTTACCCCTTTTTCAAATTAAACAGAAACAGACAGGTCGCGTAGATGTCAGTAATTTTTGTTAGTAATAACTGGTGGTGGCAGACTTTAGATGTCTGCCCTTAGGCTCCTTAAAATAATGAGCTTAGGCAGGGAAGGTTCTTCCCATGACTTAAGCAATAGAATTCAAATGCCATGGGAATAGAAAGCCTCATGGTTTTTTTTTCGCAAAATGTCACATTATTTATTTTAACGCAATAAAGTGGCAAGTGTAATTTTTCAAATTCATTATAAATCTTAATAAAGGAGAGCTAACATGGAACAGGTTAAAATACTTTTAGAGGATCGTGAAATACCGAAGCAATGGTATAATATTGTGGCGGATTTGCCCACGCCGATGAAACCTCCGCTGCATCCGGGAACAGGCCAGCCGGTAACGCCTGATGATCTCGCGGCAATCTTTCCCATGAACATTATTGAACAGGAAGCATCGGCTCAGCGTTGGATTGACATCCCCGATGAAGTCCTGCAAAAGTATTTACTGTGGCGTCCCTCTCCTCTTTATCGTGCTTACAATTTTGAAAAACTACTTAATTGTCCGGTCAAAATTTATTACAAAAATGAAGGTGTCAGTCCGGCAGGTTCCCACAAGCCTAATGCCGCCATCCCGATGGCCTATTATAATAAAGTGGCCGGCACTAAACGAATTGTCACCGAAACCGGCGCCGGACAATGGGGCAGCGCACTGTCCATGGCCACCCAAATGTTCGGTTTGGGATGCCGCGTTTACATGGTCAAGATCAGTTATGAGCAAAAGCCTTACCGGCGCATGATGATGAATACCTGGGGAGCCGAATGTATTCCCAGCCCCAGCAACCTGACGCAAGCGGGAAGAAATGTTCTGGCTGAGCATCCGGATTCACCGGGCAGCCTCGGAATTGCGATCAGCGAAGCCATTGAAGAAGCCGTAACGACTGAAGGTTCGCGATACGCATTAGGTAGTGTCTTAAATCACGTTTTGCTTTATCAGACGATCATCGGTCTGGAAGCTCAAAAGCAAATGCAGAAAATCGGTGTTTATCCCGACGTAGTAATGGGTTGTTGCGGCGGTGGCAGTAACTTTGCAGGGATCGCTCTTCCTTATGTCTGTGATAAAATTCATGGCAAAAAAGTAAAGATAGTCGGGGCGGAACCATCGTCCTGCCCCAGTATGACCAAAGGCCCGTTTGCTTATGACTTCGGAGATCTGGCCAAAACCACTCCGCTGCTTCCTATGTATACTTTAGGTCACGATTACATTCCGGCGCCTATTCATGCCGGAGGTTTGCGTTACCATGGTATGGCGCCGATAGTCAGTCATCTGGTCCGGGAAAAATTCATTGAAGCAAGAGCTTATGATCAATTGAAAACCTTTGATGCCGGTGTCAAATGGGCACGGACGGAAGGCTTTATACCCGCACCGGAGACCAATCACGTTTTGGCTGCCGTAGTTGATGAAGCACTGCGCGCCAGGGAAGAAGGGAAGGAAAAAGTTATTCTATTTAATTGGAGCGGCCACGGCTTGGTGGATCTGTCCGCTTATGACGCCTATCTGTCCGGCAAATTGCAGGCTTACGAATTGCCAGACGAAGAAATTGCAAGAGCGCTGAGGGCGATCAAGGATTTCCCCAAACCCTAATAATTTTATTGTGAAACTCCAATTCCGAAAGCGAAGTGTATCGGAATTGGTAAGTTGAACAATCCCGCGAAGCGGAGGGTACAATACCCCGCGGCTTGCTGCGAAATCGATTTACAAAGCTTGCTTTGGGTTTCATACCCGTGATAAAAATCCTTTCCGTTTTTAATGTTTTTAAAATGGATCGATAATATCTTTGATTTATAAAGAAAGCCGTCAGGGAAACAAAATCCTTGACGGCTTTTCTTTTTTTAGCCAAGCTACTTTTCCATGACCAGAAAAATTAACGATAATACCACTTCGCTTTCTTTGGCTAACTTTGTTGGCTGCGTCGTCGGCTTCCTCAACGTATTTAGTAATGCGCCTGCGGAGCCTCCTCCTTGCCGCCTCGTTATCCTTTGAAAGCGAAATGGTATAAATTGATGCGCTGCCCGCGGTTGGGTGATGAGATCACCTTTTCTTATTGTTTGCAGGAGTCGGGTGTGTTTCCGTGTTCCCAAATTGTCAGGTGTTGGTCCGCCGTGTTTGATGTGGAGAGTTTTTTGCATAAAAATATGACAGTTCAAGACTGGGAGAGCTTCAACAATACTCAGCCAAAAGATAAAGTGACGAGTATGATCGAAATAATTGAGGCAGCGAAGAGAAAAAAATGAAGACAGCAGATTTATTTAGGGTGGGAAATGAAAGCGATGCGAAAGATTCTGCTCCCCTTGCCGAAAGAATGCGGCCGCAGACTCTTGCCGAATATATCGGACAGCCTCATCTTTTAGGGCAGGGTTGTTTGCTAAGAAGTGCTATTGTAGAAGATAAGCTATTTTCCATGATATTATGGGGACCGCCCGGTTCAGGAAAAACAACTCTTGCCCGCATTTTAGCCAATGAGACAAAATCAAACTTTGTCGGCTTTTCAGCAGTTCTTGCCGGAGTGAAAGAAATTCGTGCAGTCATCGATGATGCAAGGGATGTGTGGGAAAGTAAAAAGAAAAAGACAATTCTCTTTGTTGACGAAATTCATCGTTTTAATAAAGCCCAGCAGGATGCTTTCCTGCCTCATGTTGAAAGCGGATTGATTACATTAATTGGCGCTACTACTGAAAATCCTTCTTTCGAGGTTATTGCTCCCCTTTTGTCACGGACGAGGGTTTTGCTTTTAAAGCCGTTTTCTGACGATGACTTAATCGCTATAGTTGAGCGCGCATTAAAGGATGAGAAAAGGGGGTTGGGTAAATCTTCCATCCAGGCTGATTCTGAAGCTATTCGCTATATTGTTAGTTTAGCCGACGGTGATGCCAGGAACGCTTTGAATAATCTGGAAGCCATCGCGGCTTTAGCGCAAACCTTGCCGCCAGATCAGCGCATTATCACAAATAAATTTGTACAGGAATCATTGCTTAAAAAGGCTCTTTTGTATGATAAAGACGGCGAAGAACATTACAACCTGATATCGGCATTTCATAAAAGTATGCGCGGCAGCGATCCCGATGCAACACTGTATTGGTTGGGAAGGATGCTGACCGCCGGTGAAGACCCTCTCTACATCGCGAGGCGTTTGGTGCGCTTTGCTTCGGAAGATGTGGGCAATGCCGATCCGCAAGCGCTGACTGTCGCCATTGCCGCTAAGGAGGCCTTCCATTTTATCGGCCTGCCCGAAGGGGAGCTGGCTCTGGCTCAGGCTGCGGTTTATTTAGCAACTGCGCCCAAAAGCAATTCACTTTACACTGGATACGGTAAGGTTAAAGAAATAATTAATAAAACAGGATATTTGTCTGTGCCACTGCATATTCGCAATGCACCTACTAAATTAATGAAAGAATTGGATTACGGCAAGGATTACAAATATGCTCACAATTATGCTGATGCTTATACTCCTCAAGAATATTTACCGGAAAAACTTAAGGGGCAAAAATTCTATCAGCCAACGGAATCCGGTTATGAAAAAATAGTTAAAGAGCGAATCGCGATATGGCAAAGAAAAAAGGATGATTCTTCAGATGATAAGTAACTTAGGTGATTGGATGTGTTGTGTTGATACCATAAAAAAAGGAGGCTTTGGTTGGAAGCCTCCTAAGGAGAGAAGAGAGAAGGTCTAAAGGCCTTCTTGGTTATTTTGCCGTCGTCTAATCATAATGCCCGTTATTTTTAGTCGACGCTCTTGTTTCTTTGATCTTAGTTATAGCATAGAGTGTGCCATAATCAACAAATATAAGATAAGTAATTGATTGTATTGATATATAGCTGATTAGCTGCCGTTTGTTCTCAAAATTTAAAGACATCAATTTACGGCAATAAATGTCGGGTAATATATTCATCTTATTAAATATAATAGTAAATACATATATATAGCGATTACGGCATTTTTTATATCTCGTTCGACAAAAATGTCGATTTCCTTTGGTATTAGCCGTTGACTTTTCTTTTGAATAGCTTAAGATAATCCGTATAATTAGAATATTTCTTCATTGTTCCATGATAAGTATTGGAAGAGAGAAATAATTAATATTTTGAGGATAAAATGATAATTTTCAAAAAAAAGGAATCAATTATTGGGCACAGAGCCCCGAATTATAATGGTAATTTTCTTCAGCCCCTTGCTGTAGCTATTGTCAGTGCAGTTTTGGTTACTTTAATCCTTATAATGGGATTTCTCGATATCCGAAGGAATGAAACCAACCTGGTGGGGTTTTTGGAAGACCAGGCATTGAGCACAATCAGTCTGCTGCAAAGATTAACAGAAGAGAATTTAAAAAGCATAACTGCCATGCCCGAAACTGCCGGCTCTAATTTGAAAACGGCTAGGCAAGAAGAATCTACTTATTCCAAAAGGTGGGTAGTTGAATCAATTACAGAGATGGGCCGTAAATTAGATGAACAATGGAAAAAAGGTAAAATAAACAATAATTATCTGAAGAAATTTGCGGCTGATAATAATTTTTGGTATCTTGCCGTTTTAGACGCATATGGACACGCGGTACACGAGAGCAGTCCTTTGCAAACAGACATGCTCAGTACCAGTGAACTGGAAAAAAACGGCCGGAAATTAACTACTCTTGAAATAATGGAAAAAATTCGCGCCAAGCAGGGCATTGGCTTTATCGCCTTACGGCGTAAAGATAATAGTGGTACGGTTATCATAACTCTGGATAAAGAAGGATTAATTTATTGGAGCTTAAAAGTCGCTGTCGAAAGGGGAATAAACAAGATTGGAGAAGGCCATGGCATTGTTTATATGCAAATTATCAATGATAAGAAAAAACTTCTCGGCAGTGTCGGCAAAGCAAACGAAAATTTCAACAATGATGATTTCAATTTTAAGGGTATTTTAGCGGGTAATGTGAAAATTGCCAGTAGAAAAGTCGATTCCGGCGAAAACAAAATTCTGGATATGGCTGCTCCTTTAAAGTTGGATAAAAAAGTGGTCGGTATTGTTAGAATCGGTCTCGACCGGGGCTCCATGGATAAAATCATTGACGAAAACCGCCAGAATATTTTTGTCTTTATGATCTTTGTGGTTATTATCGCGCTTCTGTCAATGTGGCTTTTGTATCACGATCAAAATCGCCATTTAGCCGGTGTTGTTGATATGGAACGTCGCCTGGAAAAGGCCGAGCGACTTTCCGCTCTCGGTCAACTGGCGGCAGGTGTTGCTCATGAAATTCGCAATCCCTTAAATGCTATCAGTATGGCCACCCAAAGATTAAAACGTGATTTTACTCCGCTGGATAGCGGCAAGGCAGAAGATTTTCAAAATCTTTCCGGCGTTATAAAGGATGAAATTAAAAGGCTCAACGGAATCATTGAGGAGTTTCTCTCATTTTCAAAGAGTCGCCGGCTGGCATTAAGTTATTTTTCTCTGACTGAGGTATTGCAAAAAATTGTCAACTTGATTCGCGAGGAGGCTTCAGCGCGCGGAATTACCATTGAAACAAAATGGCGGCTCAGTCAGGTCATAATTCCGATGGATATAAATAAGCTCCAGCAGGCATTTCTCAACTTGATTAAAAACGCGATGGAATCCATACCAGCAGAGGGCAATATTATAATTACTGTCGACAGAGAGGGTAAAAACTATATTGTTGTAAGTATCTCGGATACGGGATGTGGCATGACTGCCGAGGAAATTGAAAGAATTTTTAGCCCGGAATATACAACCAAAGAAAAAGGATTAGGTTTGGGGGTGACATTGGCCAGTGAAATCATCCGTGGTCATGGCGGAGATATTCGGGTAATCAGCCGGAAGGGTGAAGGCACTACATTTGAAGTTATTTTACCCCGCGAAAAAATCAATGAATAGCCATGAAACAGGATAAAAATTTATGCAGAAATTAAATTTACTCGTTGTCGACGATGGCCAATCCCAGCGGGAAATGCTGCGTGATTTTTTACGTTCCGAGGGCCATACGGTAAATGAGGCGGAAAATGGCGAAACCGCGATAAAAACAGTTTTAAACGGTCATTTTGATTTAATCCTTTTGGATTATAAAATGCCCGGTATGGATGGCATGGAGGTGCTCAAGGAAATAAAACGGATCAATCCAGAAATAGATGTGGTCATCATTACCGCCTACGGCACTATTGAAACTGCCGTAGAAGCAATAAAAGTCGGAGCCATCGATTATATAACCAAACCGATTGAGTTGGAGGAATTATTAATACTTGTTGATCGGGTTGCCGAGCGCAGAAAGCTCATTCGGGAAAATGAACTCTTAAGGCAGGAATTGGGGAAGACAGGCGTTAGCTCTGATAAAATTGTTTATAAAAGTCCGTTAATGGCGGAATTAATCAACATGGCAAGTCGTGTGGCTGTGAGCCGGGCGTCCGTTTTGATTCAGGGGGAAAGCGGAACCGGCAAGGAGCTTCTGGCGCGTCTGATCCACAATTTGAGCCCGAGAGCGCATAAACCGATCATTGTCGTCAATTGCGGCGCACTGCATGAAAATTTATTGGAAAGCGAATTATTCGGGCATGAGAAGGGGGCATACACCGGTGCAACTTCTCGCCGGATAGGCCGTTTTGAGGAAGCTGATGGTGGCACACTCTTCCTTGATGAAATCGGAGAATTAAGCCCTGTTATACAGGTTAAATTGCTAAGGTTTTTACAGGAACGTGAATTTCAGCGTCTGGGCAGTAACACAAATATCCGTGTTGATGTACGGGTGATCAGCGCTACAAACCGTGATCTCGAAATTCGAGTTAAAGAGGGTTCTTTTCGCGGGGATCTTTTGTACAGGTTAAATGTAGTTACTATGGCTCTTCCGCCGCTGAGGGAAAGAAAAGAGGATGTGCCTATATTAATCAATCATTTTATTGATAATTTCTCCAAAGAAAACAACAAACACATTACTGGTTTGACAGCAGAAGCACGGGATTTACTTTTGAAATACGATTATCCGGGAAACGTTCGTGAACTGGAAAATATTCTGGAGCGGGCTGTAGTAATCGCCCGTGATGAATACATTACAATCAACGATCTGCCGTTTAAAAACGATCATTTGAATGAACACGCGAAGAAAAAAATATCCGGTTCTTTGCGGGAATCCATAGAAGAATTGGAAAAAGTTTTAATTGCTGAAGCTATGGAAAAAACCTTTAATAATCAATCCAAGGCCGCCGAGATTCTGGGTATGTCGGAACGTATGTTACGTTATAAGTTGAAGAAATACGATTGGAAAAATTAATTTAAAAAGTTTTATCTGAGTATGTCTTTCCAGTCATAGGGTGGAACAAGCGCAGCGGTTCCACCCTATGTAATATATTATGTGGATGCGCTACGCTTCATCCACCCTACAGCCTGATCTTTATGAAGAGAAACGTTTTTTCATGTCAGTGAGGGCAGAAAAATGTTTTCTTTCTTCTTCAATGATCTGCTCTATAGTGCCATGCTGGGCCGCCGGCACTAATCTCTTAATCTCATGATAATAAAGAATGGAATCCAACTCCCTTTTGATGGCAAAATCAAAGGCAGCAAGTGTATCCTTTACTTTAGCCAGTTCCTTATCCATAACCTCTTTAGTGAAAATTATATTATTGTCCACGTAGGCGCGCAGATAGGCCGCGTATTCGCCCTGATAGCTTTCCGGCGGTATTGATTTATCCATTTTGGCAAAAATGCCTTCAAATATTCTTTTATGAGCTACTTCAGCCGCAGCCAAACTGGTAAAAAGCTTTTTTGCCTCTTCCTGCCTGGCCAATTGCTCGGCAAACCGGTAAAAGTTAATGCCATTTTCTTCAATCCTGATAGCAATTTCGACTATATCGCTTGCTTGAAAAATCTGCATACTAACTGCCTCCTAATTTAAATAATATATTGGTAAATTGAACATATTTTTTTATCTAATGCAATATATTTACTGCCGCTAGAGCCACTTCTTTTTCTTGAAGTAGATTAACATTAATATGGCAATGCAGAGCATGAAACCTAAAACTCCGAAATAACCTAAGCGCCATTCCAATTCCGGCATATATTTGAAATTCATGCCGTAAACTCCAGCAATGAATGTCAACGGCATGAAAATAGTCGCAATAATGGTCAGGACCTTCATCACTTCGTTAAGCCTGTTGCTTATTGTAGAAAGATAAATATCCAGCATCCCGGAAAGCATGTCCCGGAAAGTCTCCACGGTATCGATAATAGCGATGACGTGATCAAATATATCTTTGACGTAAATATGTGTTGATTCGGTAATCAATGCTGACTCAGATCTTTCCAGCACGCTTATTGCCTCTCTTAATGGCCTGAGAGATTTTCTCAAAAGGATAAGTTCTCTTTTTAAACTATGGATAGCCTGAAGATTTACAGGAGTTGTTTGCTTCACCAAATCGTCTTCGAGATCTTCTATCCTTTCTTCCAGTTCCTCCAGTACAAAAAAATAATTGTCGACTACATTGTCCATAATGGCATGGGCCAGGTTATCTGCCCCGGCTTTTCGGATCCGGCCTTTATTTTTGCGCAGTCTTTCTCGAATTGGTTCGAAAAGAGCCGTTTGGGTTTCCTTGAAAGAAAGTATAAAATTGTTTCCTAAGATTATGCTCACTTGCTCAGGTGGCAAATTTCCATTTTCCTGATTGTGAAAATTTTTCAGGACAATGTAGATATAATTGCCAAAATCTTCTGTTTTTGGACGTTGGTCGGTGTTGAGAATATCTTCCTGAATTAAAGGATGTAAGCCATAGATGCCGCCTACATCTTCGATTAATTTAGCATTCAGACCATCGATGTTAATCCAGGTAATGCCTTCATTGCTATTTTCACTGATTAAATCCGCTGTTGAAGCGACTTCCTTTTCTACAAAAGAAGTTTCATTATAACGGATAAGAGTAATTTTTGATTTTTCCGCATATTCCCTGCCCACATGAATCAAACTGCCGGGTGAGAGACCGGCCTTTTTTGATCTTCTTTGATGGATAGATTTCATATTTACCTCATGAGGCAGATTTCTTTTTTACTTTTATTGTTACATTGACAGTGGCTGTCTTTCCGTCCGGCATGTATACACCGGATGGCAGGACAATTTTTGTAGCAAATGAAGTCGTAAAATATATTTTTTGCAGGTCAATTGGTTCCGTTTCAATATTAATTTGCTCCGGATTTATTTTCGAATCCACCAAAACACGCAAATGCGCCGGGTTGAAATTAATTTTTTGCAATAATATGTTGCCTGGCAGAGAATTGAGAGTTTTAATATTGACAGGTAAAGTCAGGGCAACAAGTTTGGATGCGTTAATATATATCTTTGCAGGGTTGATCTCGGTAACTGATAAATTCGACGGGGCATTAATCATCGTCTTATTCAAGGTAAATTCGTTCTTTTTCAGGGCGAGCGGTGATAGATCCAGAGACAATTTTAAAGATTTTTCATCAAGCAGATAAAATGCCTGTTGCGGTCCCTGAAGAATGACTTTTACATCGGTTGCCTGTGGTTGATAAAGCTGCCAATTTTTCGGGATATTTTTGTATTCAATGGGAACGGTGAAATCGCGTCTTACGATATCCCTTTGGTATCCGAAAGTAACCCATAAAATACATGCCAGGCCTAAAGCAATAATTTTCTCCCGGGTATTTTCCTTAACCCACTTAAAGGCGGGATGAGATTCCGGTGTCGGTGAGTTCCGAATATAAAATTGTTCCACCACCTCGTGCAGTGCGGCGGCGTTGGGAATTATTGTAAGTGTTTCCGATTGACCAACCGAAATCGTGCCTTTCTCCTCTGAAATAACTATACTCAGAGCATCGACCCGCTGTGCCAGTCCCAGCGCTGCTGTATGACGCAAACCTATGTTGCCGTATTTCGCCGTGTCCATGGAAAGCGGCAGATGGCATCCAAACATTTTAATGCGTGTGCCGCTAATTATTACAGCGCCGTCGTGACCGATAGAGTGGGGATCAAAGATGCTTTCCAGGAGAGGTTCGCTGACAAGACCATCCACAATGATTCCGCCGTTGATGTGACGCGCCAGCGGATCACTTCCCTGCAAAACTATTAAAGCGCCAATCCGCTTTTTCGCCAGGTTGGATGCTGTTTGCGCAATTATTCCCGCGATTTTTTCGAGGTCGGACAATGGCGCATTTTTTTTCCCGATATTTCCCAGCAGAGCCAATCTTTCAAAAAAACCGCGCAGGTCTTCTTGAAAGATCACGACTAAAACAAAAAGTGAAATGGCAAAAAATCCCTGAAGAACGATAGTAGTGAGATAAAGCTGGAAGAAACGCGCTGCCATATAGACGCCGCCGAGAAGTATTATGCCGATGAGCACAAAGCGGGAAGCGCGAGTTTTAAACCACGTCAAAAGAGCGAAAATCATCAAGGCGATGATGGCCATGTCCAGAATATCAGGAATCCTTATGCTCTTAATCATTGCGAATGCTGAGTTTGCTAAATCCAGAAGCATATCTTTCCAATCTTGAAAAATTAGGTAGAAAACTTATAGCGAAATAGTTGGGTAAGTGTCAAGTAGGATTAAAAAAAGCAGAAGCCATTTTCTACTGAATAAATGAGTTGTGCTCTAGTTCCCTGAAATATTTTAAGGAACGTATTGTTGTTAAAAACTCTTGTTACTTTTTCATTGATAGGTAATTCCATTCTGCATATACTGACTCGCCACTAAATCTAATCCTGATCAAATGTCACCAGAAATATACTGCCGCGGGGATGAAGAAATAAAGCAATGGTCGATGGGTAAAAATAAACCGGGCGTCTGGTATAAATATGATTTATAATGGATGGAAAGCCGGCTGGAGTGGATAAATAAGCCGGTAAGTCAATAAACAAAAAAAGGAGGAGGAACATGTACAGACACAGATTTATCAAAGTTTCCATGTTGGTTGTTTTAAGTATTTTTCTTCTATCGTCTTTTGTAGTTTCCGCATCGGCCAAAGAGATGGCCAAGGCCATGGCGCCTGTGCCGGGTATGGTCAACACAGTCCTGGGGCCCATGCCGGCAGAGAAGCTGGGTATAACGCTGATGCACGAACATTTTGTCTTTGCTTACCCCGGGTGGTTTGCCGACGCCACCATAGCACCTGACAATTATAAGGAAATACTGAAAATTGACCTTGATGTCATTAAAACGGCGCAGAAATACGGCATTAAAACTATCATAGATGCGACGCCCAATGACACAGGAGGACGCAACCCCGCACTTTACAAAGATCTTGCCAAAAAGACCGGCCTCAATATCATCTGTTCCACCGGTCTTTATACCGAGCATGAAGGCTCTCCGGCTTACTGGATGACCAAGGCGGTATGGGGCATGGATATTTCCAAAATGATGTCCGAGCTCTTTATTAAAGAAATTACCCAGGGCATCGGCACTACCGGTGTCAAGGCTGGGGTTATTAAGGTCGGCTCAAGTCCCAAAATGACAGTTTATGAGCAGGCCGTCCACAAAGCCGCCGTTATGGCCCAGAAGGCGACAGGTGTCCCCATCATTACCCATACGGAAGGTCCGACCGGCGGTCCCGAACAGGCTGAGTTCCTGCTCAAGGAAGGGGCTGACCCAAAGAAGGTCATGATCGGGCATGTATCCAATTCCAAGGATATCGAATATCATAAGGCAATCTTGGCCAAGGGCGTGTATATTGCCTTCGACCGCATTGGCCTCGACATCATCACCCCCTTCGACATCAATGTGAAAAACGTGGCCGAGTTGTGTAAGGCAGGTTATGCCGATAAAATAATGCTTTCCCATGACACGGTTAACGTCTGGCTGGGCCGGCAGGTGGTATTGCCGGAAAAGTTTGCTCACGCCTTCGACAACTGGCGTATCGACCACATATCCAAGGATTTCATTCCGGCGCTGAAAGCCCAGGGCGTAACGGATGAACAGATCAAGACCATGATGGTGGATAATCCCCGGAAACTGTTCCTGGGCCTGTAGATTTTTCCCTGCGGGTGTAATGCAAAAAAAGGTAATTGCCTGTCTGAGCCTGCGCAGCGTGCGGGCTCAGACAGGTGTGGGTGCAGCAAAGCACTGCCGGTCAATCGGTTTTGAAACGTCCTGCTCCGAGGCAAAACGTCGGCCTTCCCCATCCCCGCAGAGGGAAGGCCCGAAGGCCCCGATAAGCAAAAAACGGTCTTATCGGGAAAACTGGAGGCAGGATGCCCCGGCCATCTTCGCCATCCC
>OCZT010004823.1_pt1 | contig 13521 bp, 11 predicted proteins | sample 1539031 | NCBI WGS metagenome assembly OCZT01 (sample SAMEA3539308, study PRJEB22396) | soil metagenome | biome: tundra; feature: field; material: soil | place: USA | collected 2010-05 | depth 0.15 m | reverse complement strand
CGAGTCGGCTCGGCTCTCCTGCGCGAGCGCGGCGCCGTGGATCGGCCCGGCCGCGGGCGCCAGCGGAAGGGGGGGGATTCGAACCCCCGAGACGGGGTTCGCCCGCCTAGCGGTTTTCAAGACCGCCGCATTCAACCGCTCTGCCACCCTTCCAGGGATCCCAGGATGCTACGCGCTCACGCGGCTCCTCCGGCAGGCTCTAAACTGGCATTCCCGATCCCGGGGAGAGGTGGCCGAGAGGCTGAAGGCACTCGCCTGCTAAGCGAGTATGGGGGTCAAACTCCATCGCGGGTTCGAATCCCGCCCTCTCCGTCGCTCCAGCGCCGCTCGCCCGCGAGGATTTCGACGCGGCCCAGCCCCCGGGCGCCTCGCTCACGGGGTCAGCGGGCGCGCGGCGAGGGGATCCCTGCTCAATCCTGGGGGAGCTCCTCGGCGGCCACCGCGTACACGATGTGCCGGCGAGCCAGGCTCAGGTAGGCGTGCAGCTCGATCGGGCCCCCGTCCAGCGGGGCGACGGTCACGTCCGTGAGCGTGATGAAGTCGCGCTCGGCGGCGTTGAGCACGTCGGAGACGCGGCTGCGATAGCCGTCGCGCGCGAGCGTCAGGACGCCCTCGATGCGCAGGCGCTCGGTCTCGATGCGCACGCGCTCCTTGCGGTGGCTGACCCCGGAGTGCCCGGTCGCGGTCACCTGCTCTTCGTCGTTCATGAGCTGATCATCGGCTTGGCCTGCGGCTCGCGCGCCACTAGGCGATGTGCTCGGGGGTGCGCGCGGGCAGGCCGGCGCGGGCGGTCGGGGAGCTCACGAAGCGCCCCGAGGCGCTCGGACGGTTGCGCTCCTCGCGCACGATGTACAGCGGCCGGTGCTTGACCTCGTCGTAGATGCGCCCCACGTACTCGCCGATCACGCCGAGCGCGATCAGCTGGATGCCGCCGAGCAGCAGGATCGCGATCGTGATCGCACCGAAGCCCGGCAGGTAGGAGTCGGCGATCCGCAGGCCGATGACCACGGGGATCGCCACGAAGGCCACGCCCGCCGACAGCAGCCCCGCGTAGGTCGCAAGCTGCAGCGGCAGGTGGGAGAAGGAGGCGATCGCATCGAGGGAGAAGCGCAGCATCTTGCGCAGCGTGTACTTCGTCTCCCCCGCGTGGCGCGCGTCGCGCTGGTAGGAGACGGCGGTCTGGGTGAAGCCGACCCACACCGTCATGCCGCGGAGGAAGCGCGAGCGCTCGGTCATCGCCAGCAGCGCGTCCAGCGCGCGGCGGTCGAGCATGCGGAAGTCGCCGCTGTTGGGCTCGAGGTCGACCTGTGCGAGCTTGTCGAAGAGCTTGTAGAACCACGACGCGGTGGCCAGCTTGAAGGCCGTCTCGCCCTCGCGCGCCTTGCGCACCGCGTAGACCACGTCGGAGCCCTGGCTCCACTGCGCGATCATCTCGGGGATCAGCTCCGGGGGGTCCTGCAGGTCGGCGTCGATCATCGCCACGACGTCGCCCGCGGCGTGCTCGAGCCCCGCGGTCAGCGCGGCCTGATGGCCGAAGTTGCGCGAGAGGTGGATCACGCGCACGCGCGGATCGGCCGCGGCGAGGCGGTCCAGGATCTCCGGCGTCCCGTCGTTGCTGCCGTCGTTGACGAGCACGAGCTCGAACTCGTAGTCCGCGATCGCGGCGGTGGCGCGCGCGACGAACTCCTCGACGAGGTCCTCCTCGTCGTAGACGGGTGCCACCACGCTGAGCAGGGTGGGGGTGCGAAGTGGTGGTGTATCCGACATATCGTTGCCTTCCCTGCTGGTCTAGCCGAGCTCCCCGGTTACGCCCATCGTCGATGGCCACCTTAAGCCCACGATGAATTTATCGTTCATCCTGTCTGTGGATGCCTTCCAAGCACGGTGAGCCGGAGAGACCATTCTCAAGCGTAGCGGGAGCGGGCGGCCGATTGGCCTCGCCCGTGTTTGTGCAGTTCGTGAAGTTCGGCATCGTCGGCGTCTCCAACACGGCGCTCACGTTCATCGTCTACACCGTCCTGCTGAAGGTCTTCGGCGTCTGGTACCTCGCGGCCTCTGCCGTCGGCTTCATCGTCGGCGCCACCAACGGCTTTCTGCTCAACCGCCGCTGGACCTTCCGCGACCACGTCGGCGACGCGTTCACGCCGGTGCGCTGGGCGACCGTTCAGGGGTGCGGCCTGGCGATCAACGAGGGCCTGCTGTTCCTGTTCGTCGGCGAGGCGCACATCGACAAGCTGCTCGCCCAGGCCTTTGCGACGGCCGTTGTCACCGTGAGCACCTTCTTCGCCAACCGCGCGTGGACCTTCCGCATGCACCACCACGACCCCCCCGTCGCCGTCGCGGACCTCGACGCGTGAGCCCCCGCGCGGGAGCCTGCTAGCGGAAGACCGCAAGCAGGGAGAGGCCCGCGGGGATGCGCCCGCCGCGGGCAATCAGCGCGGCCTCCAGCGCGAGCGGGCGCTCGAGCACCCAGTTCAGCGGTTCCGGCGGCACCCACAGGTCGAGGCTCGACTCCGTCGTCTTGGTGTTCACGCGGTCGAGCACGCGCAGCACGATCGCGACGGGGAGCAGCAGCGAGTTGAAATAGGTCGTGCGCACCTGCCGCCAGCCCGCCTGCTCGGCCGCGCGCTGCATCGAGCGGCGCGTGTAGCGGCGGTGGTGGTGGTTGATCACGTCGTGCCCGCTCCACAGCCACTGGTAGGCCGGCACGGTCACGAGCAGCGCGCCGCCCGGCACGACCGTGCGTCTCAGCTCGCGCATCGCCGCCACGTCGTCCTCGAGGTGCTCGATCACGTCGAGGCTCACAGCGAGGTCGAAGCTGTCGTCGGCGAAGGGCATCTCGAGCACCGATCCCGCGATCACCTCGCCGCAATCGCGCGCCTGCGCCAGCTCGACGCTCGTCTGCGAGAGCTCCACCCCCGTCACCGTGCCGTAGCGGGCGAACTCGATCATGTTGCGCCCGCTGCCGCAGCCCGCATCGAGGATTCGCGCCTGCGGCGGCAGGCCGAGGCTGGCCATCACACCCTCGATCACCGTTCGACGCCCCCGGTACCACCAGTGGCGGTCCTCCGCCTGGTGGGTTTGCAGCTCGTAGTCCCTGTCCATCTGGCCCCATCTTTTCCTATCGAGGCCATCCGCGCCGTGCGCCTCCCGCGGGGCCGCCCCCGCTCAGTGTCCCGGCGGGGGTGTCCAGACCGCGTATTCGGCCGCCCCGCCGCCCGCGCTCCAGGCCGCCAGGGCGCGGTCGCTGGAGGGGTCGAACGCCGCCGCCGGCCCCACGGGGCGGGGCCGGGCGCGGATCGCTGCGCGGGCGCTCAGGAGGCGAGCGCGGAGCGCAGGAAGCTCACCGTGCGCTCCCAGGAGAGCTCGGCGAGGTCCTTGTCGTAGGTGCCCAGCCTGTCGGTGTCGTTGAAGAACGCGTGGCCCGCGCCCTCGTAGAAGTGAAACGTCGCGTCCACGCCCGCCTCGCGCAGCTCGGACTCGAGCTTCCTGACTTCCTCCTCGGAGATGAAGTCGTCGGCCGTGCCGAAGTGGCCGAGGACGGGGGCCTTCACGTTCGTGAAGTCAGGCTTGCCGTGGGGCATCACGTAGTAGTAGGAGACCGCCGCGGTGATGTTGGGGCACGTGGCCGCCGCCCACACCGACAGGCCGCCGCCGAGGCAGAAGCCGACGGAGCCCACGCCGTTGCCCTCGAACCCGGGCTGGGAGGCGAGGTAGTCCGCGGCGCCGCACATGTCCTTCTCGACCTGGTCCATCGAGAGGGCCATCATCTTCTGTTGGGCCTCGCTCGGCTGGGTGGTCGTCTCGCCGCCGAAGAGGTCGGGCGCGAGCGCGAAGAAGCCCTCGGCGGCGAAGCGGTCGCAGATCGAGCGGATGTGCTCGTCGACGCCCCACCACTCCTGCAGGACGATCGTGGCCGGCCCGCGCTCGCCGGCCGGGACAGCCAGGTAGCCGGGCGAGGTGCCTGCGATCGTGGGGAACTCGATGTCTGGCATGTCGTGGCTCCTTGGGTCCGTGGCTGTAAAGGGCCCCGCAGGCGCGGGGCCGCGCGGGGAAAACGGCGGCGGCGAGACACTCTAACGGCGCGCGGGCTGCGCGTTCGGACCGCCTGATCGCGGCCGGCGATAAGGTCCGGCGGCAGCCGCACGCATACGTGTCCGACGTTTCGAGGAGAGGCAACCCCATGGATGCACAGAACCACCAGTTCAGGCTCGCCGCTCGTCCCGTGGGCCTGCTGAAGCCGAGTGACTGGAGCTACGTCGAGGAGCCCGTTGCCGAGCCCGGCGACGGCGAGGTGCTCATCAAGATCCGCTACATCTCGCTCGACCCGGCGATGCGGGGCTGGGTCAACGAGGGACGCAGCTACATACCGCCGGTGGGCATCGGCGAGGTCATGCGCGCGCTCGCCGCCGGCGAGGTCATCGCCTCCAAGCACCCCGACATCGCCGTCGGCGACCACGTCACGGGGTTGCTCGGCGTGCAGGAGTACGCGATCGCCAACGGAGCCGCGGTGATGAAGGTGGACACAAGCCTCGCGCCGCTGCCCGTCTATCTGAGCACGCTCGGCATGCCCGGGATGACTGCGTACTTCGGCCTGCTCGACATCGGCCACCCGAGCGAGGGCGAGACGGTGCTCGTGTCCGGCGCCGCGGGAGCCGTGGGCGGTCTCGTGGGGCAGATAGCCCAGATCAAGGGCGCGCGCGCCGTGGGCATCGCCGGAGGCGCAGAGAAGTGCGCTCACGTCGTGAGCGAGCTCGGGTTCGATGCGGCGATCGACTACAAGGATCAGGACCTGAACGCGGCGATCGCCGAGCACTGCCCCGACGGCGTGGACGTGTACTTCGACAACGTCGGCGGGGAGATCCTCGACGCCGCGCTCGCACACCTCGCGCGCAACGCCCGCGTGATCATCTGCGGCGCCATCTCGCAGTACAACGCCACGGGCGCCATGAAGGGCCCCTCCAACTACCTCTCGCTGCTCGTCAACCACGCGAGCATGACTGGCTTCGTGGTCTCCGACTACGGCGCGCGCTACATGGAGGGCGCCACCGAGATGGCCGGCTGGCTCGCGGCGGGGAAGCTGAAGAGCCGCGAGGAAGTCGCGCAGGGCTTCGAGAGCTTCCCCGCGACGCTGCAGCGCCTGTTCGAGGGCGGCAACACGGGCAAGCTGGTGCTCGAGGTCGCCTGAGGCGAGCGGTCGGGGACGCCCCGTCGCGCGCATGCGGCCGGGCCCCTGCGCGTGTCGGGGCCGCTCACGGCTGGAGGGAGAGCACGTGCGCGGCGGCGGGGTCGATGCGGCCGTCGAGCAGGTCCAGGTAGGCGCGCTCCAGCGCCTCGGGACCGCGGCCGTGGATCACCTTCAGCCAGCCCGCCGTCCACGTCACGTAGGGGTGCCACGCCTCGGCCAGCCGCGTCTCCAGCCCCTCGCGGCCCCAATCACCGGAGCGCTTCGTGACGCGGTCGGGCGCGAAGAAGAACGTGGGCCGCGGGCCGGGCAGCGAGTCGGGCACCTCGCCCATCTGGTCGTGGTGGGTGGCCCCCACGACGGCGGAGTGTGCGAGCTCCTGCCCGTAGTGGGTGTGAACCGCGCTGCGCACCGCGGCGTCGCCCGCCATGTCCACGTAGACCGCGCGGCCCTGCGGCAGCGAGCCGATGTCGTCGTATGTGACGACGTGGTCGTAGACGCCCAAGCCACGCGCGAAGCCCGCGCTGCGCTCCGACGTCAGCCCGACGACGTCGATCCCCTCGCGCAGCGAGAGCAGGTAGGCCAGAGCGCTCGAGGTCTTGCTCGAGGCGCTGGAGAGCACCACGGCGCTCGCGCCGAACACGCCCGCTTCCTCGAGGAAGTCGTCGATCAGCCACGAGGTGAAGAACAGCGGGCGCAGGAGCATCTGCTCGTCCTCGTGCGCTGCGTCGTAGACCGGGTCGGCCTCGACGCGCGCGTAGGAGTTGTAGGCCGGGGGAAGCCTGGCGCGGTGCGGTGAGGCGTCGATGAACCCGTGGCCGTCGGCGCGCGCGGGGGAGACCAGCAGCTGCGTGGAGGGGGGCAGGTAGCCGAACACGCGGCTGCCCTCCGGCAGGCCCTCGTGCCGGCTCGCGGCGACCTCGGCGAAGCCCCACACGGGCATGCGGCCCCAGCCGTCCTCGGCGGGGAAGAAGCTCCAGTAGGACATCGCCTCGCCGAACATCGCGTAGGTGATGTTGTTCGAGGTCAGCCCGAACGTGTCCACCGCCAGCAGCGCCTGGCCGTCCTGCGGCTCGGGCGCGTCGATCTCGACGCAGCGGCAGCGATGCAGGTCGTCCTTGGCGAGAAGGAAGTCCACGGCCGCTGCAGCCTAGCGCCGGGTCAGTGCTTGCGCTTGCTCACGAGGTGGATCGTGAGCGCGTGGCTGAGCTTCGCGGGGGCCGCTCCGGGACGGCTGACGGTCACGGTGAGCACCCCGCTGAGCTTGTGCTTCTTCTTCAGCGTCGCGCCGGCCGCCTTGCTGAGCTTCAGGACGATGCTCTTGCTCTTGTTGCCCGCCACCGAGAAGGCCACCCTGCTGTACACCGGCGGGGCCTTCGCCTTCGCGCTGGCCGCCGTGGTGTGCCCCGCGCCCGTGCCCGTGAGCGTGGCGCTGCCCTTGCAGCCGGCGGGGTTTTTGCAGCGGGCGATGAACACGAACTGGCCCCAGTTGACCGTCTGTTCGGAGCCCGGTTCGATCCCGAAGAGCCCCGCGGCCACGTCGCCCCAGCCCAGTTCGGGCGGGATGTAGGTGGGTTTGGGTACGTAGTGCAGCGTCGTTTCGCCGAGCACGCCCACCATCGGGGTGGTCGTTTTCGTTTCTTCTTTGTGTTCTTCTTTGTGTTCTTCTTTGGAGCCGTTGACCGTCAGAGTCGCCGGGTTGGAGTAGGTGGGCGAGGCGGCATTGGCGTTGCTGAGCGCTGCCCGCAATTCATCCCCCGATTCCGCGGCTGCTGTCGGGTTGATTTTGAGCGTCGCCGATGTCGCGCTCGGGATGTTGGTCCAGGTCGAACCTTTGTTGCTGGAGCGCTGCCACTGGATGGATGCAGCGGAGCAGAGCGCCGGGACCGTGCCCTCCTTGACCGTGAAGGACGCTTCGCCGGGAGCCGTCACGAGCTGGTTTGTGGGCTGTTCTTTGATAGCCGGGGGCGCAGAACAGGGCGTTGAGTTGACCCCGCCGAACACGTAGGCGGCGCCCTGCGCTTCGTGGGAGCCGACTTTCGCGTAGTTCGCGCCCTCCACGATGGTCGTGCCCGATACACCGACCGAGGCGGCCTGCTGGATCCCGCCGCCGCTCGCGGAGATCTTCGTGGCGGTCGAGGTGCTCGTCCATCCGCCGCCCGGTTCGGTGTAGACGTACACGGCCCCCTGTTGGGCGGTTGCTTCGAAGGCGGCGAACTTGGCGCCCACGACCACGGATTTCCCGGAGATGCCGACCGACCCGCCGAAGTGCTCCCCGCCCAGCGGGTCCGAGGGTGTCAGCCGCGCGGCGGGGCTGGACGTGTTGGCCCAGGCGCCTCCTGGCCCGAGGAACACGTAGGCCGCGCTCGGGGTCGATCCCGGGTTGGCGTCGTTGGGCGCACCGGCCACGAGCGTCGCGCCTTCGAGCGCGAGCGAGACGCCGAGCGTTTCGTGTTCTTTGCCTTCGCCCGCGGTGAGCTTCGCCTGCGCGGTTTCCCCCCAGGTTTTCCCTTCCGCCTTCGTGAACGCGTAGACGGCACCCTGGTAGGCGTTCGTTGACTCTTTTGCGTACGGCGCGCCGACCATCGCCACGTTCCCGGCGATCGCGACCCCGCGGCCGAAGGCGTCGCCTGCGACGCCGTCGCTGGCACGGAGCTTGGCCGTCTCGGTCTCACTCGACCAGCCACCGCCGGGCTTGGCGAATACGTACGCCTCGCCTGCGGTGAACGGAGGCTGAGGTGAGGGATCGCCGACGAGGACGGTCGCGCCGTCGGTCGCGATGGAGGAGCCGAAGTAGTTGTACTGCGTGGCGTCGGTGGGTCCCAGCTCGGCGTTCTGGGTCGCATTGACCCATCCGCCTCCGGGTTCGACGAACACGTAGGCCTTGCCGGCGTAGGTCACGGCCGAGACCCCTTCGCCCTCTGTCGCGCTCGCAGCGCCCACCACGATCGTCTGGCCGGAGATCGCGACGGCCTGCCCGAAGCCATCTCCGTAGACGTTGCCCGAGTACTCTTCCCTGTCGGCGTCGGAGGCGAGCAGGCGCGCCGTCTGGGTCGCACTCCCCCAACCGCCGCCGGGCTCGGTGAAGACGTAGACGGCGCCCTGAGGGTGGGGTTTCCCGCCGAGTTCCGCACCGCCGCTGATCGTCGCGCCGGACGCCCCCACGACGATCGTCGAGCCGGAGATCGCGACCGCGGTGCCCATCTCCTCGAAGGCCGCTCCGTCGGAGGCGCTCAGCTGCCCCTCCTGGAAGATCGGGTCGATCGCGATCGGGTAGCGGGCGCCCACGGTGCGGACGTGCAGCGTCACGCGACCGCCCGCCAGCGACATCCACGTCGCGAGGGCCCGCCCGCGCGCGTCGAACGCGCTGAGGTGGGAGTAGCGAACCGCGAGGGCTCCGCCGGGGGTCCTCAGGTCGAGCCCCGAGCCGCCCGCCAGCACGGTTGCCCGCAGGGAGCCGCTCAGCGAGAGCGAGAGCGAGAGCGTTGATGCGTGCGGCGCGAGCGCCCGCTGCACCGAGAAGCCCTGCTCGAGGCCCAACGGTCCGTTGGCGTACCACTCGCGCACAGGACCGTGGTCATAGGAGACACGATCTTTCCTGAAGCTGGGGGACGCGGCGGGAACGGGCAGGCGGATCGCGCCGGCGCGGATCTCTCGAAGCGAGAGCGCGAGCCCGCCCCTGGGCGCGGCCAGCGTGACGCCTCCGGCGGCGAAGCTCGCGGTGAGCCCCTGGAGCCGGTTGCGGGCGACGGCGCCGGTAGCTGTTCGCTGTGCCCAGTAGGCGTGATCGTCCACCCCTAGCGCCCGCGAGATCGCGAGCTGAGCCAGCACCGGGACCTGCGCCCACGATCCGCCCTGCGTGGGCGCCGCGACCCTGTGCACGGCGGGGGCGGTCGTGGCGGCTCGCGGGCTGATGAGGAGCGCAGCAGCCAGGCAGCCGGCGGCCGCAGCGAGCAGGCCGAGGAGCAGCGCTCGCGCGTTGCTCGCCGTCAGCGCGCGCGCGCTGACGGGCGGGCGATCCCCAGGCCCCACCGGCCGGCTTCGCCGTGAGTCGATCCGCGGACGCGCCTGCGAAGGCTGTCAGCGGGCGGCGGCCCTCCGGCGGCTGGTGTCGATCGGAGGGCATTCGCCAACAATAGACAGCAACCGATCGAGATGTCATCAGACCGCGTTGTTTCTGCGGACCCGGTATACGTCGTGGTTACGTATGACACGCACGGATCGCGCAGTTCCCGAACACGAAGCGCCGCTGCTCGAACTGATCGGCGACGTGTGCGGCCTGTTGGACATCGACGAGCTCCGCCACGGTCTGCTGGACTCGCTGCACCGCGTGCTGCCCTCCGACTACGCCTCCCTCAACGACGTCGGGCCGACGCCCGATCAGATCGTGACGATCATGCGGCCCGAGGCGCCCGAGCTGGTGCCGCGCTGGGAGCAGCTCGCCCACGAAAACCCGATCCTGCAGCACAACCTCCGCACGCATGACGGCCGCGCCCGTCGCTTCTCGGATCTCATCTCCCAGGAGGAGCTCCACGAGCTGCCGCTCTACAAGGAGGTCTACGCGCCGCTGGGCGTCGAGCACCAGCTCGCCTTCACGCTGCCCGCGAGCGGCGAGCGAGTGCTCGCCGTCGCGCTCAGCCGCGGGGGGGAGGACTACTCCGACGCCCAGCGCGATCTCGTCGATCGCGCACGGCCGTTCCTGATCCAGGCCTATCTCAACGCGCTCGCCTTCGAGTCGCTGCGCGCCAGCCGCTCCGAGAACGACGCGACGCCCGCGATCGAGTCGCTGCGCGCAGCCGGGCTGACGCGCCGCGAGGCGGAGGTCGTGCGCCTGGTGGCGCTGGGGCGCTCCAACCAGCACGTCGCCGCAGAGCTCGGCATCAGCGACAGGACTGTGGGCAAGCATCTCGAGCACAGCTTCCGCAAGCTCGGTGTGGGCGACCGCTCGAGTGCCGCAGGGCGCGTGTGGGCGCTCACGGGCGCTCGCGCCGAACGTCCCTGAACGGCGGTGCGAGGGGCCCGGGGGGCCGAGTCAGCCGGCGGTCGCGCCGGTGCCCTCCAGCGCCTCGGCGCTGCTGAGTCGCCGCAGGTTGCGCGTGCCGCGCGGGAGCAGCCCGAGCGCGAACGCCAGGAACGCGAGCACCGAGCCGCCCACAACCACCTCGACCTGCCCGAGCGCCGCGGCGAGCGGACCGGCGAGCACGTAGCCGAGCGGCAGCAGACCGCCGGAGACCATCCAGTCGTAGGAGGCCACCCGCGAGAGCTTGTCCGGGGGGATGCGCTCGGCCAGGGCGGTCAGCCACCACACGTCGAACAGGGCGATGCCGCCCCCCGCCACCACCGTTGCAGGCACCACGAGGATCAGCGTGACGCCCGTTGCATAGAGGATCGACGCCAGCGGCCACATGAGGACGACGAGCATCGCCGTGCGAATCGGGTAGCGCGGGCGCCAGCCGACCCCTGCGAGCGAGCCGAGGATCGTGCCGAACCCGAGCGCAGCCTCGACGAGCCCGTAGATGGCGATGTGCCCGTACTGCTCGCGCGCGATCCCGGGCCCGAGCACGAACCATGGCGCCAGCCCGCAGAACAGCGCCACGCAGAAGGAGGCGAGCGTCGCCCACACCCACACGTGCGCGCGCACCTCCCGCGAGCCCTCGCGGATCGACGCCCACACCGACTCGCGCTCCTGCGCCGGGGGGGCGGGCTCGGCCGCGACGGCGCGCCGCCGCGGCCGCACGCGCGTGAGGAACGCCGCGCTCAGGACGAACGTGGCCGCGTCCAGCGCGAACGCCCAGCCCGCGCCCGCGCCGAGCACCAGCACCGTCGCCAGCGCGGGCCCCGCGAATTCGGCGATGTTGTTGGACATCGTCGTGATCGCCGTCGCCTGCTGGATGTCCTCCTCGGGAACCGTCTGCGGAAGCAGGCCGTTGGCAGCGGGCCGGAAGAACGCCTCGGCGGTCCCGAAGAGCATCTCGATCACCACCACCTCCCAGATGCGCACGCCGCCGGAGAAGATCAGCCCCGCGAGCAGCGCGTGCAGCGCGAAGCGCACGAGATCGGTCGCGATCATCACCCTGTGGCGCGGCAGGCGGTCGGCCCACACTCCGCCGAACAGGAGGAACACGACCAGCGGCAGGCTCTGGGCGGCGAGCACGAGCCCGAGATCGGTCGCGCTGCCAGTGCGCGCCACGATGAACAGCGCGAGCGCGACGAGCACGATGTTGTCGCCGATCACGCTCGAGGACTGCGCCAGCCACAGGAAGCGGTAGTCGCGGTGCCGGAGCACCCTCCGTATCTCGCTCAGGTTCGCCATGCCACCGGCCAGCTTTGCGCAGTCGCGCGGGTCGCCGGATCGCCGCGCCGGGGCTATGATCGCGCGGCCGGCCCGCCAGCGCGCTCGCGGAGCCGCGGCCGCCACTGCACGGGCGATCACGAACGGGGAGCGGGAGATGGAGAGCTCAGTCACAGCAGGGACAGCCCGCGAAGGCCTGGCGCTCGATGCGGCCACGCTCTGCGAGGCCTTCCAGCGGACCGCCGACACGCACGCTGGAGCGCTCGCGCTGCGCACTCTCGGCGGCGGCACCGAGATCACGTGGGAGCAGTACGCGACCCGCGTGCGGCGCGTCGCCGCGGGCCTCCGGGCGGCGGGCGTGCGGCGCGGGGACACGGTCGCGATCATGCTCGCCAACAGGCCCGAGACGGTGATCGTGGACACGGCCGCGATGCACCTCGGCGCGATCCCGTTCTCGATCTACAACACCTCCTCGGCCGAGCAGATCGAGTACCTCTTCGCCCACGCCGAGTGCAGGCTCGTGGTCACCGAGGGCCAGTTCGCCGATGCCGTGATGGCGGTGGCGGGCCGCCTGGAGGGACTGGAGCGTGTCTATCTCGCCGACGGCGCCGCTCCCGGCGCGAGGCCGCTGGCCGAGCTCGAGGCGGGCGGGAGCGAGGACTTCGACCTCGAGGAGGCCCTGGGCTCGATCGCGGCCGAGGACGTGGCGACGCTGATCTACACCTCGGGCACCACCGGGCCGCCGAAGGCGGTCGAGCTGACGCACGCGAACCTCTTGGCGGAGATGCGCATGCTCGACGAGTGGTTCGCGATGAGGCCCGCGGGTCGCGTCGTCTCCTATCTGCCGATGGCCCATCTGGCGGATCGCTGCGCCTCGCACTACGCGAGCCTCGCCTCGGGCGCCGCGGTCACGTTCGTGGCCGACATCACGCAGGTGCTCGGCGCGGTCATCGAAGTGCGCCCGACCGCATGGGGCGCCGTGCCGCGGATCTGGGAGAAGCTCAAGGCGGCGCTCGAAGCCGGGTTCGCGGCCGAGCCCGACGAGCAGCGCCGCGCCGCCGTCGCGCGCGCCCTGGAGGTCGCAACCGAGGCGGTGCGCGCCGAGCAGGCGGGCGCGCCCGTGGCGGCGGAGCTGCAGAGCGCCAGGGAGCGGGCGGATGCCGAGGTGTTCGCAGCGCTGCGGGCGCAGCTCGGCCTCGATGAGGTCGAGTACCTGCTCTCGGGAGCCGCGCCGATCGCGCCCGAGGTGCTGGAGTTCTTCTCCGCCCTCGGCCTGCCCATCTGCGAGGTCTGGGGAATGAGCGAGACGTCGCTGATCGCCACGATCAACCCGCGGGAGGCGATCCGGATCGGCACCGTGGGCACGGCGCTCCCGGGTGTCGAGCTGGCGCTCGCATCCGATGGCGAGCTGCTCGTGCGCGGGCCCACCGTGATGCGCGGCTACCGCAAGGACCCGCAGCTCACCGCCGAGACGATCGACGCGGAGGGCTGGCTGCACAGCGGGGACATCGCCGCGATCGACGCCGACGGCTACGTGAGCATCGTCGACCGCAAGAAGGAGCTGATCATCAACGCGGGCGGCAAGAACATGTCGCCGTCTAACATCGAGAACAAGCTCAAGGCGGCGTGCCCGCTGATCGGCAGCGTGGTGGCGATCGGCGACCGCCGTCCCTACAACACCGCGCTCGTCGTCCTCGACCCGCTGGCCGCCGCCAGCTTCGCGGCCGCGAACGGCCTGCCGGATGCCACGCCCGCGGTGCTCGCCGAGGACCCCGCGGTGCGCGCGGCGATCCTCGCCGGCGTGGAGCGCGCGAACGCGAGCCTCAGCCGGGTCGAACAGATCAAGCGCCACACCGTCCTGCCCGAGGAGTGGCAGCCGGGCGGCGATGAGCTCACGCCCACGATGAAGCTCAGGCGCAGGCCCATCGCCGAGAAGTACGCCGCGCAGATCGACGCGATGTACGCCGCCTAGCCACGGCGGCGGCGTGCGGCTCGAGTAGCTAGCTGTAAGACCTGAGGAGGTTGTTCAGCTCGTTGAGGTGAG
>OCZT010004821.1_pt1 | contig 13524 bp, 15 predicted proteins | sample 1539031 | NCBI WGS metagenome assembly OCZT01 (sample SAMEA3539308, study PRJEB22396) | soil metagenome | biome: tundra; feature: field; material: soil | place: USA | collected 2010-05 | depth 0.15 m | reverse complement strand
AGTATGCACCGGGGTTCTTTATTACTTTGCCTGTAGTTTTCCCCATTTCCATTTCTGCGTTGAAATTTCCTATGATTTCAAGTATTTTAAATTCATCAGCTGCTGCTTTGTATTCTTTGAACATTTTTGTATAAAAGTTCGCGTTCTTTTTCCAATCCGCGGCGCCTGTGTTTTCAATGATCTTATCCTGAAAAAACTGATACTGGGGATTATCTGACAGCGGAATTTCGGTCATTTAACCCCTCTGGAAGTGCCTTTAGAAGGCTTTTTTAAAGCCTTTTTAGCCGTTTTAAGCCCCTTTTTCGGCTTTCCATAAGCCTTCGTAGGGTCCACAGGCCCGTCGAGTATTGGAAGGGCATGTTTTGGTGTTTTGTATTTTATAGAAACTTGGGGGTTTATTTTAATTACTTTATTCCCCTCTCTTTTTTGTGTGATAATTGTGACTAACGTTCCCGATTTAAGACTTGTTCTCATTAATTTATCCATTTTTTTAACATTCAATTTTTTCATCGTATTTTTTCTCCTCTATTTTAAAAGTCACCCTATCATGATATTCTTCGGTCTTGCCGGCGTTCCACTGCTTAAGTGGCCGGAAGTAACCAACAATCCGGCTATAGACCTCGCAAGGTGTTCCCCGGCCCGCCTTTTACCGAAAATGTCGTTTATAATTTGCGTAAGTATGTTTTAATGATTTTTCCTTAATTCCAACACGGCCATATATATAATTGTCAAAGGTATCTCTTATATCTAATCCATAAGCAATTGCTGTGAAAAAAGCCTGTATTGAACCTACAATCACATAAAACGACAACAGCACAAATGCCCATATTCCAAATTTACTTTTGAATAAAGAATAAAGTTTCTTACTGAATATTGCCTTCTCAGTTTTCTTTTTCGTCATTTATTCCCCCTTTATCTTTAACCTGATAAATTCATCATTGATGAATTTTTCAAGAGCCAGGCAAACAACGTCGGCTTCAGATTCCACACCATATTTTTTTGATTTAATAAATGTCTTAAGCTTACTTTTGAGGTCCTGGGGTATGCGCGCGCCTACCCGTTCATCGCGTTTAAGAGGTTGTATAGGTTTTACATCTGGTTGTTCAATAATAAGGCGTTCCAGAGCCCGGCATATGATTTTAGATTCGTTTTCATATTTATAATCCTGAGTTTCATTTAATTTAATCAGTTTTTTCTTTAATTCCGCAGGTATGCGTACCCCTAAGTCAAAAGATTTCAATAATCGTATTTTCGGACTCATTATATCTCCTTTATTATTTGTTATTTCTTGTTGAACAATATAACAAAAAAGGATGTGAGTGTCAATCCAATAAATGATATAATTGAACTGCGTTTGGGGGCATTTTGTGTCAGCCCTCATTGGGGCCCGCCGGTCGTAAGATCGGCGGGTTTTTTGATTTTAAAACGATTTATCTCTGGGTTCGTAAAACCTTCCAATTTTTATAAGTCTTTGAAATATATTTGCGGAGTAATATCTTTTCCCTACGGAATCCTTAACAACCATTACAAATTTATTATCATGTTTTTGAAAATCTGCATCATATATAACTTCGTATTTTTTAGAATCATTTGGTTCAATTGAATCACCTTCAAAATCTACAGGATGAGATTCATAAACAGTATGGTTATCAGGGAACATATAATAACGAAGCACGATTTTTGCAATTCTATTTGTTTTATTAATTACTCGTGTTTCTAGAAAGGCAGGTAAACTTTCATGTCCTTTATCAAAAGTAAAACGTAACTTTTGAAAAGGCCCATAAATTTTAACCTCTATTTTTTGCATTTTATCTAATACAGTAAAAACGGCATGAATTGAAGCTAATAATGCTCCATAAATTGAAATCCAAAAAGCTGGTTGTATTTTTTCTGGCATGTTATTCACTCCATTCAATGTTTTTTTTATAATATTTTTTCATCTTCAAGGGCTGATCTTTTTACCTTATTAGGCAGGTTGTATTTTACAGCAACATTTTCAACTAATTTTTTAAACCATTCAGGGGAGTCTGGGGCAACAAAAATTTCTTCTATCATTTCTTGGATAGGAACATTAATTTCCATTCCTTCTTTCCACGACTTAATACTTGTATCTAAATACCATGTATGAGGGCCGCCGTTTATTGACATACTTTGAAGATTGTCCATATTTGAAATTATTGCTCTAAATTCTTGTTCGTAATCAAATAAATTTCTTTTATAGAAATACGGTCCTGCAAACTGTTCCTCGGTCCATAAATTTTCGGTTAGGTAATCAATGTAGGTTACTTTATTAGCATACATATCTATATTGTTGGTATTTTTTAAAAGAGCCGTGCAAAATTTTTTTACTGAAGTTTTTATTGCCACACCTTCATTGCTTTTTAAATAAACTTTCCACATAGCAAGGGACTCTTTATTATTTATATGCCAACAATTTATGTATATATTTTTACCCACTAAATCATTATATTCTTTAGTAGATTCAATAACGTCTTGACCATGTTCCTTTTTCAATTTTTCTAAATTTTGATTCGGATAAGATCCTTCAAATTTATCTCCTAAACGGTCGGATCTACAGAAATATAAGGATTGATTTTCAAGCATATAAACAAATTTTGTAAAATCCATATATCTCCAAATTGTTGGATTCCCATCAATGAACTTATTATCAACACTTATTGTGTTGTTATTTATATTGCCAAGACTAATTTTTTGAGCCATTAATCATCCCCTAAGTTGTGTTTGTAATAATTTTGTCTTAAAATTTAACATAAATCTAATTTTTGTTTTTTTCAAACCTTATATCTTTACAAGCAAGACAGAGCCACCTTTTTGGAAACACTTTTCCTATTCGGATTCTATAATTAATTCATTTGAGTTTATTAAAAAAACAAAGTTATTGTCACTTGATAATGCTTTCTCAAGAAAAAACTTAAATTTAAGTAGAACGCGTAATTGATATTGCATGGCCTTAGGGCTCCAAAAATATTCCAACGGTTGTGATCTAGGCACTCCATAAAATGTGTCCATGTATTTCGAATCTGTTCGTTCAGACATAAATATTCTGTTCATAACAAAATGAAAAAACTTTCTGTTTTCTCTATTAAATAAAAAGTATAGATGATAATGCGCTTCAAACTTACGTATGTTCCCTGTTTTTAATCCATAAAATTCTTTTGTTTGTTCCTTTTTCTCATTTTTCATAAAGTCTATTTGATTTTGTATTGTGTGAATATTTTGTTCAACTTCAATCATTAAATCATTTATGTAGTTGAAACGTCTGTTTTTATCATCTTCTTTTTTTTCCTTATTTTCAAAATAATGCTGTATTAACCAATATAGAAAAGCCAAACTTGCGCCTATTGATACCGCAATGATTTGTATTAACAATTCTTTCATATTTCCTCCTTAATTAATTATTCCACAGACCGCCAAAAAATCAAATCTAAATGTACCCTGTGTTTAATGAGTTTGTTTTCTTTTGTAATTAGTAGTGCGGCATCTTGAAAAGCTTTATTTTCATCCTCGGTAGTATGTTTAATTCGGTTCCACGGTAGGTCTTTCCCTTGAGGATATTCCTGAATTTTTTCAGCTATTTGGTTATCCAATGGAATTTCCAGCAGCGGTTCTAACATTTCCATTTTATATGCCGGGGAAAGGTATTTGTTATAAAATACATCGCGTAGGAAGAGATTTAAGGCTTTTCTGGCAGTACCCCATTGGGTTTCCTTCATTCCAAGCTTTTTAAGCAGTCTGCGAGTGTCCTTGTCGAGCTGGGTTTTAAAGGTTTTGAGGGTGTATTTTGAAAGATTCATGGATTCACTGCAAAAGTCGCGGCAGATCTTGATTACCTGGGATTTGCCCTGATTTCTTAAAGACGAGGGGCCAATAGACGCCTGGGCAATGCGGGATTGCATGAGGTCGATGAATTTAGGGGTCATAACTTTATATTTGCCTTAATTGCAGCTTTGAGTTGATCTTTTAGGTTATCAATAGTGTCATAAAAAAAGAAAGGATGCTGTTTTAAATCAAATCTAATTCTTTTTGTATATTTGGTATGACAAATTAGAATTACTGGAATTTGCATGCCCATAGCATATCCCACTTCAAAGTACACATTTCTATTATTTCCTGTGAAGTCGCCTATTACAAACCGGCTTGATTTAATTTGGGCAATTATCTTATTTACTATGGTCTGATCACTTAAATTTGTGAAATCTTTGTCAACCCGATACGCAGATATTCCTGATTTCTTAATGGTTTCATCCTCAATAAAAATAGGGCTTATTCCGTCATCAAATACAAAATCATATTTATTTGCAAAACTCATTGCTACAAAACATTTAAGACTATCAACGTTTTTTTTCTGAAGTTCATAAAGTCTTTGAATGCCTTTTATATTAAGTCTTAAACTTATTATTTCAGTCATTCCGCTATTTCGCAGATGTTTTTCAGTAATTTTGCTATCCGGATTAAATTCAAAGTATTCTAATTCAGAACTTTTTGATAAAAGAAAAACAAATTCTTGAGAATTTTTACAGTAAAATATAGGATACTCATTAAGTGGTTGAAGCAGAATATAATCTGCTGCATGTTTTTGAGATTTTGAAACATAATCTAAAATCATGTCAATTTGTTCATTTAAGTTTGGTTTTTGAATTGATTTTTCAAGACTTTTCAAATCTGTAACAATTTGATAAGTTCCTTTTTCAAATTCAGTTTTTCTGCGAATATAACTGGATACTAGATAATAGGGTTCATCATTATATTGCTCAGATGAAACGACAGGACTTGATATATCAAATGAACCACACATTTTACATTTAACACGGAAAGTGAAAAAATCAGCAGAAACATTTTTTTCATCCATGGTCAGCTGTTTACATATGGGACATTTATCTGGCATTTCTATTTCCTCTCATTCAGCGGCGGTAATAATTTTACTATTTTCATTGTTTCAAGGCTTACAGTTACTATACGTTTTACAAGGTTGAGGATGTATTTGGGGTCGTCGGACCAGTCGTTGGGGTCGTTTTTGATGCCGCTGTCCTGGTCAACGGTGATTTGGTAGCGGTCTATAATCCATTCCAGGGCCGGGCGGCCATTTACTACGTATTCATAGGTCTCCAATGGGATTCCTTTCAATGTGATATGGCTGTTGTATATGATTTGTGTCTTATCCTCTTCCTTGCCGTTCTTTCCAAAGCGCATTTTGGTGACTTTGTAGAAGTCTTTAGGGTCAAGGTTGAAGGCATCATTGCTTTCTTCAATTTTATAGGGTTTGATTGTTTCATAGTTCAAATGCCACTCAGCGAGCTCGCGGCCGGCTTTACTGAATGCCCAGAAGTTTTCAGCCATGGGGATACGTGGAAGCATTTTCTTCAAATCTGAAGAAAAACGCTCCTTATATTCAGGGGAATGCAAAATTCCATAAACATAATAGAAAATGTCTTCTTTTGATATTTTATCTTTGTAAACGGCAGTATAATCCTTCAAAATATTTTCAGAAATTGCACTTCTTTTTATTAAGTCTTTATTATCTCCAAATAAAACAGCATTATTTGAATCATCCTGTTTTTCAAAATATTCTAGTGGAAAACATTGTCCTGTGTCATGAAAGTGAAGATTAGGCACTCTATCTGAAATTAATGCCGAAAAATCTCTACTCGCACCAAGCCCCGTCATAGATATTATCAAATTGTTTTTTTCATTGTTTGGAAAAAACTTAGGCATTTGGTAAATCATATCATTAAAATATTTATCAAAATAAACCCATTGTTTGCAAAATGGCCGGTATTGTCCTAGTACAACAGAATCTTGATTAAATTTATGAGAAATAAACTTGCCCAGATCATTTTTGAGGCCTCTTGACCAACTAATATTTTTAGCATCATTATTAATGAATTGTTCCACTTCGGGACGCTTTTTTATTTGTTTATATTCTTTGACCTGATCATTATAGAAGGAAATCATTCTTTTCATATTATTTTCTAAATGTTTTTTAGAAAAATTATATGCCCAAAAATCACGGCTGGTTGCAATTCCTCTGGAATAAGTGTCAAATATTTTTATTTTTTCAACATTGTCTTTATCACCAATCGCAATGAATTTATCAAAAGATGGATCCCGTTGATTAATCCAATCAAAACTAGAATTGGGTGTTATTCTATCCCATTTGATGTTTTTGATACTTTTAAATTCAGTTAACATATTCAATTTTTGTTGACGATCAAAGTAATCGCCAATATCATAATATAATATTTGATTTTTCCCTTTTTTAGTTGGATTTTTAACCAACAAAGTAATTGCTATGCTTGCTCTACTTCCCGAGCCAAATATTTTTCCTCCTTCTTTACGCGAGGCTTCCCCCTGTGTACGTTGATTACCTCGAAGATTAAAACAATAAATAGATGTGAATTCATCCGCAAGACATTTACGCAATCCATCCATTGAGTTATTGTCAACAAATGAACCATTACTTACGTAACAAACAATACCTTGATTTCCGATTCTATCACTTGCCCAACGAATTGAGCGAATATATGAATCGTAAAGACTATTTTTATTTGTAGCTGATGAATATTCAGCATAAGATTTGCGTATTGCTTCGTCAAGGTGTTCGTATTTGATGTTTTTATTTGCATCATTTTCACTTGTTTGTCCGACGGAATATGGTGGATTCCCAATTATTACCCGTATATCTTTTGAATTCTGCCGTTTTGCTCTTTTATTATTCTCCGGAAACATTTTTACTTCTGTACCTTTACCCTCGGACATTTGGAAGGTATCGGTCAAGACTATGCCGTCAAAGGGTTCATATTCCCCGCCTGTAAGGCTGTGATAGGTTTCTTCAATGTTTATGGCCGCGATGTAGTATGCTAATAGGATAATTTCATTAGCGTGGAGTTCTTCTTTATATTTGCGGATCAAGTCTTTTTTGTCTATTAGGCCGCTTTGAAGCAATCGAACCATGAAAGTGCCGGTGCCGGTGAATGGATCGAGGATATGAACCCCCTCATCGGTTAATCCTGAGCCAAATTCCTGTTTTAAGGCCTCGTTGGCGCTGTTTATAATGAAATCCACGACTTCGACCGGGGTATAGACGATTCCAAGGCGTTCCGCCATGCGCGGGAATGCTGCTTTGAAGAACTTATCGTACAATTCAATGATAATTTTTTGTTTGCCTTCGGCGTTGTCTATTCCGGATGCGCGTTTTTTTACACTGTCGTAAAACTTTTGGAGTGATTTGGTTTCTATGTCCTGGATGTTATCGTGAAGAATGTCCAGCATCTTCTGCATTGATAAAGATACTGGATTTTGTTGAGTGAATTTGTAGTTTTCAAATAGGGCGTCAAAGACAGGTTTTGTAATTAGGTGCTGAGATAACATTTCTATGGCGTCTTCTTTATCAATGCTTGGGTTTAAGTTATCCTGCAGGCCCTTCAAAAACTCATCAAAGGCTTCCTTGTGCGCGGGCTTTGCGTCGTCCAGAAGGGTTTTAATGCGGGTAATGTGCCGTTCGGCGATCGTGGCAACGTCCTTTGCCCAGGTTTCCCAGTAGCGGCGATCTCCGCATTTCATGACGATTTTTGCGTATATGGCGTTCTTCCATTCTTCAACGTGGAAGTTTAAAGCGGCCTGCTTTGGTTTAGTTTTGTCTTTTGAGTCGCTTTGGCCGTCTCCTCCGGAGATTCCAACGATTTGAATGTTGTCCGGCCGGGATTGGTTCAGGTCCAGCTTGTTTATAATGGCATTAAAGCGATCATCATGTGCACGAAGAGATTGTAAAACCTGCCAAACAATTTTATATTTTTGATTATCTTTAAGAGCTTCTTCGGGTGCCATATCTGCCGGAATACCGATTGGAAGAATAATATAACCGTACTTTTTACCCTCGGCTTTACGCATTACTCTGCCTACAGCTTGCACCACGTCTATTTCTGAATTGCGAGGATTTAAGAACATTACTGCATCCAAGGCTGGAATGTCTACGCCTTCGGATAAACAGCGGGCGTTGGTTAATATACGACAGATATTACCCTTTGATGAAGTATCTTCTTTAAGCCAATCAAGCTCGTTATTACGGGTTAAGGCGTTTTGGGTGCCGTCAACGTGGTGGACCTGACATTTGAGCCAGTCTTCTTCGGTGTGTTCGTTTTTTCTGTATTCTTCGATTATACCGGCAAAGACGTCTCTTATATTTTTGGAATATTTTATAGAACTGCTAAAGGCAACGGCGCGGCGCATGGGGGTCGTGTCCACGTCCGTTGTATTTCCTTCTGCATCTTGGGTCAACCGTTTACTCAGACCGTTCCAGCAACCTATAATTTTTGCGTAGTCTATGAGCTGAATTTCATGATCCTTATCTGCCAATTGCGTTTGGAATATTTTGCTGACATATTTTTCGTCAACTGCCAGGACAATGACTTTATAATCTGACAGTAAACCATCTCCTACAGCTTTAGAAAAATCGAGACGATGCAATTCTTTTCCATAATATTTTTCATTATCCATAGAACATAATACAGCATCATTTTCTTTTGCTTTTGATTTGGAATCTTCCCCATATATTCTTGGTGTGGCAGTCATGTAAAGGCGTTTTTTACCTTTTATGAAGTCATTGTCATGGACTTTTACAAAATGGGATTCGTCTTTCCCCTCAAGGGTCACTCCGGTTGTTCTATGCGCCTCATCGCAGATTATGAGGTCAAAATCCGGGGCGCCGTGCTTTTGGGCGTCGGAAATGACTTTAATTGACTGGTAAGTGCTAAAAATTACAGTTAATTTTCTTTTGCCGACAAAGGATGTGAGCTGGTTTCTAAGTTGTTTATAGTCAGTTGTGGCCGGGAATGCGAGATCGTGAAGGCTGATATCTTCATTCTCGTCCTTCCTCTTGCCTATTTTAGTATCGGAACACACAGCGCAGCTGTGTAGTGGCTCTTCGGCTTCGGCGGTCCATTCTCTAAGAGATTGGGATAATAATGATATAGAAGGCACTAAAAAAAGTACGTGGCCCTTCGCGGGAACCATTTTTTCGGCAATTTTAAGAGCGGTAAAGGTCTTGCCGGTGCCGCATGCCATGATGAGTTTGCCGCGGTCTTCCTTTTTAAGGCCGTTTATGACGTTCTCTAAGGCCTCTTCCTGGTGTTTGCGAAGCTTTTTCTTCTCTTTTAGGGTCAAGGTATTCAGGCGTTTAAGGCTGAAGGTGCTCCAGTCGACTGGGCTGCTGTCCAGATCTGCCACACGCAGGCGTGTACATGGGGTATGCTGATCTGTTAAGGCGTCTTCTGCGTGTTTGCTCCACTTGTCAGTGGTGCAGACTATCATCCGGGTTGTGAAGGGCTTTTTCCCGGATGCGGTGAAAAAAGAGTCTATATCTGCTTTCATTAATTCATGGTCAGGATCGAAGAACTTACACTGGATGGCGCAGTAACCGTCGGTGTTACGTTCTTTTGCCACTATATCAATGCCGGTGTCGGGCTTTTTGTTGTGGTCCGGCCATTCGGTCCAGAGCCAGACGTCGGAGAACAGGTCAATATATTGCGGGTCAGAGCGGAGATAGTTCACAATCAGGCGCTCGAACTTGTCGCCCATGTCGCGCTTGGAGCGGGCGGCTTCGCGGAATTCTTCTAGTATTGTGTGTATGGTTGTGGTCAAGTCAGGCTCCTAATACTCTAATCCAGTATTCATCATGTCTGGCATCGCGTATTGCAATTGTTTTAGCAACTGTAATTTCATGATTCATTTGTTTCCTCTTTTATCGGGGTTGATAGACTTTTTAATTGGCTTATCCTTGCTTTTCGATCCATAAAATTTTTGAATTTTTGTTCCAATACAAAAACATATTCACAAATTGCAAGAATGAAATCAAAACAATCTTCAGCATCTTCTTTGGAGATTTCTTCAATTGATGGATGGGCGGCTAAATTTCTATGTTTACGTAATTCATCGCCCCATCTAAATATTCTATCATCAATAACTTTTTTGTTCTTTAATTCTACGAGTATTTCTGCAAGTGTAAACGAGGATTTAATATCAAATTCTTTACCCAACCCTTCTAGGGCTCTTCCACACATTACTACACATGCCATATGAGCCTGACTCTTTAAACATTTTTTTGCTTCTTCAAGTGACATTCTAATAATAATAGGAATCATTTCACTAAAGGTTCTGTCTGGATTAGGCCATATTCTTTTTGGATGAGTATAGTATGGTTCATTTGCTTCTTGATCATAGTCCATAGTATGTCTTCCAATAATTACTGTTCCGCAATCAGGACATTTAAATAAAGAATATTTAAGAGAATCGAATAAATCATCGCCAAATTCTTCACAGCTGCCTTGAATTTCAGTTTTAACCTTAACATTACAATGTGGGCAATCAATAACTTCTGTTTCAGCCATTATTCCTCCTTATTCCCCGCACAATTCTATTAATTGTTATGCAATGACAACCATATTTTAATACTTAGGTAAGCTATTATCAAGGTCTATTTGTTCTACTCTTCCTCCGCTGTCTTTTCCAGGATCCAGACTAGCGTTTTTTGATTGAATGAGAGCTCGTAATAGCCGGCGGGGCCGATGATCGAGAAATGGAGCGTATTTACCCTCTCCACGGCCGTGGACCAGGTCTTTTTGACCTCTTTGACCTCGAGCCGGTTGCCTTTCCATTTGAACCACATGGGAATGACCTTGCCATTGGCAAAGACTGCGCCGACCGAGATCACGGCGTTAATATCGGTTGTGGACATTATTTTGAATTTCTAATGACATGTTTTCTAATCAATTATTTTCTCAGTTATCTCAAAAGAAGCCATAATTATTTCGTATAAACAATAAAAAGATAATAAGAAAGTATCTAAACTTACGGCTATTAGAAAATATTTTATCAAACATTTTGTTTCTGGAAACACACATACGCAATCAGGTAAAAAAACAATAATAGTAAAATTTATGAAAAACAGACCAATCATGAAAAACAAATTATGTTTTATTTCATTGCGTGAACTTTTAAAGAGTAGTTTTTCTTTATGCATTTCAATATTGGTCATTTGTGAAATTAGAACAGTTGCGGCCGTAAGATTTAAGCCTAAAAGCACACCCATAATTTGCAAAGATTGTTCTCTTAAAAATCGTACAAGAAATGTATTTCCGAGACAATAGTCAAGAAAAATAAAGACAGCGTCTATAATTAGTAAAATAAAAGATGCACCAAAGATTTTTAGTATCATTTAAAGATGTCTCCGCAAATAGATTTGAATAAATCTTTATTTGAACTTTCTAGATTGACATCCAAAATTTCAGTATTCTTAGTTTTTGTTTTTTGTTTGGAACTGATTTTTTTTCTTCGTACGGTCAATTTGTATTCTCCACCGCCTTTAGAAGTATATTCAACGCTTTGATTTAAAAAGTCGTTATTTTTGTCCAAAATCATATTTTTGTTGCTCTTCAATCGAATGCCAACTTCATTTGCGCCAAAATTTATTTTTGCATCCTCAAGTTCTTTATTTAATTCGCTCTTTAATTTAAATAAATTAGGTGTATTGAAAGTAAAATCAACCTCAGTAATTTCAGATCTATACTTATCAACTAAATCCCAAAAATCAATAATTTCTGTTATTGGGTTGATAGCAATACTATACCCGGTTGAAAATAAATTCTTGTTTATCATATCGGCCCAAGCTCTTAAAAATTCTAGATCAGAAGAAAAAATGTTTTCATTAATTTCTATTGCTATTGTTTGACCTTTATCTTTATCGTCGCTTAAAGTGAGAAACATTTTTATTGTTTTCCAATCCTCAACAGTTTCTTTCTTGAATTCTTCTTGAGGTGATAAATTGATTGATGTATCTCTCCTTTTTCCAATAACATAAAAAATATACTCATCTTCTATTCTTTTACAGATAATTCCAATTTGTTGTTTTCTGTGTTCAAAAATAATGTTTTTACATAATTCATCTTTTATAATTTGACTTTTTGAGTTTTCTGATTCAAATAAAACATTTATTTTATTGACAAAAAATCTAAAATATTGAAATTTCATTTAATCCCCCCTTTTTAGATTCTATATTTTTTTGTTCATTTTCCGGCAAAGCCGATAAAAAATCAAGCCCTGTTTCCTTTTGAATCTCGTCAATAGTAACCTCGTGTCCGGGGATGTCGTTGGTTTCGTCCTGGTTCTTGTATTGGAATGCCAGGGCGGACAGATTCCCTTGATCCTGGAAGATCACTATCTTATAAAACCCCCAGGGGACCCAGACGTGATCCGTGCCAAGTTCCATTTCAGGCTTAAAACCGTTATTAAGGCTGTCTTTCTCAAATATTGGGCCTACAATGACCCAAATTTCGCCGTATTTGACCGCTAGGGCCCTGATTTTGACCTCCAGCTGTTCCCATGGGTGCCGGTTTAACTGTGGCCACTGTGGGCACATATTTGATAAATAAAAGCATTCTTGCATGGTGGTCGGATTCCGGCTCTCGTCCGCGGCCGGGCACATGTGCCCTTTGTCGTAGCCGCTCTTGCTATAATCCTTATTTGTTGCCCTTTCTCCTGGTGCAAGGTCCGGATCGGGCAAGAACTTGTAATTCGCGCGTTTTTCAGTACCGGCCGCGAGGTAGGCCTTGGTCAAATGATAAGAGACCCAGAGCGGGATCTTCATGGATGTGTCCTCGCATACGACGTAGCCCTCGCGGTAAAGCGTTTGGCAGGTGCTGCAGGTGCCGGGGATACCGTATTTCAAGTGTTCGTTTATCGGCGCGGCACTACATAAAAACAGAGCAAACAGTAAAGCAACGGTTGTTAACGATATTTTTTTCATCAAGTCACCTTTAGTTTTTATTGTATTTCCAAATTACTAGTTTGTGTGTAATCTTATCGAATGTCAATTGTAATTGATCTCCATGAGTAATTAGTGCGGCATAATGCTTGGAATATGAATATATAGAAGTTTCTGAATGACCCCACTCGGCATAGATATATTCATCACCCTCAACTACCTTTAAGGGTACGCCCCAAGTTTGAATTGCTTCATCATAAGTCATATTACCTATAGCATTATTCAATGTAGTTTCAAAAATTTTAGCATCTTCTTTGTCTTTAGCATCGATAGAAATTAATGTAGTAATATAAGCAACTAAGGCTCCTACACAAAAACAAACAACTATAACTATTCCGGTACTATCGCTTGATGAACTGTCAGCAAAAACAACAGGAGTTACACATAAATTTAAAAGAAAAGCAGCGACTATCAATGTAATAAGTGTTTTTTTCATTGAACTTAAACCGTACTTTTTGCGAGTTTCAAAGATTTTGTGAAGTTATGAGTGTGTTTTATGGTGGTATGTCCTCTTTGATGTTCTTTCCGATATCGGTTGAGTTCTAAAATGAACTTTCTTGCATGTTTGTATTTTAGCCAGGCTACCAGTATTTTCTTACCAGTTTCATCATAAAAAAGTTTCTGTTGGTATATCAAGGCGTCGCGCTTAAATAAAATTTCCTTTATATGTTTTGAGGTCATATCTGAAA
>OCZT010004819.1_pt1 | contig 13524 bp, 11 predicted proteins | sample 1539031 | NCBI WGS metagenome assembly OCZT01 (sample SAMEA3539308, study PRJEB22396) | soil metagenome | biome: tundra; feature: field; material: soil | place: USA | collected 2010-05 | depth 0.15 m | reverse complement strand
TCGACCGGATCTGGCCCGGCGAGCGGATCTGGGTCGGCGGCCAGTGGTTCTACCTCGTGGGCATCCTCAACCCCGCCACCCTCGCCCCGCAGATCGACACCTCCATCCTGGTCGGCTTCCCCGCCGCGCAGACCTACCTCGGCTTCGACGGGCATCCCTCCGAGCTTTACGTCCGCACCGTCAACACCCCGGCCGCCACCACCAGGGTTGATAACCTGCTCGCCGCGCAGGCCAACCCCGAGTACCCGAACGAGGTCAACGTTTCCCAGCCGTCGCAAGCCCTGACGGCGCAAGCCGACGCCGCCGGCGCGTTCGACACCCTGTTCCTCGGCCTGGGCGCGGTCGCGCTGCTGGTCGGAGCGGTCGGCGTGGCCAACATCATGATCATCTCGGTGCTGGAGCGCCGTCAGGAAATCGGGCTGCGCCGCGCGCTGGGCGCCACGAAAGGCCAGATCCGGATCCAGTTCCTGGCCGAGGCCATCCTGCTGGCCCTGGCCGGCGGGGCCGCCGGGGACATCGCCGGCGCCGCCGCAACCTCCGTCTACGCCCACGCCAAAGGCTGGGCCGTCGTCATCCCGCCCGACGCATGGGCCGGCGGCCTCGGCGCCGCTCTCCTCATCGGCGCCCTCGCCGGGCTCCTGCCCGCCATCCGCGCCGCCCGCATGTCACCCACGCAGGCACTCTGGACCCTGTGACACCACGCAAGCCGCATGCCCTCGATAACACGTGCGTACCATCATCGGATAGCCGGGCGAGGTAACCTCAGGGCCGCAGCGACGGATTCGCTGGAGTGAGGAAGCCTCGCTCCTTCGGCCAGCCGTACAGCGGGTGGTCGCCGGGTCGTGGCCTCAGCGGCGCGCAGAGCGACCTAATCTGCGCGCCTCAACGGGCGATCACCCAGGAGTCGCCAGCCGTCCAGAACGGCGGATATCTTGCGGTGCCTGCCAGGCGGTCATATCAGGCAGTCGCGGCGGAGCCTGGAGCGACAGCCCCCTCGTTCGGGCTCTGCTGCTTGCGGCCTTGGCTTTGAGAGGACCAGCCAGGCGGCGTGGGCGAGCGGGAGGCGTCATCCGCGTACCGGGTGGATGGCGCGGGTGTTGAACAGCACTGCGTACAGCGCGACGAGGCGGACCGCGGCGTGCTGCGGGCTACGTGGGGAGGACTGGTCCGGCAGCGATATCGGCCTGCTCGCTGGCTTCGATCAGGGCAGCTCCCCTGTTCGGCCTGATACGCATGACGCGCGAACTTGAGGCCCTGCTCGGCGACCCTGTTGACGTAGTCCCGGCCTGAAAGCCGCGACCGCGCCGTCCTTGCGGAGCCGGGGTACTTCTTCTTTCTCCTCGGCGATGAGCTTCGGCCGCGCGCGCCGCCGGCGCTTTGCGCCGGGGCGCGGGATCGTAGAGTTGCCTGCGTGAGCGACCTGAAGAACCGTGTCCACGATCTCCTGCCCGACCTGATAGGCGACCTTCAGGCTCTCGTCCGGATCCAGTCCGTCAGTGCTGACCCTGAGCGCCTGGGAGAGGTGGAGAAAGTCCGCGCGGAAGACAGCCCAGCTCCTGGCCGCTGAGGGGGTCGGGGCCGAAATCGTCCGGGCCTATGGTGGTGCCCCGCCGGCCGTGATCGGCGAGCGGAAGGGACCTGAGGGGGCTCCGGTCGTCCTGCTTTACGCGCACCATGATGTCCAGCCGGAGAACGACCCTGCCGACTGGGACAGTCCGCCGTTCGAGCCCGTCGTCCGCGGCGAGCGCCTCTTCGGCCGTGGCGCGGCCGACGACAAGGCAGGGATCGCGGTGCACATGGGTGCGCTCCGTGCCCTGGGCTATGACCTTCCGGTCACCGTGCGGTTCTTCATCGAGGGCGAGGAGGAAGTCTCTTCCGGGACCCTGTCCGATCTGCTGCGCCAGTACCGCGACCGTCTGGCCGCGGACGTCATCGTCATCGCCGACGCGGGAAACTGGGACATCGGCGTCCCGTCGCTCACGACTAGCCTGCGCGGCCTGGTCCGCGTGGACGTCGAGGTACGCACGCTCACGCACGCCGTTCACTCCGGCATGTGGGGCGGCCTCGTCCCGGACGCCATCATGGCGCTCACCAGGCTGCTGGCGACGCTGTGGACCGAGGACGGCAGCCCGGCCGTCGAAGGCCTCGTCTCGGGTCCCGCCGCCGACGTGGACTACCCCGAGGAACGGCTGCGCGCCGAGTCCGGCGCCGCGCCCGGGACCAGCTGGATCGGCACCGGCTCCGCCGTCGAGCGGCTGTGGACCCGGCCCGCCATCACGGTCACCGGGCTCGACGCGCCGAAGGTTGCCGGCGCCTCCAACACCCTCGTCCCTGTCGCCCGCGCCCGCGTCACCGTCCGCCTCGCGCCAGGGGACACCACCGCCAACGCCCTCACCCGCCTCCGCGAACACCTGGAAAAGCACGTCCCGTGGGGTGCCCGGCTCACGACCACGGTCGTCGACGCGGGCGAGCCGACCTTGCTGCCGACGGCCGGGCCGGCCTATGCCGCCGCGCGTTCCGCCCTCGCCGAGGCCTGGGGCGGCACGGCGCCGGTCGACATGGGCACCGGCGGCTCGATCCCGTTCATCGCGGAGTTCCAGGAGACGTTCCCCGGGGCGAGCATCCTCGTCACTGGCGTCGAGGACCCCGACGCCCGCGCGCACGGCCCGAACGAGGGGCTACACCTGCCGGAGTTCGAGCGCGCCGTTCTCGCCGAGGCCCTGCTTCTCCAGCGCCTCGGCGGCGCCTAGAGCAGGCCGAATTGGTCGCGAGTTCCTGGACGTTCGAGGCAACACCAGAATGACCTGTCCTGGGTTGCCTGCTGCCCGGGCCAGAACTGAGCGAAGCCGCGCCGCGAGTACGCGCACGCCCCTTGCAAGGCCTCGCGCTGATCACACAGGGCAGACCGCATCCGTCAGCGCACGGATTGGGCCGTGCGCTGATTCGGCGCTGTCTTCGTGCTGCTGGTGATCGGGATATGGATTGCTCATGCCGGCCGGTTTGGTGCAGTCGCTGTCGTTTCCTGCCGGGTCCGGTCGCCGGGGTATGTCTTTGGATGCGACGTGAGGTTGATCTGCGCCTGACCCTCGGTGCGGTGGGTGATCCCGGGGCTGACGGCCTGCCTGGCATCGGGAAGTACCCTTGGGCGATGTTCTCGCCTCAAGGCCCGTCTGTGCGTGAACTGGCGATGCAGGCGCTGTCCTCGGTCGAGGGCGGCTACGACCTGCTTGCCCCGAAGTTCGACCACACCCCTTTCCGCACCCCCGGTGGCGTGCTTGACGCGACCGCCGCCGCGTTGCGCCCGCTCGGCCCGTTCGGCCGGGGACTGGACGTGTGCTGCGGCACCGGCGCGGGCATGCGGGTCCTCAGATCCCTGTGCCAAGGACCGATCATGGGCGTCGACTTCAGCACTGGCATGCTCGCGCAGGCGCGCAGTGCGCACCCGGACGCCAACTGGGTACGGGCCGACGTCCGGGCCCTGCCCTTCGCCGGGGCCTTCGACCTGGCGGTCAGTTTCGGAGCGCTCGGGCACTTCCTGCCCGCCGAACGGCCCGCGCTGTTCGCCGGCGTGTACCGCGCGCTGCGGCCTGGCGGGGTTTTCGCCTTCCCGGTCGGTGCGCCGCAGCCCATCACCTCAGGCTGGTACTGGGCACTGGCCGGGTTCGACCTGGCCATGCGGGTCCGCAATGCCGTGTGGCGTCCCCCGTTCGTCATGTACTACCGCACCTGCCCGCTGCACGCGGCCCGCGACGACCTGACAGCATCCGGATTCACCGTGACGACAGTCCCCTTGACGGCTCTAGGCCGACGCGAGGACGGCAGCCCGCGGTACCGGCTTGTCCTCGCGCGCAGAGCCAGCACGCCCTGACTGCTGCGTACGCCGCCGGACTGCCTCTGATCGCGGTCTCAGTCCTACCTCGCAGGACCGCCGGTCAGGACCGTTCGATCGTGCGTTCTGACACAGGAGGTTGCGCCGCAGCTGAGCACAGCGATCCAGATGCTCGGATCCACTGTGCGACACGCGCAGGCAAGTCCGCTACCTGATCCGACGGCATCTCCATGCGCCAGCTCCTTGTACGCGAAGTTATGCGACACCATCGCAGGCGTATCGCCAAACGCGTATAATTTTGCGCACGCGCGCATAACTGCTCTCGCCGCCCGGCACCCCCGGCACCACGCGCCCCTGGAAGGCAGCAGCCTCGGCTTGACGCCGCCAGCACTCGTTGACGCATCGGGCAACCTGGCGCCTCTCGGATCGCAGCGACGCCCGCCCAAAATCCAGATCTGCACCAGCACGAGATTAATCCACATGAATCCGGCGTCCGCGCCGAACGGCGACTCTTGGGTGCCTCATCGACTCCGCCGCCACCGTCCGTGACCGCAGTCGGAGTGCTGCCAGACAGCCCGGCCAGTAACATTCGTTCCACGAGCCGAGACCCACAGAGGGTACTTACCCTCTCTGACCTGGGAGCCGGTGAGCGGATTCGAACCACTGACCTGCCGTTTACAAGAAGTACGGCCCCGTGCACCGTACGCGCTAGCTGCAGCGATAGCACGCGTCATCGCACTGACAGCACTCGCTGCGCTGGGATAATCCAGAACTCCGTTCCACGCGGACGGCAGGCAATGATCCATGACCGTGATGACACGTGACCGAGCGTGGCGACCGAAACCAGCCGCAGCGGCACCTCGCCGCCGGTTCACGGAGGTCAGACCAATCTCCAGAGATTGCCCGAGACGGCAGAGACACGCGTCGTATAGCTCATAACCCAGAGGTCGCAGGTTCAAAATCCTGCCCTCGCTCCTAAGGTCAAGGGGCCCTTCTCGAACACGAGAAAGGCCTCTTGCGTACGGTTGTGCACGGATTTGCGGTCCGGCTTTTCGTCCGGCTGTGACATCGTGATCAACTTCGACGCGCCGCGGCGGGTGAGGCAGTAGCGCACGGAGTCCATCCCCGCGATCTCTATGCCGCGCGGGACTCGGGCGCGATCATCGAACTGTCCCGAGGGGTCTTCCGCCATGCGGAGGCATCGCTGGCCACCTACCCCGACTTCCTCGCGGTTGCGCACCGTACGCCGCGCGCCATCGTCTGCCTGGTGTCGGCGGCGGCAGTACACGATCTGACCGATGAGATCCCGGCTGTGGTCCAGATCGCCGTGCCCAAGCCGAGCAGGCCGCCGCATATCGCGTTCCCGCCGACGAAGGTTTTCCGGTTCGATGCCGAGACGTTCGAGCTTGGTCTTTCCAGCGTCGAGGCCGCGCCCGGCGAGCTGATCCGGATCTACGATCCGCCTCGCACGGTCGTAGATCTGATGCGCTTGCGGCACAGGTTTGGTGAGCCGGTCGCTCTTGCCTCTCTGCGCCGGTATCTAAGGCGCCGCGACGCTCAGCCCGCAGCGCTGCTCCGGATCGCGGCTGCGCTAGATGTGTATGGCCCAGTCAGGCGCGCAGTGGACATAGCGAGGGCAGGATGAGGCGGCCGACACGAGCGACAGCGGCCGGCCAGGCTTACCTCGACCTGCAGAACCGGGCCCGGGCAGAAGGACGAGCGACCCAAGAACTCCTCACTCTCTACGTCGTCGAGCGCTGGCTCGCCCGGCTCAGCATGTCGCCCTACGCCGACCAGTTCATCATCAAGGGCGGCATGTGGGCTTGCCGCATACGACGCCAGAGAGGGACCCACTGCTGATCTAGATGCACTTGCCCACGCCGTGAGTAATGACCCGTCCGCGGTCGTGGAGCGTGTCATACAGATCGCCCATCAGGCTCCCGCCTACGATGATGGGGTCGAGTATCGAGCGGACACGGTCAGCTCCCGCATCATCCGGGACGAAGCCCTCTATCCAGGGGTGCGCATCGCAATGGACTGCGCCATCGCCACAGCGGTGGTGAAGTTCCGGCTCGATGTCAACTTCGGCGACCCGGTCACACCCGCACCGAGACATCTCAGTTTGCCTTCGCTGCGGCCGGGGATGCCGCCTGTCCGAGTGCTCGGCTATCCCATCGAGACCGTTCTTGCCGAAAAAATCACCACGGCCATCGGCCTCGGCCCGGCCAACACGCGAGTCCGCGACTACGCCGACATCTACACCCTGACGCGCAACTGGCCGGTCGACCATGGCATCGCCCGTGAGGCCTTGCTCGCCACCGCCGCATTCCGTGGCACCACGCTCGCGGCGCTCTCCTCCGCGGTTGATAACCTCGCTGACCTCCGCCAGCAGACCTACGCGGCCTACCGGGCAAATCTCGGCACCGCGGGCGAGGATCCGCCGGCAAATTTCAGCGAGGTGGTAGAGGCCGTCATCGCCTTCGCTGACGTGTTGGCGTCAGAAGCTAGCAACAGGACACGGGACGCGATCGCTGCACTGCCGAATTCAGCCGTCCCGGCATACACGGAGACCCGGAACGACCCGCTCGGCAGTTGCTCTATGTGACCCTTGGCATGGCAGCATGCATAGATCCGGCCAGTGTCATTCGTTCCACGAACCGAGACACACAGAGGGCACTTACCCCCTCTGACCTGGGAGCCGGTGAGCGGATTCGAACCGCTGACCTGCCGTTTACAAGAAGCACGGCCCCGTGCACCGTACGCGCTAGCTGCAGCGATAGCACGCGTCATCGCACTGACAGCACTCGCTGCGCTGGGATAATCCAGAACTCCGTTCCACGAACCGTTCCACGCGAACGGCAGGCAATGGTCTCGTAACTGTAACCGAGCGTAACGACCAGACGGCCTCGATCAAGGCGTCAGCGCTTCGCGCCCACGTCCCATCGACTATGCAGAACGGCGGCTACGCGTACTCACTTTGGGGCAGTGTCACGTCGTGTGATCGGCGGCTAAAGCGCTCTGCTGCCCGGGCGGGTTGCGGAGCCGGCTCAGGTCGAGTTCAATCCGGTAACCGTGGACGATCACGACGATGCCTGCCCCTTCGGCGCCGGTAGCCATCAGGTAGTCATACAAGGTGGACAGCAGCATGTCATCGCGGTGTTCTAGCCGCGACACCACACCCTGGCCGACGCCAAGCTTGCGAGCGACCTCGACCTGGGTCATCTGCGCTGCCTTGCGGATCATCGCGAGGTTCATCGCATAGACCCGGTCCATCTCCTCCGCGTCAGCATGAGCAGCAGCGACGTCGGCGGCGAGTTGCGGGTCGGCGAGGTTGCCAGTAGTGACAAGGCGTGATCAGATGTGCGCCTGAAATGCGGCAGCTGGATCCGCCGACTGTGTTGTGTGGCCATATGCCGGGTGGTACCTGTCATGACCGCGTCGGCGCGGATGCCCTGGCGATCGGAGACGCCTGCGGCTGGCGGCAGGTCCGCGCTTGCCCTGGCCGGCTATGGCTGGCGGGCGTCAGCCGGGTGGCCGGGCGGCTGCGACCAGGGGCAGGTGATGACCAGGTATGCCGTACCAGGTCCGCCAGTCCAGCTGCCGCACGGCCACGTCGGTGCAGCCGACGTCCCGCAGCACGGCGGCATAGCGGCCCGCGCCCTCATCGACGATGCGCAGCCGTCCGCCGGGCCGCAGGACCCGCACCGCCTCGCGCAGCGCCTGTGCCCGCCCGCCGGCTTCCCGGATGTTGGAGATCGCCAGGCTGCTGACCACCACGTCGAACGACGCGGACCCGAACGGAAGGTCACGCGCGTCCGCGTCGGCAAGCTCCACCCGGCCGTGCACGCCCTCGGCCACCGCGTTGCGCTCAGCGGCGGCGCGGCTGTTGCCGCTCTGGTCGCGGCGGCGCCATACGTCCGCTCCTACCGCCCGGCCGGCGGGCAGCCGCCGGGCCGCCAGCATCAGCACCGCGCCGCGGCCGCATCCCACGTCCAGCACGTGCTCGTCACCGCGCAGGCCCAGCTCATCCAGCACCTGCGCCCAGATCGCGCGCTTGCCAGCCCCGGTGGAGTACAGGTAACTCGCCGCTGATCCCGCCGCCGCCGCGCCGCCCACGGCAGCCAGCGCGGCGATGGCGGGCCTGCGATGGCGCGCCGACCAGGCCACGGTGCCCGCCAGCCCCGCCTCAATCACGCCGAACACCGCCAGCCCGGCGAACCCGCCGTCGATGCCGTACCTGCCCCGCTGGCCGACATGACCACCGCGTTCCCCTGCCCAGACCTCCGCGACTGGCTCCACGTCGCCAGTCTGCCAGCAATCACGACCGGCGAGGCGGTGCTCCATGAGCTGAGCGGGATCCGCCGGGCACGCCCGTGCAATACAGGCCGCCGGATATTGCTGCTTCAAGCCACACTGCGTGTGATTGTGGCGGCGGTGGTGTTCCGACCGGATTATTGCCGACGGGCCGGAGCCGGCGTTCGCCCTGTGCCGGACTGAACTGATCTCAGGCCGGTGCCTGGCGGACGCCGCGGCGCCAGACCGCGCGGATGGACAGCGTGTCGGCGATGGTGGTGGTGGGATCACCGTCGACCAGCAGCAGGTCGGCGCGGGCTCCCGGGGTGATGCGGCCACGATCGGTGAGGCCGAATCGGCGCGCGGGCGTGGCGGTGGCCGCCTGCAAGGCCTGCACCGGGGTCAGGCCCGCGGTGACCAGCAACTGGAGCTCGTGGTGCACGCTGGCGCCGTGGGCCATGCCGCCGAAGGCCGGGTCGGGTCCCGACACGTCGGTGCCGGTCAGGATGTCCACGCCCGCTGCGTGCAGCGCCGCCACCGCGCCCAGAGGGTCGTCCAGGTCGCCCTGCGGGTAGACGTTCATGCAGCCGCGTAGCGCGTCGAGCCACTGCGTGCTCAGCTTGGAACTCACCCGTTCGTCGGCGGCGAACGCCGCGCCGGCGTGGCCGGTGGCGGATGACAGGACGGTCAGGGTCGGGATGACGAACGTGCCGGCCGAGGCGATGTCCGCCACGATGTCGGGAGTGGCCGGGCCGTCGGCGAACAGGTGCCCGAGGCCGTCGATGCCGGCTCGCACCGCCCGCCGCGCGCCGTCGATGGTAGTGGCGTGGGCGATGGCCAGCTTGCCGTGGCGGTGCGCCTCCCGCACGGCGGCGGCGAGGACGTCGTCGCTGATGACCGGCAGCCCCGGGTGGCCCACGACAGTACCGTCCTCGATCATGACCTTGACGTAGTCGTAGCCCTCGGCCACCTGCTGCTCGATCATCTTCGCCGCCTCCGCCGGGGTGGAGCAGAACGGGAAGGCGAAGCCGGGCGGCGGCCCGTCGTCCGGGAAGGCGTCGGCCGGCGGGCCGTACTCACTCGGGTGACCGCCCGGCGGGGTAATCCCCATCCCGGCCGACCGCAGGTCCGCGACGTCATCGCCCGCAATGGCCGCGCGCTCCTCCGGCGTCCAGTGGCCCATCATCTCCAGTTCGGTGGTGACACCGAAACGCAGCGCCAGGCGCAGCCCGGCCAGGTCGGTGTGAACATGAGAGTCGATCAGTCCGGGCAGGAGGGTCCCCCCGCCGGCGTCCACGACGGTGGCGCCAGGCGGCACCGGCCCCCCGACCGCACCGATGCCCGCGCCATCGAGCACGACCGTGCGCGCCCCGATAACCTGCTCGCCATCGAAGACCCGCGCGTTGGTAACGGCGGTGATCTTCATGATCCTCCCCTTCTTCCCACATTCCCTTAACACCGTTAAATCCTTACCGTTGTAAAGGTAATTGAACACTGTTAAGCTGTCAACCGTGACCGCCTCGCTGAACCGGGTTCCCCTCCTCGACCGTGATCAAGTGGTCCGCGCCGCGCTGCGCCTGCTCGACGAGGCCGGCCTGGACGGGCTGACGCTGCGGCGCCTGGCCGCCGAGCTGGACGTCCAGGCGCCAGCCCTGTACTGGCACTTCGCGAACAAGCAGGACCTGCTCGACCACCTGGCCCACGTAATGACCCGGCCATGGATGCAGGACATCAGGGCAGCACGCGCCGGACGACGCTGGGAGGACTGGCTCACCGAGGTCGCACGCACCTACCGGACACTGCTGCTGTCCCATCGCGACGGCGCCCGGCTGGTCGCCAGCACCCGGCCGCTGCCGGACAGCCTCCCGCTGCTGGACGGCTGCATCGCCGCCTTCCAGCAGGCGACCGGCTGCGGCCCCGGCCAGGCCCTGCAGTGCCTGATCGCGGTCATTGCGTTCGTCCGCGGCTTCGTCCTCGACGAGGAGGCCGAACTACACCGCGCCCAGGAACAACCCGGGCCGCAGACCCATCAAGGGACCAAGCGCATCGCACCCCGTATCCCGCAGCCCGTTCCGCACCTGGACGCCGCCATGCACGACGTCGGATCACCCAACGGCGAGGGCACCTTCGAGTACGGGCTGCACCTGATCGTCGATGGCATACGCACCGCCCTGCACAGCCACACGACATCGGGGAACTACGGAGAGGCAACTTTCGACGTCCACGAGGCTGCCGTGTAGCCAGTGCGGTCCGGGACCGGGTCGGGATCGTGCACGCGGCCCTCGCCGGTCGGCACAGGCCAGCAAGGAACTCCAGGTACTCATCCAGCAGCCGGACACCGAGCCGCACCACAAGATCACCAGCGGCGTTCCGCGACCGGGTCAGGCAAATGACAGTCACCGGCATGCAGCCCTCCATCTCCGTAAGGACAAGCCTGTCATCCTGACGAAGATCACCCGCATATCGTCACGACAGGTCAGCTCCGGAGCTTCCCGCCGGAGACCGCAGCGCGCCAGATGGACCTGATCTGTACTCCCAGGGTGATGATCATTGAGAGGACGCCGGCCGCGCCTAGCGGCTACGCGCGCGGGCTCGATCATCGGCCGGTCACGTTAGATAACCAGAGTGCTGTCTGTCCTATTGAGCCAGGCTGCGGGCAACAGCCTCGGATTGACGCCGCCAGCACTCATTGACGCATCGGGTAATCCGGCGCCTCCCAGATCGCAGTGACTCCGCTAAGAATCAGATCTGCACCAGCACGGGATTAATCCACGCGAAGCCGGCGTCCGCGCCGCCCTGCGGCTCTTGGGTGCCTCATCGGCTCCGCCGCCACCGTCCGTGACGACAGTCGGAGTGCTGCCAGCCAGCCCCGGCCAGTAACATTCGTTCCACGAACCGAGACACACAGAGGGTACTTACCCCCTCTGACCTGGGAGCCGGTGAGCGGATTCGAACCGCTGACCTGCCGTTTACAAGAAGTACGGCCCCGTGCGCCGTGCGCGCTAGCTGCACCAATGACACACGTCACCGCACTGACAGCACTCGCTGCGCTGGAATTATCCAGAGCGCCGTTCCACGAAACGTTCCACGGCGACGGCAGGCAGCGGTCCATGACTGTAACTGGGCGTAGTGACCGGAACCCGCCGCAGCGGCACCTCAACTTGACGACATGGTCGAACAGGACAGGAGACCGTTTTGGTCCACCGTTGGGTCCGCTTGTCTCCGATGCGTTGCCGAATCGAGCCGTTCTTAAGATCAAGCGCGGCGCCTCGCGGCGCCGCTGGCCCGGCGTCAGCGCCCGGGCTGTGCCTTGGGAGGCCCGCCCGCGGCGCACGCCGGGCCACCCGCCACAGGACCAGTTGATCAAGCGGCAATACGGAACTGGCGAGGTGCCGTGCGAACCGCCTTCCTGGCTCCCGTTTGTCCAGCTCGTGGCCGCGGCGCCGGGATGGGCGGCCTATCGGGAAACGCCGGGACCGGGAGTCCTGGCCTTTACCGTGCGTGGTCAGGGTTGCTTTCGCGCGGTAAGGAGCAGATATTCCCAGTCCATGACGGTGGTTCCGGCGCCGTGATCGTGGCGGCGGGCGAGGTCGGCGAGTTCCTGGTCAAGCGCGGCGGTGCGGGCCGGGTCAGCAGCGATGTTCCGGTAGGCGGCGATGGTAGGCCCGTAGCGGCCCTTGAAGTAATCCCGGAAGTCCTCGGGCCGGGCGAACAAGCCGACGCGGACACTCTCACGCCGTACCGACACGTCGCGGACCCGATCGCCGAGCAGCGCGCGGACGTGGTCTTCACGACCCCACAATGGCGGTGGCTGCGCGCCAGGCGGGGGCGGAGGGACGTACGGTTTCATGGCCGCGAACATCTGGCCGATGAAGCCTTCCGGAGTCCAGTTGAGCAGGCCGACGGTGCCGCCCGGGCGGCATACCCGGACTAGTTCATCGGCACTGGCCTGGTGGTGCGGGGCGAACATGACCCCCAGGCAGGACATGACGACATCGAACTGGTCATCACCGAACGGGAGCGCCTCGGCGTCGGCCTGCCGCCACTCCAGCTCAATGCCCTGCTGCGCGGCCTGCCGTTCCCCGGCGGCCAGCAGTTCGGGGGTCAGGTCACTGGCGACTACGCGGGCCCCGGCGTGAGCGGCAGGAATCGCGGCGTTGCCGGATCCAGCAGCCACATCCAGCACCCGGTCTCCAGCCCGTACCCCGCATGCGGTCACAAGGATCTGCCCCAGCCCGGGAATGATGTCGGCGGCCAGGGCAGGGTAGTCACCCAGCGCCCACATCGCGCGGTGCTTTTCTTTCAGCGTCCGGCCGGCTTCGGTCGCGGCAGTCGGTGCGGTCATGACGGCTCTCCTCAACGTGTCCCTGGCGGCCGTGGGCGGCCCGCCACAGGACCGACGGTAGGACGCGGCCGGGCCGCGCAGCTAGTACATGATCTGTACTAGGCATTGGCCTGATCCAAGGCCAGGGTTACCCTGCTGGGCATGAGCTCCTCTTACCACCAGTTCTGCCCGGTCGCTAAGGCCATGGAGCTGCTAGACGAGCGGTGGACCATGCTGATCGTCCGGGAGCTGGTAACCGGCAGCCAGCATTTCAACGAGCTGCGCCGCGGGGTGCCGCGGATGTCTCCCACCCTGCTGTCCAAGCGGCTGCACCAGCTCACCCGGGCCGGGATCGTGGACCGGCACGACAACAGCGGCGACGTGCGCTACGTGCTCACCGCCGCAGGCCGCGAGCTGCACCCGGTGGTCGAGGCGCTAGGCGCCTGGGGCATCCGCTGGATCGGGGAAATAGGCGATGAAGATCTCGACCCCAAACTGCTGCTGTGGGACATGCACCGCAACATCGACCACCAGGCTGTCCCCCAGGAGCGGACCGTGGTCAGCTTCAGCTTCCCCGACGTGCTCCCGCCCGCCCGCTACTGGTGGCTGGTGATCACGCCCGAGGACGCCGACGTCTGCGACGCTGACCCCGGCTACCCCGTCTCGGTCACCATCACCGCCACCCTGCTGAACATGACCCGGATCTGGCGGGGCGACCTCAGCTGGACCGACGCCCTGCACATCGCAGCCGTCACAATCGACGGACCAGCACAGCTACGCCGCGCCGTCCCCCAGTGGTTCACCCTCTCCGCCTTCGCCGCAGTGGACCGGCCCGGATAACAGACAGGGCAGGGGTCCTGATTAACCTCAGCTCCGGGGATGGCCCGCTGAGTGTACGTGCCCGCCCCTCCCGCCTCAAGCGTGACCGTGACCGCAGGACAATGAGCACAGGCGGAAAGTGCCCGGCCACTATCGGGCCGCCTGGCTGTGCGTGGCCTCGGCAGGCGCGGAGGTGGGCGGGGCGGGTGGCTGGGTGGCGGGTTCGATGGACAGGTGCGGCAGGATGCGGTCCAGCCAG
>OCZT010004818.1_pt1 | contig 13525 bp, 16 predicted proteins | sample 1539031 | NCBI WGS metagenome assembly OCZT01 (sample SAMEA3539308, study PRJEB22396) | soil metagenome | biome: tundra; feature: field; material: soil | place: USA | collected 2010-05 | depth 0.15 m | reverse complement strand
GGCTGGAAGACCCCATTAGAAGCCTGGGGTGTTGCACTTCAATGTTGAATCTGCCAAGTAACATATTGACAAATATTAAATTACATGATAATTTTATAAACAGGAAATTTGTTTAAACCAACACAACTGCTCGTTAAAAAGAAAGAAAATAATCTACCATGAATATTGATTCATTGGAAAAAAAATTAGGTATCTCTTTTAAAAATAAGGGATACCTCTCGGGAGCTTGCAAACATGGCTCAGCTTACGGCAATCAACCCCTTTCAGGAGTTGGATTCAGAGAACAGCAAGCGGTACTCCGTCTAGTGGGTGTCGCATCAATACGACTTGCATTAATGGAGACCTTGGCACGAAAGTTTCCGAATGATGCGTCAAGGTATGCGAATAATGCCTTCGATTTCATCAAAGCATCACTCGTTATGTTCTCAAGGAAAATTAACCTTATTGAATACATTGAATATCAGAAAGATAGTTTCGAAAAAGGAAGTGGTGCTGCGGCTACCTCGATTGACCAGTTGATTGCAAGCACTATGGAAACCATTGTCGGCGCGCTTCACATGGACCAGGGCTTTATTTCGGTCCAGAGATTCCTCGCACCCTTTATCGGCGACACGCTACAAAGAAGCGATCTCGCGTCTCTCGATCCAAAGTCAGAACTGAATCGTTTTTCTTGCAAGAAGTATGGCAAGACGGCGGTGTACCAGTGTTTTGATAAAAGTGGCACCCCCAACAAACCTTTATTTAGTGCTTCCGTGCATGTAAACGGAGAGCTTGTCGGAACTGGCACGGGATCATCGAAGAAAGACGCTGAGATGAATGCTGCTCAGGCAACCCTTAAAAAACTCAACGTTAGATAATGAAATGCAGTATTTAGAGTATTTTTATGACACCTCAATCAAATCCGTACGGCTCGCCCTGCGGTTTTTTTATTTATTACCTATACGATTCGCTACTGCTTCTGCCACCGACATCATAGCTGTTATGTCTTCAATTGCTAAAAGTATAATAGGAGAACGCTCTTCGGAATTAGACTTATCTTTCACATGGATTTGACGCGCATTGAGTAACATCACTTTGCGACCAATCATCGGAAACAGATGGTCTACCTTGAAACCCTTGAAATAGGTGTGTTTTGGTAGAATCTTCTCAAGGAGCTTGCGTAGAAGTGGTATATCCCACTGACCATTACCGAGATTATAGACAATTTTTCCTTTGGTTTCATTTTGCTTAACTCGAAAGACTTTATAGAAAGGATCATTGGCAAACATCACTCGAAAATTCATATCAAGTATTAGTATAGGCTCACGGACAATGTCTATTACTGTTTTGATATATGTCCAACTCTTATCCCATTTTTTTAATGTAAAGTTTTTATCAATTAGTTTCTTTTGCTTTGTTGTTGATTTGGTTGCTTTCATATCTATATAGCCGAGCAAGTACGCAAATCATTTCAGGAATGTACCTCCTCAATTTCAGCCCACTTCTTCTTCTCTTCTTCAAAGTCATCAGCTTCGGTCTTTTTATCCTTTGAAATGAAAAGAATTGATTCATTGAATATGTTTAGCATATAGTACGGATTTAATTATATATTGTGCTTATTTCGACCTTGTACACTACTGCCGAGCGAGATCCATTTCGATTACTTTTATGTTAAACAGAAAAGGCGACTAAGTCGCCATTTTCTTTAAATGTATACGCATCAGTGTACTATTGACAATGCATTGCTGTCATAAACATTGTGCGGGAGACTGAAAACAGTCTCAATATAGAAGACGTGCTAACTCTCACAATATTTCATGGCTTTATTTTTAATATAGAGCCGTGAAGTGTTCTGATATATTATTAGTAATAGGTACCGATTCATATCGTCATAGTAGTGTGATTGACCAATAGTCGAAATACTCATTTGTTATCACATATTACTAATCTATCTAATTTACACAACACAATGACAACTATAGTTAACACACCGCAACCATCTGGAGATAGCTCAGCTTCAGGTCTGGGGACAGGTATGATAGTGGGGATTTTTATGATTCTCGTCGTCGCAGTCCTATTTTTCGTCTATATGCTCCCTGCAATGCAAACAAATTCTACTCCAGCTCAAGGAGCTGGGCTTAATGTCGTGTATTCGAACACACCAGGGCCAACGGGAGCTACTGGAGCAACAGGCGCCACTGGTGCGACCGGAAATACAGGTGCAACGGGAACATCTACCCTTAGATAACACGCGACTCGTAATAGGTTATATAAGACACAAAAAAATGAGGATGTACTATCCTCATTTTTTTGTGTCTGGTCTATGTTTATCCGATTTTAAATAATTTTTAAGAAGAAAATTAATTACCTTCTTTTTGTCTTCGATTAAATACCCACCATCCAATCCCGAGGAGTACAGCTAGGATAACGAGTATTATCCATGTCCATACGTTATTAAATAAACCTGTATTTATGACAGCGGCTGTTTGTGTATTTACTACCGGCGGTGCCACTGATTCATCTGAAGTTGCGATATTCGTCTGATCTGGAGTAACGATAGGTTCAGGTTGAGGTTGCGCTTGAGCTATTACAGTATTTGATAATGAAATGATGACTGGAGGTCCAGAAAACATTATTTCATTTCCAGTAGCGGGATTTTGACCGCTTGACTGAGGTGATGAGTAAGAAGAATAGTTACCATAGAAACTCCCTCCCCCTCCGCTACTATTAGTGCTTGCAATAGGTTGTGGAGTAATAGGGTCGACTGTGACGACAGGGGGGGTTATGAGTGTTGCACCCCCGCTCGTATCAGTACCACCGATCGTATTGGGAGGAATCAGTACACTCACAGTACCACTATCGGTTGAAGTGGTTGTGGCAGGTGTATCTGATACTATCACTAGTACAGCGCCCGTATCAGAGCTTGTTGTGGTTGCAGGGAGAACTGGCACGGCTACAACACCAGTATCAATTGGATCGGTGGCCGCAGGTAATGGGGTAACTACAACTGCATCGCTTGTACCATCTATGATTGACGGCGCAACAACATCCGCACGTACAATAGAGGAGCTAAAAATTGATAATACCCCTACTATAGCCACGGAAAAAATCTTTTTTTTATACGTATTCATATCTAACAAGACGCAGAATGTGTTTTGTTATTACAGTCAACGCGCGATTGTCATGGAACAATAAAAAAACGCACATACCCTCGAAAGGAATACGTGCGCTAAGAGGATCAATGTATAATGTCACCTCTTATTGAAGAACTGCTCTGAAAAAGCAGTTTGCATTGGTGCTCGACCAGACCATGTCTGGCGCTCCACTTGCCGTAAACACGTCACTCCAGTTGGTGTTTCTTGCGGACACAGAAGACGATGCCTGAATCGTCCACGTATCATTCCAGCCAGACACAAAGTCGAGTGCGTATGTTTGATTACCAATCTTGTTCAGCCCAGTGAAGTTCATTCGGTAGGGGTTGCCCGCCCGATAAAATGTCCTACTGGCTGAAACTACAGGGTTGGTAGTATTGTCGTTGAGGCTCCACTTTCCCGTAATCTGATTGGTAACACTGTTGAGATAATTGCTCAACTGAATAAATGTGTAACCACTCGGATTATACTGATAGCAAACCGATTGAGGACCGATGAATGAAAATTCATTCACGAGATTGGTCCAATTTTCCAAGTTTGTGTATGTGGTATCCGAAGCTCCGTTCATTCCCCATTTGATTCCCATGGCTTGTGGAGTATAGCCATAGTAGCTCGCAGGAGGATTTGTATAGACAAAGCCGTAATTGATCAGAGAATCAGAGGATTTCTCCGTGAAGCTAAGATCATTTGGACTGAACATGTAGCTCGGATCCGACGCCACGACATGCACCGCGAAACGAACTGTGTAATTCGTATATGGTGATTGTGACATATTTGCCGCAAAATACGCGGTGTTCAGATACGAACCCAGGTTCGTGCTCACACCCAACAAAGTGCCAGTATGGATGTCATTGACCGAAGTATTAGCCCAACTGTTAAAACCAACGTCCGCACGCTGAGGGCCGAATACAGGGATGACATACATCTTGACCCGTTGCTTTGGTTGTGCGTTCGTCTGCACAGTGGACTGTGGAATCTGGACATTATTTCCATTCAGCGTTACCGCAGCCTGAGCGAGTGCTCGTCCATTCAACGTAGCGCCTGTGTTGAGCACGATAGTTGTCTGATCCAATATGATTCCATTGAACACTGCTGTCGTAGTGATGGTTGTCTGCCCGGCGACTTGCCAGAAGATATTTTTCGCTTGTGCTCCACCGCTCAAGACAACATGTTTACCAGAACTGATGCCGAGGGTTTGTCCCACCTGAAAAATCCAAATGTCATTTGGACCGCCAGACAGAGTAACATCCGTCGGTATGATCACTCCGGTTCCCCATTTGTAAACACCGGGAGCGAGTGTCAATCCTCCGATATTGCCCGCACCAAGCTCAGTGAAGTCGGGAGCACGTCCCGCAGCATCCGTGTAGGCCGTCTGCATATCCAACACTGCTGTGTTTAAATTGGCAGGAGTGGGGTTTGCATAATCCGGTGCACAGACTTTTCCTGTGACCAATGCCGACGTCGAGAAGGCACCAGCTGCCGGAAGAGTCAAAGCAAATCCGGTAATATACGTTGCAGCAGCTGGGCTGACGCCGACGTCACCGACGACATGAGTAGACCCCGTGGTCGAAACCCCTGTTTTCGCCAGGATGACGAAATTCCCGGCTGTGCCGAGATTCACTGCTTGTTGCCCTGCCGTTGCTTCATAGCTTGGAACCGTTGTCGCTATCGTAAGTCCAATGATCAATCCCCACATAGGAATTGTCTTTTGTGTCACCGCGTGTTTAATTTTCATCTAGTGTCCTTTTTGTTTGTTTTTTTGGTTTGGTTTACTATTTTTTTGTCAAAGACAATGTATATAGGTACATTGTCAAATCTATTTGTTTCCAGATACGTAGACGCACGAAGAGTATTATTATTACATTCGAATGTGATTGACTTTTAGTCAACAAGAGGTAGCTTTAAGTTGGATAGTTCCATAAAAAGAGAAATATGAAAACCAAAAATTCTGACCTACATTCCCTATTCGAACGATTCGAAGAAGATATTGAATTTGATTGTCACTCCCTGCGAGCCAAAGTCAGTCGCTCGGAAGCTGGTAAACAGATCATTGTTCTTGGACCAAGGGCACTAAAGGAACTTGCTAGTCATCTGAAGGGGTGGCGATCTCCGAGTCAAATTCACGCAATCTCGGAAGAGATTAAAAATGGCTGGGGAATTTTACTCAGTTGGATGTGTGAAGAACATTCACTTGAGAGAAAAGGGATTGCTCAATCTGATTTTGCATCCTGGGTTGGATGGACTACAAATCAGACCCTCCTTGTGGCTTGATTTGCCAACAGTTACTACAAACGCACAACCTTTGGGAAGTTTAGTTGACTAATAGTATTCTAATGCTATCTTGATTATGGACTAGGATATATCCTAAAGCGGTCCAGCACCACAAAAAAAGAAGGAGGAAAAGGTGAAAGCCCAATCTGCCGAAATTCAGGAACAAGTAGCAAGTCTCAGAAAAGACATACGACAACATGAAGAAAACATTGTCGATCGTCAAATCAAAGACTTCGATTGCCTTGGTTGCGGTAAAAAGTTTACCGAGCGGGTGAAAGCAACGCATATTCACAAGGCACACTGTCTTTGGAACTACTACTTGTCTTGCCCTCACTGTGGGTATGCAAACAATCTCGCAAAGGTTGTTGGCGTTGGTTGCGAATGCCATAAATGAGCTTATCAAACCGATCCAGCGGCACTTGTTGGGCGGTTTTTTTTATTGATTTTTATTATGTAATTAAAATTGACATTTATGTTTTTGTGTGATAAAAATCCATTGGAACAATCTCAACAAACAAAAGACAAGAAAGGAGAAGTAGCACCTTGATAATAGACTTACACGCACACACATCAAATCATCCCATGCGTAACTTGCATGTGACATCTGCATCTATCGCCACTTTGGAAGCTGAAGCCTTGAAATATGGCATATCAATGATCGTCCTTTTGGCCACCTATTTCCCTCACAAGAAATCAGGCGTCCACAACCACGACATGCTGGAGCGGATCAAGGGTCATCCCCTGTTCCGAATGTTTGGCAGTTTGGATGTCATGAATCATTTTGATTCTGGTGTTGCTGAACTCGAAACGTTAGCAAAGCTCGGTAGCATAGCGGGGATCAAATTGTATCCCGGCTATCAAGGCTTTGAACCAAGCGAAGAGCGGCTCAACCCCGTATACGCTCTGGCCGAGAAGTATCGCTTGCCTGTGATGCTCCACGGCGGCGAAGTCCACAACTGCGAAAAAGAGCTGGCAGAGCTCGCTCGTCCGCTCTATGTGGAAAAACCAGCCAAGGAACATCCAAAGGTTAAATTTGTGGTTAGCCATTTGGCAAACCCGTATTTTGCCGAACTCCGAGGAGTCATGGAACGTTGTCCGAATGTCTTCACCGACATCTCCGGACAATTTGTCTCCGGAACCTCTGAAGACACCGAAGAGTATCGGGACATGATTACTTCGGAGATCCAGCAATTCCTCTCGTGCCAAAATGGCTACGAGAGAGTGATGTTTGCGACTGACTTCCCTATCCAGAGTTACAAAGATTCTTTGGATTTGGTAGAACGTCTGCAATTGAACCCTGAACAGTTGAAGAATCTCATGGCAGAAAATGCCCTTCGATTCCTCGACCAAACCTACATACCGTAGAAAGAAACAGTTATGAACATGAATAAAGTCTTGGTAACCGCCGGCAATACTCGCATCCCGATCGATCGGGTGCGCGGTATTGATAACATCTTCAAAGGAAAAACCGGTGCAGCCATAGCAAGTTATTTTGCTAAAAAAGGCTGTAATGTGACACTGCTTACATCCCATCCCAAACTGGTGGCACCTGAGCACAACCTAAACGTTATTGGTTTTGATACTTACGACTCCCTTGTTAATTTGATGGAGTTGGAAATCAAGACCAATACATACGGTGTGGTAATTCATTCAGCTGCAGTGTCGGACTATCGAGTGGAAGGGACATATAGACAGATAGGTGAAAGTGTTGACGTCGAAGGTCATCTTCTGAACGAACTTGCCAAGCTCGATAGCTCTGGCAAGATCGGTTCTGACCATCAAGAGCTGTGGATGAAGCTTGTCCCGACGATAAAGATCGTTGACCAGATCCGCTCCCCATGGCGTTTCCATTGGACGTTGGTGAAGTTTAAGCTCCAAGTCGGCATGAGCAACGAAGAGCTGATCGAAGTGGCTACACGGAGTATGAAGCACTCGGGTGCCGACTTCATCGTAGCCAATACGCTTGAAGGCATGAACCAAGGAGCTTTTATTATCTCGGCCAAAGAAGGAGCTTTTATTATCTCGGCCAAAGGTGGAGCTCCTGTGTGTGTAAATCGTGAAGGTTTACCCGCTGCTCTCTACAAGGAGATCTCCGTATGAAGCTTATCCTAGGTGTTACGGCAAGTGTTGCCGCCAAGTTGACTCCAAAGCTCGTCGCAGCAATCTTGAGTGCAAGACCCGATATCGAGCTCAAGGTAATCGCAACAGAGCGGTCGCTCTATTTCTTCCGTCGCGAAGACGTAGCTGTGCCGGTAATGACTGACAAAGATGAATGGCCGGAAGGAGGATATGTGAAGGATCAAGTGATCCCACACATTGACCTCGGTGACTGGGCAGACGCACTGCTCATCGCCCCGCTTTCAGCCGACACTCTGTCGGACATGGCACATGGAAAAGCTAGCAAGTTTCTGACCAGTGTCGTGCTTGCATGGCCACGGGAGAAACCTATGATCCTTGCACCGGCGATGAATACTCGCATGTGGGAGAATCCCATTACTCAAAGCAATCTTGATATGGTGCGACGAGTCTATCGGACTCAAATCGTCGGACCAAGAGAAGGAGTGCTTGCGTGTAAGACTAAAGGAATTGGTGCGATGGCCCAGATCGAGACCATTGTTGCTTCCTTACCAAGAGGAAATTGATTACACCAACCCGCTGTCGCATGACGGTGGGTTTTTTCTTTTCCTAAATTATTGACTTTCTCGATTTTTGATGTATTGTGGCCCAAGGTAAGTTCAATAAAAAATCAAAAAAAACAAAGGAGACTGTTATGAGTAAACCGACTATAGAGCAACTTATGCAGCTCTGCATCGAAGACGGTGCGAGCGACATACATATTAGTGTTGGATCAAAACCAATTATTCGCAAGAATACGCATTTGGTCACTGTGGACACTGATGTTCTTGACCAGAGTGACACCGAAGGTTTTATGAAAGCGATCACTCCGGAGAGGATACAAACAGAATACATGGAGACGGGTTCGGGTGATTTTTCACTCAGATACTCGGACCAGGCACGGTTTCGCGTCGCTTTGTTCAAAGAAAAAGGCAACTGCACTCTCGTCTTGCGTCGCATCCCGACCAAGATTCTGAAACTCTCTGACATCGGCTTGCCGGACGCTATTCTCGAGATATGTGGTCGCGCCCGGGGTCTTTTTCTGGTCACCGGTCCGACTGGGTCAGGAAAGACAACCACGCTTGCCAGTATTATTGATCATATCAATTGCACATCCGACAAGCATATTCTGACGTTCGAGGATCCAATTGAATATTTTCATGAACACAAAATGTCTCTGGTGCATCAAAGAGAGATTGGCGTTGATGTGCCGGATTTCCCGGAAGCACTACGTCGTGGTCTTCGTCAAGATCCGGACGTGATCCTTGTGGGAGAAATGCGCGATCTGGAAACTATCCGGGCGGCGGTGACTGCAGCTGAAACTGGACACCTTGTCTTTGCTACGCTCCACACATCGGGTGCGGCTTCGACAGTCAACAGGGTTATTGACGCATTTCCTGCCGATGAACAAGAACACATTCGAGTTCAGCTCGCAGGAAGCCTGGTCGCCGTCCTGTCACAAGTCCTCTGTTCTCGTGCCAACGGAAATGGCATGGTGGCAGCCTATGAGTTTTTGCACGTGACGTCGTCCGTCCAAAACATGATTCGCAACAACAAGCCGTTTTCGATTGATTCAGATATTCAGACCGGAAGTAAGTTCGGCATGCAACTCTTGGACGATCATTTGTTTAAACTCGTTCAGGGCGGACATATCGAACCCACTACGGCGGTTGAAAAAAGCCGCAATCCACGGGAAATGATTGAGAGACTTGGTTTGTCTTGAAGCATAAATACACAACAACGCACGACCTTTGGGTACGGCGTTTTTTTCTTAGACGCTTACATTTGACATTATAATATATCTGGTGTATAATAGTACCAGAACATAAGGTTGATTATCGGGTACACCCAAGCCTGTGTTCGTTTACAACCAAAAGCCTATACGGCTAGAGAAATTAGTTATTATGAAATTACTATTAATTACCCTTCCCATTCTTTGGGTTGTCGCTGGAATTATCAAAGTCAGGTTTTTCGACAGGAATAAAGAAACCGACTGGTTGATGATGCTGAGCGACAAAAGAAATCGTCGCTGCGGTGTAGTTTGGTTTTATGTCATGCTTTTGGTCGCCTGGCTTTCGTGGCCAGTCGCTATCTTCAGCAAAAGAATAAATCTGTCTGGATCATTTTTCCGTTTCCAGTGGAGGTTTTGGCCGTAACAATACGGAGATTGCCTCTCCCGCCTCAACGAAAGCCACCCCGATGGCACTTGTTGGGGCGGTTTTTTATTTGACATATTACATAATCTATGGCAACTTGTTATAAGTAACCATTCTTCAACTATCCATATGAAAAAATACATCTACTTCGTTTCCGTCACTTTTACCAAGACGGACGGCACTGGGGGTCATGGTATGGGCGAGCAACGTCTTGATGCCCTAATCACGACTTACGAACAGCTTAAATCCATTGCTGAGAATGCCAAAAACAGCGAGCCGGGAATAATCAACGTGTCAGTCATCAACTATCAGTTGCTTCGGATCGAGGACCTCAGTCAAAATTAACCCTCGACACGTATGAAAACATTTCATGTAACTGTCAATGTTCGTGCGGGATACGGAGATCCCGCAAAAGAAGCTTTTGTCGGAATATACCAGACAGACAATTCGGATGGATTTCGGAAAGCACTTGAATGGATTACCAACTCCAAAAAGCGGAATATCCTCAAAGACGATGTGTCTCATGTTCGGGAAGAATTACGGGAATTTGGATACCTCCCTCTTCCTTCCGAGACGCTATTCGTTCCAATCGGATAGTGACACCTAAATCTAACACCAAAACTAAGTCGCGAGGCTTGGTTTTTTTCTAACACTTGACACATACCCTTTATTAAATGTAGAATTATTGACGTAATAGAGTTGCTCTTTGACAAGACATTCAGTTGTCTCGAAGGGCTTCCGTCACCTCCAAAACCAAACCAATAGAACGAAAGGAGTCTCCAACATGACACCCAATACTAATCCACCCGCGCCGAAACAAAAGCGCTGGTGGCTCGGCCCGCCGGAATCTTCCGGCATGAAAAAGACCTTTGGCATGCTTGTGCTTGCCGTGCTCGGAATACTTATCCTCGCTGGCTTTCTAGCTCACGAGAGTGTTTCATCGGGGAAAAACGCTATGCCCGCGGTCAATTTACTTGCATGTGCTTTGTTCTCGCTCACATTGATTATTACGGCAAATACGAGCGGAGGGAAAAAGTGGTTGAGCTTTGCGATGGTTGTCGTATCAATCGCAGGTATAATCATCTTCCTCATCGGCCTCACAGATCCGGCATCTTTGATTGCCAACCATGCCTGGGGAGTCCTCAATTTCGCTACATTCGTCGCAGCAATTCCCCTCGTTTTTACTGCAATCATCAGATATTGTTACAAGCCTGGCACCAGAGTTGGTGGCCGATCGGTAGGGATGTTTAAATTCATCCTCATCTGGTTTATTACCATCAATGCCTGCGTGCAGATGGCTACTGTTTCTGAAGCACAGACAACGGGCGCACCCACGACCCAAGGTCAAAGTGCACTCCAAGTAAATGGCTCAGGGACGGAAATAGGAGTAAGTGGCGATGGTCAAACCCATCCCAACTTCTGGTTCTGTCTCGGCATCCTTGTTGTTGTGGTTGTCATCTTGGGTGTTGTATATTGGGTATGTCGCGCAGCACATATATGTGGAAACACTGCTATGCCCCCACCATCATCTACGGCTGCAAGTGCAGCGGCGGTCGCTGCTTCAGCAAAGTTCCACTCGTTGGCGACTGCGAAGACTGCTCTATCGGCTGATGACGTGCGGCTAGACAGTTTGTTGGCCCAAGCTATTACGCCGGATGGAGTTGCCCTTTGGACGAACACCTGCGGCATCCATGATAAGTATATTGATGTGGACTATCCGTTCACGCAAACAATCAATTACTCCGTAGTGGGCACTACTAACCTCGACAAAAAGACGGGATGGCATACGCTGTATACGATCGTTCAATGGCAGACAAGCGATCCAAGCAGTCCACTCGTCTGTCAGGTCATCTATACCAATAGTGTGACCAAGACTGGCAACGGCGGATTCGTCACCAACGGCGTTCCAATCGGCACAAATCGTTGGCAGTTCGTCCTTGCCTACACTGGTGGGAAGCCATATTTAACGGGCACAATCACCTATGGCGATGTCTGTCGAGTCCCTGTTGACTCGAGCATGAGCGCACCGCACATGTTCTTCCAGACTTGTATCAATACGAATGAAGTCTCGACCTTCGGACCATAATTAACTGGTCCAGTTAGTCCAAACCGTCAAAAGTCACACGTGTGGCATTTGACGGTTTTTTATTTCCTAGAATTTTTCTACCGATTGTGATCAACAAGCCCAGAGTTGATCATTCCCACCGCACGGTCAAGTCTCTTGTACTTTTCATACAATACTAGATACTGTTCAGATGTCACCTTCTTTTCATGCTCAAGTGTATTTAAAAAATTGAGAACAGGGATGAGATCGCTCTTTGCTGACATTCTTTCCTTACTTCCCAATGCTTCATCAGCAGTTTTAATGGCGTACAGAGCATCGACATCGTGTTTTGCCTCAAAAGTTTCAAACAAAGCTTCGTAGGTTTTAAATTCCTCTTCACTCGCACCTGGCGTATCTTTTTGTCTTGCTTTTTCTTCTTCAAAAAGTTCAAGTAGCCTTTCAAGGTATTTTTCGCACGTCGTTCGCTGCTCCTCACTAGGCAGTTGTTCAATAGCTTTTCTAAGGTCTCCCTCATCGAACAAAAGTTCAGGTTTTGTTTGAAGATTTACGGTTTCTACGCGCCATGGCATAAATGTTTCAAGATAATGCACGTTCCCCTTTTCGTCTTGACTGTAGTTACCAACGTTCGAATCAATAGAAAAAGCAAATCCTATATCAGCCAATTTCATATCAAGCTCAGACATCTCTCCATCCATCTCTTTTACAATTTGCTTTGCTGCTTCATCTGTATTTCTGCCGGCTAGACGCTCGGTTTGTAGTAATGTATGTCCAGAGGTGTGGCTAATACGTTCCCTATCAAATGACTGTTGTCCATCCGCCGATTCTCCTGCCTGGTAAATATCTGGCACGTTATCAGGAAGGAGCATGTGAACTATTTTTGTTAGATAAAAAGCCCCTTTTAGCGCGTTGGGAGTGTCTTTTTCTACCCCCTCCTTTTCTTTTATTACGGAAATAACACGCTCGGCGTTTTTGGGGTCGACAAATGCTTCCTTGTCATCACCAACACCTAAGGGTTCTTGGCTCATCGGTTCAAAGGTTTCAAATCTCATGTATGTTTATGATATCATACAATATCGACTGTAATGAAGTATGGACCCATACGGCATGTGAGTGAAGCATCAATTTAAAGTATCAATTTATCAGCGGGCTAAACGAAAGAAAAACTGTGCACAAAGAAAAAACAATACTTATTGTCGAAGATGAGAAAAGTCTTCGGGGAGCCCTTGTCGATTTTCTCCATCTTAAAAATTTTTCGACGCTTGAGGCAAAAAATGGCCGAGAAGGAGTCCTCCTTGCTCTATCGAAGCATCCCGAGCTTATATTGCTCGATCTTATTATGCCCGAAATGGATGGCCTAACGACACTCAAAAAAATTCGTGAGGATGTATGGGGAGAAAAAGTTCCCATTATTATTTTGACGAACCTGAGCGCGACAAAGGAACAACTTTCAGATGATAAAGTGACATCGAAACCAAGCCACTATTTGATTAAATCTAATTGGAAACTCACTGATATTGTAAAAAAAATTGAAAGTATACTAGAAATTTAAAAAATGTCATGATTAAAAAAACCATGATTTCTACATCCAACACCACTATTCTCAAGCTAAAAGTTTTGGCGAAAGAAAAAGAAGACGTAAGACGTAAACTCGTCGTAACAGCTAAGAAACTAGCGGTAACTGCGGAAGAAAAAGAAAGTGTGAGACAACAGCTTGCAGTAACTGCAAAAAAATTAGCGGTAACTGCGGAAGAAAAAGAAAGTGTGAGACAACAGCTTGCAGTAACTGC
>OCZT010004817.1_pt1 | contig 13526 bp, 5 predicted proteins | sample 1539031 | NCBI WGS metagenome assembly OCZT01 (sample SAMEA3539308, study PRJEB22396) | soil metagenome | biome: tundra; feature: field; material: soil | place: USA | collected 2010-05 | depth 0.15 m | reverse complement strand
CGGCGCGCAACAGCACGCACAACATGTAGCCGGAGTGTGGCAAAGACCCATGTGGTCACTATAACCGGACTCAGAATCGGAGTCAATCCTAAATCCTCCGGGATAGCCCTGCAGGCCGTCATTTCCAGTCCGAAACGGCGTTCCGATCAACCCGACCCAAAACTCCGCTGGGATGTTGTGTTCTAGGGAACCTCTGCACAAGAGGTGCAAGCTTTGGAACGCTACCGTTTAACCGCTGCTTCACGAGCCATCTCCATCCCAATCGGCATGGCTGCGTTGGCTATTACACTGGCACTGCTCGTCCTTTGGCAGATGAATCGCAGCCCACGAACGGACGACGCGCGTGGGCTTCTCCACGCTCGGCTACCGAACGAAACCGCGTTCACGCTGCCTGGTTTGAAAGTGCAGCGTCGCGTCTTTCAACCCTGTAGCCGCCGCGCGCAACGTCACCTGTCCTGCAGTTCCGGTGGTCCGCACCAATGCGCTGGCGATTCCCGCCTCGGCGCGCACCGGATTAGCGAAGAGCTTTTCATCGCCGATCAGCGATCCCTCGCCACTTACCGCAAACGTCACCACATCGTCGCCATAAGGATAGGTCATGCCCCGTGCGTCGCAGATGTGGGCGTAGACGCGCACCCAATCCGCGGCATCGGCTACCGGATCGAGTCCGCATGTGTCCAGCCGCAGTTCAATGCTCTTGGGCTGTCCGGGGGAATGGACCAGATGGGTTGCGGCGACCTTGCCATCGATCAGCCCCTCGGCGAGCAGCTCCCCGATGGGCGTGGAAAGCGCTCCGGGCGAAACAGCGTTGGCGAACAACATGCTGCGCGTGGCGCTGAATTCGCCCACTTTGAACGTGAACGGAGGATGCGGAAGCCGGTACCCAGCGTCCGGCTCCTGAGTGGCCACCACCTTGCCGTTTTGGGTCAGCCGCACCTGTTCGCAGTTGCTGAACACGGTGACGGTCTGGGGTGAATGAAAGGTGGCGTAGTTGGCAATAAAGATCATGGGACCGCTGCCGGCGCGTCCCGGCCGAGCCTGCGGCGGCCGCTGGCTCTGGAACATGTAGTAATCGAACTTGGGAAGACGAAAAACGTCGAGCGGCGCGCCCAGAAACGGCTGGTGATGGTAACCGCGAGCCGCATCGATGCCTGCCCAAAGGTTCGCACCCGCAGGCTTTGTCTCCGGCTGATATATCCTGTCAAGGCTGTGCATGTGCGAGGACGCCTGAACGAGCATCGGCGCTTCGCCCCATGAGCGTGCCACCCGCACCTGTCCTTGCTGATCGCTCCAGTTGTCGACCTGGTCGCCCCACTCACGAATCCACGACGGCCTGTCTGGATCCTTGTGCTGATACCCAACGTAGCCGATGTCCCAGCCATCGAATCCCGGCACCTTCTTGTGAATGGGATCTCCGGCGGTATAGCAGCCGGGGCCTGGAAACTCCTCATGCACGACCCGGTAGAACTCGGCAGCCAGGGAACTGTTGTCCGATTCGTTGAGGGCCGCCTCCCAAATGGCAACCGAAGGGCGATTGCGATCGCGCCGGATCATCTCTCGCGCGTCCTGATAGGCGCGCTTTTTGAAGATCTCATCGCCGACAAACTGCCAGCCAGGGTTAGAGACGATTGCCAAGATACCCAATTCGTCGCACGCATCCATGAAGCTGGGATCCTGCGGGTAGTGGCTCCGGTAGGAAGTAAAACCGGCCTCGCGCAGTTTGAAGGCGTCGCGATAATGTGCGGAGGGCGGCAGGGCGTTGCCGACATATGGATGGTCCTGATGCCGGTTGGCTCCGATGGAAAGGAACGGCTGGCCGTTGATGAGCAGGCCGCGATCTATTTCGAATCGAATGGAACGTATCCCGATCCGCGTGAATTGATCGTCGGTTACACGGCCACTTTCAGTGACGGTGGTGTGCAGCCAGTAGAGTTGAGGATCCTCGGGGTGCCAGAGCCTGGCATTGCGCACCTGCATCGTCTGCATTGCGGCGTGTCGCGCATGGGGCGCCAATGAAGCGCCCTGCGAGTTCTCAGTCTCGATCTTGCCGTCGGGACTCATCAACTGCTGCGTCACCGTGCAGGTTCGGTGCTCATCCGATTCGTTTGTCACCTCGGTCTGCACCTGAACGGTGGATTCGCCGGCCGACACGGCTGGAAAGGTCACGAAGATTCCGCCGCCGGCCACGGTATCCGCAAGGATCGGGTCGGTGATGTGCAAGGAATGAAGCACTTCGATCTCGACGCTTCGATAGAGGCCGCCGAAATAACAGAAGTCCAGCTCACGTTGCGGCTTTCCTGGAGGAACCTCGGGATTGTCGGAGTTATCGAGCCGCACCACCAGCGTGTTGGGCTGACCGAAGCGAAGCGCTTTTGATATGTCGATGGTGAAAGGGAGATAGCCGCCGTAGTGTGTGAGGCGATGAACGCCATTCAACCAGACATCGGCCACCTGCATGGCTGCTTGGAATTTGAGATAGACGATGCGATTCTTCCAATCCGGCTCAGCGGAGAATGACCTTTGATACCAGCAGACACCCTGATAATTCCGCCCCCCGCTTATGTCTCTTGGCTCCAGCCGGACCGTATGCGGCAGGGTCGCCGGTTCCCAGTCGGCATCGACTGGAGGAACATCGTTGTTGCCCGGCTTTGCGGGCGATGCGGGTGCGCTTGCACGCGGCCTGAAAAACTTCCAGTCGTGATCCATACCGAGGACAACGCGCGCCTGGGGCATCCAAAGAAACTCACGCGATTGCGAGGGACCGTCCCCGTGTGCCGCGCCGGTGATTGCGTTTGCAGAGGGTACAAGGTTCGATAACACAAGACCCGAAGCAGACAGGGCGCTCACTTCAAGAAAATCCCTGCGCGATAATGACATTCCGTTCCCTTTCGATGGTTCGATTCAAGCTTGGTTGTTGGGATGGCAGCGAGAGTTCCGAGTCGGCGGAAGATCCGTCGCAAAGCCTGGTCGCGCTGTTCATTGCCGCAATTGCTTCTGCGGCGTCCCGTCCGCGGCGGCGTGTGACGTGTCAATTCGCTGTTCGCGGTAGGGCTTGTTCGCCTTGTACAGCAGAAGCCGCTTTCGCATCGCGGTCGCCATTTTCGAGTTGCCTCGCGAAAGGGCAGCATCGACAGCGCGATTTTCCGATGCGACCGCGCGCGCGAATTGTCCGTTCTCCGCGCAAGCCGCCGCCAGCGAGTCCAGTACATCCGGATCGTCCGTCGATACAAGATGGCTCGCGTTTTCTGCGAGCGACAGTGCCTCCGCCCCGTTTCGCAGCGAAGCTTCAGGAGATGTCGCCAGAAGCCAGGCAACACCCAGGGTTGCGCTCACGCGGGTTGGATCGATGGCATGCGCCTTGCGCCAATGCGCAAGGGCCTCGGCGATGTTGCCTAGAGCCTGATATGCGCTGGCCAACCCTTCCTCGCCCGAAACAAAATGCTGCCGGATGGAGATGGTCGTCTGGAACTCCGGCAATGCCTGGTCCGCATGACCCTGGTCGAGCAGGAACTTGCCCAGCACATAATGGCTCTCAACCGATAACGGGTTAATGCGTGTGGCCTGGCGAAGATGCTCGAAGCCGTCCTGCGTCTGACCGTGTACGTAAAGCGAAATTCCCAGGCCGTTCTGTGCCTTTGCATTTTCGGGTTCGATGGCCACTGCTTTCTTCCATAGAACCAGGGCCTGGTCGTTTTCTCCCTTTTCTTCCAACTGCATCGCCTGGTCCATCAGCTTGTAAAGCTCCACCGCCGGCACCTGAATGTCCTCGATCCCATCGCCTGCAATGTTCACGAACTCAGGCAGGTTCACAGCGCGGTTGGAAGCAGTAGCGTTATCGATCAGGATGGCGGGGCTGGAGTTGCCGTCTTCATCGAGGTGCGTCAGAACCATCTGCGTATAGGGGGAACGGGCCTTGGACGAAAACACCAGCCATCGCCCGTTCGGCGAAAAGCTGTGCCACGAATTCATCAGCGAAGTGTTCGCGCGCAGGCGCCGCGCAACCCCACCCTCAAATGGGACGATGTAGAGCTGGCTGTCGGGACGCATGAGTTGGCCATTGCGGCACTGCACAAACACGATCCAGCGGCCATCGGGCGATACCTTTGGAAAATTGTTGCTCATTCCGTTCTGCGAAGCGCCGAGGATGAGTTCGGGCCTGCCGCCTCTTCCCTCGTTGAACGGTATGCGATAGAGATCGTACTGGATTCGAGTTTCGTTGGGATCGTTGGCCCGCAGCGCTTTTCTCTGTCCTTCGGGGTAGGGATCCTTTGCTTCCGCGCGCGCAAACACGATGGTCTTCCCGTCCGGGCTCCACACCCCATCGGTCTGCACATAGCGCGGGTCGTCAGCCCCCGGCAGAGGCTGGCGTTTGCCCGTCGCACGGCTGTACCACTCCAGAATGCCGCGCGTGGGATAAAAGACCTGAAGGAAGCGGTAGTCCTTGAAGTTGGTGACGTAGTAGGTATTGCTCACATCCTGACTCAATGAGCCGGCAAACGTGCCGATGACATAGCGTCCGTCGGGAGAGACCTGGGACATGAAGCCAACGCGGACTTTTCCGGCCTCCCCATCGGTGTTCCACTGCACCACGTCCTTGTTCCGGATGGAGATGTGGCGCTCCACGGAGACCACCGCATATAGCCCCTTGTCATTGGCCGGCCCGTCGACGTCGATGCCCATGGTTTTGCCATCGCCTGAAAAGGAGTGACAGTTGGCGCAGGTGGGCATGTTGGTTAGAACCGTGCGGCTCTCGGGGTTGCGTATGTCCCTGAGGCGCCAGCGGATCAGGTGGATGGCTGCTGGAGAGAGCGGCTGCACCGTGCCATTCGCGCCGGCACTCGGCATCAACGGCACATCGCGGTAGAAGATGGGCGCCCCGACGGGATCGACGGAGGTCGAGAACGCGATATGCGCTTGCGAGGCCGACCTATTTGCGCTGTTATATCCGGTAATGGTCAGCGTGGCGGGCGCGGCCGTCGAATGGGATTGAATGGCCTTCCATGTGGCGGCGTCGGGAGTCCATGCCCACGATGCCGCCTGCTGCGGAGTCAACCTGGGTGGTTCATTGGTGGCAGACACGCACTCCGGGTCGATGGCGCCGATGTGCATCCTCTCGCCTTTCGACTCAACGCGAAAGGCGGGGGTATTGTCGGCGAAGTGGACTTCGATCGTCCAGGTGGCCGCGAGGCCATCGCGCCAGAGGAACGTGGGAGGAGTTATACCGGGCGGGAAGATGGACCCATCCTCGGGGTAATCGATCGAGACGGGCCACAAGGCCGATTTGGGACTCTCTGTCGAAACGGCTGCAGACTGAGTCTGCGTTTGTCCCAGAACTTTGCTTCTCAGCGGCGAGATCAGCATGGAAGCCATGAGCGCCGCCAGGATGAAGAGAACGCTTGGAAAGGGTCGTCCGAATCGTCTCGGATTTTGGAAGCCACGATCCAGCATGCATTCCCCCAAAAAAGCCACGCTCGATCTGTGACTAATCTCCACTGTAATTCGTTGCGAATGGCGTGAAGGCGCGTCGACGCAGGTTGGCCGCGGGTTGCCGAAAGGCCAGCTGCGAACGTGTCGGAAAAGAGGTAGGCCTGGGCGGCAATCATCGCCGCCCAGGCCTGGGTCAGGTTGACTAGAAGTTGAATTTAAGAGCAGCCTGACCGACTCTCGGTGCATTTGCGGTTCCGGTGATCTTGCCGAAGTTGCTGCCGTCGCTGACACCGGTGTCGGGCGTACCCATCACCGGGTGATTGAAGGCGTTGAAGAGCTCAAAGCGGAACTGAAGCGAGTAATGCTCGAATGCCGTCCAGTTCTTCATTACGGCCGAGTCCACATTGAACGACGGTGGAGCGTACATGATGTTTTTACCGCTGTTACCGAACGTTCCGTCTGCGTTAGGCTGGAACGCTGCGGTGTTGAAGTAGGCTCCGGGGTGACCGACCAACCAGGACGATCTTCCGGTCTTGCGGACATTGAGAGACTGCCCGCTGACCCGGTCGGCACGGTCGCCGCCCTCGAATGAACCGGAACCAACGCCTTGGTTGTCCCCAGCCAGGCTGCGGTTGTTGCCGCCACCGATGCCGAATGGGCCACCCGATTGTATGGCGATGATGCTGCTCAATTCCCAGCCGCCGAGAACTTCGCGCATCAACAGGCTCTTCCCCCGCAGAGCGGGAGTCTGGTAGATGAAGTTGGAAATCGAGGTGAACGGAATGCACATGGACGAAACACCCCGGTTCCAGCGCAGTTGGCCTGGCAGCGGGTCCCCGATGGCGCTGTTGAACGAAATGTTGCTGTTGCTGACAAGATCAATTGTCTTCTGCCAGGTAAATGCCGATTGGGCTTGGAAGCCGTGCGCCATGTGCCGGTCGAAGTTGATCTGCAGTGAATGGTAGCTCGCGGTGCCGTCGCTGTTTTCCTGCAGGATTTGTTGGAAGCTCGTGAGCGCACGCGCGGAACCGTGCACGTTGGCGCCTCCCTGGTTGGCGCTGTAGATTCCAGGATTCATGTCGTCGATGTAGCTCTGGTGAAATGACTCGCTACCGACATAGGCAAGACGAAATGCCATGCTTGGGCTAACCTGCTGCTCGACCGAGAAGTTCCAGCTTTGGGTGATTCCAGCCTTGAAGTCGCGGCCAAAAGAGGCGCCCAGGTTAATCTGCGACGGGAATGCCGTGGACGACGGCGGCTTGTAGGAGGTGGAGGCAAACGGTACCTGTGTTGGGAACGGGCTTACGCCGCCGGTTCCGAAACCGGAAGTTTGCCAGGGGTTGTGGAAGTTCATGTAGCCCGCGATGTTTTGCCCTGAATTGGGAGCGCATTTCGCCAAGGTGGAACCGGCATAGCACTGAGCGTTACTGGAAGGAGCGCTGGGGTTAAATGTCGCACTGAAGGGAGCCACATCGGCTACGTGGTTGTAGGAGGAGTAGGCAACCGGACCAGTGAACAGCCCGAATCCGGCGTGGAACGATGTGCGTGGAAGGTTTTTCGGCTGGTATGCCACGCCAATGCGAGGTTCCCAATAGCCGTAAGATGTGGGCCTCAATTGTGCGTTCATCCCCGTATCGCCGGGGAAGATCAGACCCTTAGGTGCATTCGGGAACATGGTGCTTTGCTGTCCACTCACAAATGCGGCGCCGCGTCCGCCCACTGAGGTGGGCGCCAGATCGGGATCCCAACGAACTCCGGCGGTCAGGGTCATTCCCGGAAACACGCGATACTCGTCATTCAGATACGGATCGACCTGCCATCCCTTGATGTCCGCGATCTCTCCAGCTCCCTGCTCAAACGACGACATGTAGCCCAGCAGCCAATCCGCGAGGCCCTGTCCGGTGTAACCTCCACCGAAGTTGATGATGGCGTTGGTGGGGTACTGGGTATTCTCTTCCGCCCACTGATGCATCAGGTCCATTCCGGCGGAAATGGTGTGACGGTTGACTGTCTTGATGAACGTATCGGAGAGTCCATACGTTCTGCGCACTTCTTGCGAGGGTTCGGTCCAGCCGCCGTTCGCGCCGCCGAAGTAGGCGCCTTCCATATAACAAGAGCCGGGCATTTCGGTGACGTTGATGTAGCGGGACCAGCACATCGCCTTGTTCTGGTGATCCACGACAGCAGCTGAATTGTGCGCGCTTTGTTCGTTCCACAGAATCGAGGCTGTGTTGACGGTATTGGAGTTGATCGTCCAGGTGTGCTGCAGCACTTCGTTGTAGTAGTACATTTGCTCACCGAACCCCTGATTCCAGTTGCTCAGGTTCAGGACGGAGAGGACGTTGCCTGGGACGTCGCCCGAAGGCTGAACGAACTTGTCGATGAACGACCGCAGTGTCAGTCTTTGAGACTTGGATAGATCGTAGTCGAGTTTGCCCGTGTATTCGTCGTAGTTGTCCCTGAGGGCAGCGGCGTTGTAGTACATTCCGCCGATCTGATCCTGAGAGGTGAGGCTGGCCGTCGAAGTCGCAGTCGCCTGCATTTGGCCAGGCAGTCCGTCCGTCGTCATTTGCACGGCCACGGGATCGAGCGCCGCGGCGCCGCCAATCAATTGGTTGGGGACTCCGTTGACGACCTGGAACGGCCCGTTGAGCCATCCGCAACCCGTGTTGTGGTAGTTGGAATTGGTGGGGTCCTGGCACTGCGGAAGCGAAGCATTTTCATACGCAAAACCGCTGAAGTCGCCATTCATCATCTGTGCGGTTGGGGTGTGGGTCTGTGCCGAAGCGCCCTGTCCGACCTGCCGTGTTCCCTGGTAGCTGCCGAAGAAGAAGAGCTTGTCCTTGAAAATCGGCCCGCCGACGGCGCCGCCGAACACGTTCTTCTTCAAGGGATCGAGTTGATGCTGGAACCAGCTCTTGGCATTCAGGTCCTGGTTGCGCAGAAACTCAAACACGCCGCCATGGAACTGATTGGTTCCGGACTTGGTGGCGATACTGACCACGCCACCGGAAGAGAAGCCATATTGTGCGCCGTAATTGTTGGAGATGAGGCGGAATTCCTGGGTCGCATCCGGATTGGGCATCGGCGATGTTGCTGCCGTGTAGTTATCCATGTTCGACACGCCGTCGAGCATGTAGTACGTGCTCCCCTGGCGGCCGCCGTTGGCGGATGCCGCTGTCTCCGTGGGGAATGAGAATCCCCCTTGAATGCCTTCGCCGCCGTGTCCGATAGCGCTAATCATGCCCGGAGCCAGAAGGACCAGGTTCGAGGGATCGCGCCCGTTGAGCGGAAGCTGTGTCACCGAATATTCGTTGACCGTGGTGCCGAGTTCGGCCGAAGTCGTGTTAATCATCTCGGCGTCGGCAGTAACGTTCACCGTCTCGCCTTTTGCAGTGGCAATCGAGAGATGAACGTTCTGGGTCGCATTCATATTGGCATTGATCACAATGCCTTTCTGGTTGTAGCCGGCGAATCCGCTGCTCTCAATCGTGAGCGTGTAATTGCCGGGCGGCACAAGCTTGAACAGGTAGACGCCGACGCTGTCGCTAGTCGCTTTCTGTGGATAATTGGTGTCGACGTTCGTCAGTGTAACGGTGGCACCGGGAATGGCCGCTCCTGACGGATCAGATACCTGCCCCGTCAAGCTCCCGTTAGTCCCCTGTCCGAAGACCAGTACCCCGGCACTCGCGACTCCGAAGAGGACAAGGAACACCAATCCTCTAAGGTGCTTCGCTTTTAGCAGCTGCATGACTTCCTCCTAAACCGGATAAGTGGAGCTTTCAAGACCGCGCGGCGTTTGAATTGAAAGCGTTTTCAGGATCAGGTAAAAGCCTCTCGACATCAGAAAGTCTTCTCCTCCGCGCTTTGACTTGCAGTGGTCAGCTAGTTGTTTTCTGAGCCGATGCGGATGCTACACCTCGCGTGTAACAGCTTCAATCCGCCAAAAGTCGGAGTGCAGGTATTTATTTGTGGGTCAGGCGGCTGGTGGATGATTCGATCTCGCCGGAAATATGGTCAGCGCAGGAAGCCGCGTTTCTAACCGCTTCCTTGCGGCTCAAATCACGCGTGGATTTCAGTCGTTCCTACTTCAGTAGAATTGTGGCGGGTTTCACGTGGAGAGTAGAATGAAGCCCGCATCAGCCGGAGTTCTTTTGAAAACCATATCGGGGGCTCTCCCGGAAATGGGAAGCGCGGCGATGAACTTACGTCAGAATGAACAGACAATCAATCACGTCTTGGGCAGGGTCTCGCTTCTTTTCGGGAAGCATATTATGGCTGCTGGCATCGTCCCTCGCTTCAGGCGCATGCACGGCTCCGGCTTCGATTAGCGCACGCCTTCAGTCCCATCCAACCGCCGAAGCCTACGCCGATCTAGGGAAATGGTATGGGGAGAGAAAGCAATTCCACTGCGCGGTCAATGCTTTTGCCTCGGCCGCCAGGCTCGATCCGCAATCTGCCTCTCTCGCCTATCTCTGGGGGCTTAGTCTCTACTCCGCCGGCGATGACTCCGCCGCGCTGCGTCCACTTCGTCACGCAGCAGAACTCGACACCAGCGACATCCGGCCACATCTCGCTCTCGCAGCAGCCCTTGATCGGTTGAAGAAGACCGCGGACGCGGAAGCGGAGTGGCGGAGAGCACTCGCCGTTGACGCCGACTCCACCACTGCCCTTGATGGTCTCTCCCAGGACCTCGTGAATCAAAAAGATCACTCGTCAGTGATCGCCTTGCTCGACAAGCCGGCCAGCAGCAGGGAGCGGTCGCCTCTGCAGAGTCTCAATCTGGGCATTGCGTTTGCCGGAGTTGCAAAGCTCGACGATGCTGCCCGCGTGCTTCGCGAGGGCCTCAACACCGCCCCCGACTCACTTCCGATCGCCGATGAACTTGCCGTTGTGCTCATGCTTCTCAGCAGGGACGAAGAGGCCTACGGCGTGTTCGATATGGCCCTCCAGAGGCATCCAGACGATCAGCCCACGCAACTGCTTTATTTGCGGGTCCTGGTCTCGAGCCACTCCGATAAGGCGCCGCAATATGCGCACAAGCTGCTCGCGTCTTATCCCAACCAGTGGGAGGTGCACTACCTCAATGGTCAGCTTGCATCGCGTGAAGGTGCATTTCAGCAGGCGCGCGTCCACTTCGAACGGGCCGTTTTGCTGAATCCAGGATATGCGCAGGCACACACCGAGCTCGGCAACACCCTCACCAAACTCGGCGATCTGCGCGGCGCCAGGGTGCAACTGGAAAAAGGAATCGCCCTGGGAGACAATACGCCCGAATCCCAGTACTCACTGGCGCAGGTTCTTCGTAGTCTGGGCGAAACCGAGAGTGCTGCCCAACGATTGCAGGTTTACCGGCAATTGAAAGCGGCACAATCCGGCAAATCGCAGGCAGCCGGAAAGGCCGAATCCGGTGACCAGGCGATTGCGGCGGGCAATGCCGAACAAGCCGCCGCGCTCTATCGCGATGCGCTTGTCTCCGATCAAGACGAGCCACTTCTTCATTACAAGCTGGCCAAGGCGCTGGAAAAGATGAATGACGTAGCCGGCGAAACCGCGGAACTCGATCGCGCGATTCAGTTGAACCCCAAGCTGGCTGAAGCCCAGAACCAGAGAGGGTATCTAGCCGCCCGCAATGGCGACGCGCCTCTCGCCGAAGCATTCTTTCAGGCCGCCTGTCAGGCCTCACCCTCGTATGTGGTTGCATGGGTCAATCTCGCGGCAACCCTGGCCAGCCAGGCCAAATGGCAGGAAGCAAAGAAGGCGCTGGACCGCGCTCTGGAGATCGATCCGGATAACGTCGAGGCTCGCCGCCTTGGAGAATCGCTCGCCGCCGCGCATGAGGGTCCGTGACGCTCCGGTATCCCGATAGTTCTGAAATACCCTCGCACCGATCGTCTCTGGTATCGCCATTCAAACAAGCCGCCAACCTAAAGGGGCAGTGGGAGAAATGTTGAAGCCCGTGACCCAATCGGTCAAATCAAGACGCGGGTGGTCGCGCCGTCGTGTCTTGCAGTGCGCGCCCGGAGTTCTGGCCTCCGCTGCATTTCCAGTGGGTGCGTTGGCTTCCGTTGCTGCGCCTGCGGGGGCAACGCCCTTTTCGCATTTTGTGGATGTGGCCGAAGCCGCGGGGCTGACCAAGGAGATGTTTTACGGCGAAGGAACCACGGCCACCTACATCACTGAGATCATGGGCGGCGGCTGCGCGTTCTTTGACTATGACAACGATGGTTGGCTCGACATCTTCATCCTCGGCGGCAGAAGACTGGAAGCGGTACCGGTGGGGGCCAGCAATCGCCTCTACCGCAACAATCGCGACGGCACCTTTACCGATGTCACTGTGGAAGCGGGCTTGCTGGACGCAGGCTGGGCAGTCGGCGTTTGCGTGGGCGACTATAACAACGACGGGTTCGAGGATCTTTATGTCACCTACTTCGGTCAGAATCGTCTCTATCGCAATAACGGCAACGGGACCTTCACCGATGTGACAGCGCAGGCCGGCCTGGGCAGCAAAGCCACGCGCTTTGGATCCGGCTGCACGTTCGTGGACTACAACCGCGACGGCTGGCTCGATCTTTTCGTCTCCAACTACGCGGATGTCGATCTGGCCACTCTACCCAAGCCGTCGCTTCAACGGCCCAATTGCAACTTCGAGGGAGTGCCGGTCAATTGCGGACCCAGCGGCCTTCCGCTCCCGTCCCACTTGTTGTATCGCAACAACGGCGACGGTACGTTCACCGATGTCTCAAAGGAGTCTGGCGTGGCGTCGCTGCGCGGCTCCTATGGCCTCACCGCCGCCGCTTTCGACGCGGACGAGGATGGCTGGCCCGATATCTTTGTGGCCTGCGACTCCACACCCAGCCTGCTGCTGATGAACAACCACAACGGCACCTTCCGCGAAGAGGCGCTGTTGCGCGGCGTGGCGCTGAGTGACAACGGCAAGGAGATGGCGGGAATGGGCGTCGGTATTGGCGACTACGACTGCGATGGCCGCCTCGACATCGTCCGGACGCACTATATGAATCAGCCGACCGGCCTTTATCACAACCAGGGCAAGGGCGAGTTCGAAGACGTCACGGCACAGGCTGGGCTCATCCACGAACGCCGCTTCGTCAGTTGGGGCACGGGCCTTGTCGATCTCGACAATGACGGAAACTGCGATATCTTTCTCGTCACTGGCCAGGTCTATCCCGAGCTCGAGGCGGTGTTGCCCAAATATCCCCGACGCGGCCCGCGCATCGTTTTTCGCAACCAGGGAAACGGAACTTTTCACGAGCTTGACGACGCAGCCGAGCCGGCGCTGGCTTCACGTCACGTCAGCCGCGGCTGCGCGTTCGGCGACTTCGACAACGACGGCGACCTCGACATTGTCATCATGAATCAGAATGAGCCGCCGTCCCTGTTGCGCAACGATGCACCGCCGGAGAACCGTTGGATCAAGGTGCGGCTGCACGGCACCAGGAGCAATCGGAGCGCGATCGGAGCCCGGGTTGTGGTCCGCGGCGGGACCAAGGTGCAGGTCCAGGAGGTCATGAGTCAGTCCAGCTATGTCTCTTCCAACGATCCGCGCCTCCACTTCGGGCTGGGCTCCATCGAGTCTGTCGACATCGAAGTGCGGTGGCCTCTCGGAGCTGTGGAAACGCACAAGAACGTCTCTGTGAACCAACTTGTCACATTGCGCGAAGGCTCTTCGGAGGTCAAGGCGGAGAAGCTCGTTCCAGCCCCCAAAACCGGCAGCAGCTTGCGGAAATGAACGCCGAACCTGCATCGGCCGAGGTCTCCACAGATCTGAAGCGGCGAGCCTTTTGGGCCATGGTCGAACCGGATTGAACCTCGTCGTGTATCAGAAGCCTACGGTAGGCAGCGCAACAGGCGCGTCTTGATAAGTAAGGGCGAAGTGTCCCTTCTCCTGAATGCCCTGAGTAAACTTGGATTGACTCCTGTAGATCGCAGTCGAGTCATTATTCCTGCGAAGCCCAAAGCGAGTGTCTACAGCCAAGGATGGGATGACCTCTAAAATCCAGAACAAAGCCCCACTGCCTATAACTCAGGTGGTGGGGCTTTTTGTTGTGTGCTATTGCTGAGGTCATCGCGTCGCTGAT
>OCZT010004816.1_pt1 | contig 13526 bp, 14 predicted proteins | sample 1539031 | NCBI WGS metagenome assembly OCZT01 (sample SAMEA3539308, study PRJEB22396) | soil metagenome | biome: tundra; feature: field; material: soil | place: USA | collected 2010-05 | depth 0.15 m | reverse complement strand
ACTGCGGTTTTTAAGACCGCTGCGGCTACCATTACGCCACCCCGGCGCCGGCTACGGATCGACCCGTGTGGTCGGCAGAGTAGCGCACCGCAGACAAGTTCCGGAACCGCGGCGGAGTCCTGATCGAGAACCCGACGGACGCGGCCCGCTACTCGTACCAGCCGCTGACTGGCACGTGTGGGATACGCTCAAGTTGCCAACCGCGCCCCGTCTTAGGGATGCCCTTTTCTTGAACTTTCTCTTCCTGCTCACCGCCGGTCCCCGCAGTGAGGCTCTGCACACGGTCAGTGCGCTGGCGCGGGCAGCCGGTGAGGCGGGGCACGGAGCCGAGGTCTTTCTAGCCGGCGACGGCGTCGCCCATGCCGGGAGCCTGGCGGGAGTGGTGCCGGTCACACTTTGCGAGGCGGACCTGCGCTGGCGTCAGTCCCAGCCGGGGGAGATCCCCGGGGTTACCAGGGGCAGTCTGCGCGATCTGGCTCGCCAGTGCCGCGAGGCCGACCGGGTCCTGGTGTTCCGCTGAGCTCCGGCGAGATCCGCGAGGTAGTCGTCCTGGCCAGGGGAGAGCTCTCCCGCGAGGATGCTGCCTTGGCGGTGCGGGTCGCCCTCGCGCTGCCGTTGGGGGGGCTTACGGTTCGACTGGTACTGGTCGATTCGGCGAGTGTCTTGGGCCTGGCCGAGGCGCCCGATCTCAGCCCGTGGAGCGGCGGGTTGGCCCGCGAGCTGGAAGCACTCCTCGAGGAGGAGGAGGCCCCGGTGCTAGTGGAGATGGAATCGCTGGAGGCTTTGGGCCTGGCAGATCGGACGCTCCGTCCCGGGGTCGAGGTAGCGTCCCGGGCTGAGGTGGCCGCGGTGTGCTCCGCGGCGAGCAAGTGTCTTGTCCTCTGATTCTGTGGTGGAGCTTCACCTCGTCAGCCGGCTCGCTGACCGTCGGGTCTGGGACCTCTGCCGGGCTCGATCGGCAGAGGGCGCCACGGTTGAGGTCGTGCTGATGCATGACGCTGTGCTGGAGACCGAGACCAGCATCGCCGAAACCCTCGGCGATCAAGACGGACCTAAGGTTGCGGTTATGGCCTGCGCTGAGGACGCGAGAAGGAGGCAGGTGGAGGAGAGATGGGCGCTGATCGACTATGCCGGGATCATCGACCGCTGCGCGTCGGCCGAAAAGGTCACCAGCTGGTGAAGGCTTAGTCCATGACGTCGGCTCTCCAGGTCTTCGACGCGGCGGCGGTCGAGCGCTATAGCCGCCAGTTGCTTCTGCGTGAGGTGGGCGAGGCGGGACAGCTCCGACTGGCTCAGTCGTGCGCGGTGGTCGTAGGGTGCGGTGGGCTCGGCGTTCCAGCCGCGCTCTACCTGGGGGCGGCCGGGATGGGCCGGCTGATCCTGGTCGACCCTGACACAGTCGCTCTGGACAACCTCAACCGGCAGGTCGCCTACCGGACCGACGAGGTGGGGCAGCCCAAGGCGGCCTTGCTGGCGGAGCGGATCAGCGAGCTGAACCCCACCATCGAGGTGGTGGCGCACCGAGACTTGGTGACCGAAGGTTCGGTTGGGCACCTGCTGACCGGTGCGGACGTCGTGTTGGAGTGCTCCGATGACCCGGTCACGAAATTCCTGGTCAACGATTTCTGTGTTCTCGAGGGCATTGCGCTGGTGGTCGGGGGTGCCGTCGGGCTGGCCGGCCAGGTGGTCGCGGTGCCCTCGGGGGGCGCCTGCTACCGCTGCCTCTTCGGGGGACCGCCCGCCCACCCGGGCCAGTCGTGCCGCGAGGCGGGGGTGCTGGGACCGCTGGTCGGGATCATTGGAGCGCTGCAGGCGCTGGAGGCGATCAAGTTGATCTGTGGCATGGGCCAAGAGCCGGGTGGCCGGCTGCTCGACTTTGACGCCGCCGCGGTTCGGTGGCGGGAGGTTCGCTTCCCGCGCGACCCCAGCTGCGGCGTCCATGAGGAGGGAGCTAGCAGGCAACGGCCATAATTGACCCATGGCAGTTGCAACCGAAAGGCTGCTGGCGGAGGAGATCCAGGACCTGCGGCGTGATCGCAAGGCTCTGATCCTGGCCCACAACTATCAGCGCGACGAGGTCCAGGACATCGCCGACTTCGTGGGCGACTCCCTGGGTCTCTCCCGGAAGGCGGCCGAGACCGACGCCGAGGTGATCGTCTTCTGCGGGGTTCACTTCATGGCCGAGACCGCGGCCGTCCTGGCCGAGGGTCGGATGGTGCTGCTCCCAGACCTTCGCGCGGGCTGCTCCTTGGCCGCCAGCATCACCGCCGACGAACTCCGGGCCTGGAAGGCGGAGCATCCCGGCGCGGTGGTAGTCAGCTATGTCAACACCAGCGCGGCAGTGAAGGCGGAGTCCGATTACTGTTGCACCTCCAGCAACGCTGTCGAAATCGTCCAGCGGATTCCCCTGGACCAAGAGATCCTCTTCTGCCCGGACCTGTTTCTGGGCTCGCACATCGAGCGGGTAACTGGCCGAAAGATGCACGTCTGGCTGGGTGAATGCCACGTCCACGCCGGCATCCGCGGCTCCCAGTTGGAGGCCCAGCGGCTCGCCCACCCCGGTGCCGAGGTGCTGATACATCCTGAGTGCGGGTGCACCACCTCGGCCCTGTACGAGGCGGGTCGGGGAGAGTTCACCGGGGCCACCATCGTCACCAGTACCGAGGGGATGGTTCGCCATGCGCAGAGTTCTGAGGCCGACACCTTCATTGTCGCCACTGAGGTCGGCGTGATGCATCGGATGCGCCAGCTGGCTCCGGAGAAGACCTTTCTGGCCGCCAACCCCGACGCGATCTGTCCGTACATGAAGATGATCACCTTGGAGAAAGTGCGGGATTCGCTGCGCGACCTGAAGCACCAGATCACGGTTCCGCCCGAGGTTGCCGCGCAGGCGCGACTGGCCATCGAGCGGATGGTTGAGGTCTCGGGCTGATGGACGAGGGGGGGGCCATCGGCATCTTCGGGGGTTCCGGTCTCTACCAGCTGCTGGAGGGAGCCCGCGAAGTCAAGGTGGCGACCCCGTTCGGTCCGCCTAGCGACAGCATCTGGCTGGGTGAGATGGGGGGGCGCCGGGTCGCCTTCATGCCCCGGCACGGAAGGGAGCACAGCATCCCACCCCAGCGGATCAATTTCCGGGCCAACCTCTACGCTATGCACCAGGCCAAGGTGGAGCGCATCCTGGCCCCCTGCGCGGTGGGCTCGCTCCGAGCCGAGATCGCGCCGGGGCATGTGGTGATCCCGGACCAGTTCGTGGACCGCACCTGGGGGCGCGCCGACACCTACTGGGAGGGCCCCCAGGTCCAGCACGTCAGCGCCGCGGATCCCTACTGCCCCGAGCTGGGAGCTCAGGCGGCGGCGGCTGCCTCTCGGCAGGGGGCGACGGTGCATCAGGGCGAGACTCTGGTCGTGATCCAGGGTCCTCGCTTCAGCACCCGGGCAGAGTCGCGCTGGTTCTCCGGGCAGGGATGGGGGGTGATCGGCATGACCGGGTACCCCGAGGCGATCCTGGCCCGAGAGCTCGGCATCTGTTACTGCGCCATCGCCCTGGTGACCGATTACGACGCCGGGCTGGAGGGCTCGGCCGATATCGCTCCGGTAACCCACGAGGAGGTCCTGAAGGTCTTCGCCGCCAACATTGGCCGGGTGCGCCAGATCCTGTTTGACGTGGTCAAGCAGCTGCCCGGCCAGGCTGGCTGCAGCTGCGCTGCGACGCAGCCCTTGCCTCAGTTGGCCTCCTCTTGAGCGGGGGGAACGCCCTCCCCGCCACCGACCCGCCCCCGCGCCGCCACCAGCTGCTCATCTTCGCCTCCAGTTGGCGGCGAACCCAGACCATGCTCCTGTACGGGGCTGCGGTGATGCTGATCGGGACCGTGGTGACCTACGCCGACAGCCACAAATTTGATCTGGAGTTCTTGATCCTCGGGGTCTTCCTGCTGCTGCTCGGAGTGGGGTTCCACTTCGGCGCCCGGCTGCACTACGTTCAGGTGACCGACGACGGACTGCGACTCAACCGGCTGCTGAAGCATGAGCTGATTCCGTTTCCCGAGATCCGCCAGGTCCGTACCCAGCCGCTCCAGGTCCTCTTCTCCGCCCCCAACCGCCGGGGGCTGTTCCCCCGGTCGCTGCGCCCGTTCGAGCGCAAACCCGCCTGTGTCATCCGGCTGGACCTGGAGCCGGCTCCGGTGGCGCGACTGGGCCGGGCCGCGGGCAGGGGCTGCGCCATCGACCAGGACCTGATTCTTATCGTGTCCGATGCCAAAGAGCTTGAAATCGCCCTCCAGCCCCGGATTCGGCGGCGGCCTCCGGCGCCGGCGTCCCGCCGGCGGTGACCTCGTCGGGCATGCCCGCCTGGCAGAGCGAGGGGATCGGGGCGGCGGCGGCGGCAGCCATCTTCGCGGCGATCTGCGTTTTGCTCCACTGGCCGGTCCATCCCTTGGTGGCGGCGGTGATGGTGGCGGCGGTTTGGGGCCTCTCGCTCCTGCTGCGCCGACACCGAGGACTGACCGGGATCGACGGCCTCGACTGCATCATCGTGGGGATCCTGGTTGCCGCCGCGCTCCTGGTACGGCTGGCGAGCCCGATCTACCCCGACTTCCTCCAGGGGAACCTGGACGCGGTCGGCACTGTCCCAGCTCCGGCGGGAGTTCACCGGTCTCCTACCCATGAGCTGGCGGGGATCGGGGCCTGGGGACTGGGCTATCCCTTCAACGTCGCCGGATGCACTCAGGTCCCCACCGGGCCCCACAACGCCGAGGTTAAGCGCTGCGGGTTCGTGTTTGACGAGGTCTACTTCCCTGTCGATGCCCTCAAGGACCTCAAGGGCATTGACTACTTCGACCCCGAGCCGCCGCTCTCCAAGCTGATCATCGCGGGCGGCATCAGCTGGCTTGGCTTCAACACCTGGGGCTGGCGGATCATGTCGGCGATCTTCGGTAGCTTGGTCGTGGGGCTGCTCTACTTCCTCGCCAGAAGGCTCTGGCACCGGCATCGAGCGTTCCCCGTCTTGGCGGCACTCTTCTTCAGCCTGGACGGCCTGGAGTTGGTCGAGTCCCGGACTGGGGTGATCGACATTTTCGCCGTCTTCTTCGTGGTGTTGGGGCTGTGGCTGTTCACCCTCCACTGGCATGCCCGCACCCGCCGGGAGTGGCTCTGGACCCTCTACCTGACCGCGGCCGTCTCGGGGCTGGGGGTGGCTGCCAAGGCCGACATGGTGCCGGTGGTGATGCTGATGGGAGTTCTGCTGGCCGCCCGCTGGGTAAGGCCCCACCTGAGGCTGCGGGGTTTGGGGCGGAACGGCTCCCGATGGCTGCTCCCGCCGGTGCCCGATGATTCCGCGGAGGCTGGCCGAAGGACGATGGTGGCCGCTTTGAGGTGGGGTTGGCACTATCTCGGGGGGGCGGTGCTGATCGTCCTCATCTTCTACCTCGCGTTCTTCCGGTACTGGACCATTCCCCACAGCGTCTACGTCAACTTCGCCGACACCCGGGGCGCGACCGCCAGCTGCACCGGGTTCACCACTACCGCGTCGGTCTGCCGCCTGCCGGTCGCCATGCCGATCAAGGAAGATCAGCTGGGGCCGGTAACACTCTGGCTACCGACCTCTTTCAACCTCGGACAGTCGCTGGTGGACGTGGAGATGAACAGCGTCGCCGGGCTCAGCTACCAGGCCACCCTCAAGGCGACCCATCCCTTCTCCTCGCCGTACTACACCTGGCCGCTCGATGCTCACCCGGTGCTCTTTTACGCCGGCTACAAAGGCAACGGAGTGACGACCACCGACGGACAGACCATCTCCAACTACGCCTGGATCTCCGATATGGGCAACCCGGCGATCTTCTGGATGGGCCTGCTGGCGCTCGCCATCTGTCTCTACTGGACGGTGCGGCGCCGCGACCGGATCGCCCTCTTCATCCTGCTCGGCTTCCTGTTCAACTGGTTGATTCTCTGGTCCTGGCCGTCCCGGATCCTTTTCTTCTACGAGATCCTGGAGGCCCTGCCGTTCACCTGCCTGGCCCTGGCCTACTGCTGCACTAGACTGGCCCACGCCCGGAGCGCTGTGCAACTGGGCCCGGTCCGGCTCGGCCCCTACAGTCTGCGTCCTCTGGTGGGGGCGGTGGTGCTGGCGGTGATCCTCAGCTTTGCCTACTTCTACCCGCTGTGGACGGGGCAGCCGATCCCCTCCAATGACTTCTTCCAGCACATCTGGCTCCCCGGCTGGTACTGAGGCACACCGCAGGCCACGGTGACTTGGGAAGTGGCGGTCTACTGGCTTCTGGTCCTGGCTGCCGGGACGGCTCTGGTCGACCTGGTGCCCCTGGACTGGCGGCTCCCAGAGCGGGGGGCGGCGGCACTTCTGCTCGGGGTGGTGGCCTCCACCCTGCTCAGCCTGGCTCTCTCCCTCTGGTGGGGGGTGGGCCCAGCGGCGGCCCTGGCCGCCCCCTCCCTGCTGCTCGGCGCGGCGGTCGGAGTTACCGCCCGGAGTTGGGCCCGGCGGCTCCGGCTCGGGCCCAACGCCTGGGGGAGTTGGGTCGCTAGGGAGTGGGACCGCTCCGGCACCCGGGCGGGGCTGGTGGTCGCGTTGGTGGTGGGAGGCGTCTTCTATCTGATCTTCACCCGAGCCCTGGTGGGATCAGTGGGATCGATCTCGGCCAGCTATCCCACGGTCTGGTCGGACTGGTCGGTCCACGCCAGCTACGCGCAGAGCTTTTTGCTAGGCCACAACCTGCCCCCCCGGGACACGCTGGAAGCGGCAATCGGGCTGCGCTACCCGTTCCTGCCCGACTTCCAGTCGGCCCTGCTGGAGGGAATGGGACAGAACTTCTGGGGGGCCCTGGATGTTCCCTCCTGGCTGATCTCGTGGTCGGCTGGGGCTCTCCTCTGGCAGCTGGCATATCGGGTCACGAGGAGGAGCTCCGCCGCCTCAGTCGCCCTGCTGCTCGCGATCCTGGGCGGGGGGCTGGGCTTTGTCGGCCTCTACGGGGACGGCTGCCAGCAGCTGGCCCGCACCGAGCCAGGGTTCAGTGCCCAGTCCTGCACCAGCTTGAGTCTCCAGACCCCGGGCGCCGCGACCGCCTTCGTGGCCCACCTGCCGGTCGAGCTGACCCATCTCCCCCGGTCCTATGACGGTCAGAACCAGACCAATCCCCCGGTTGCCAACCTCAAGTGGTACGAACCTTTGCTGGCCTTCTGGCTGCCCCAGCGAGACTTTGAGTACGGGATGGGGCTGGTAGCCCTGCTCAGCCTGGTCCTCTGGGAGGCCTACCGCGGCCGGCGCAAAGGACTGCTGGTGGCCGCCGGGGTAGGAGCGGCTGCCCTGCCCTGGTTCAATCCCTTCGGCTACCTGGTCATCTTTCTAGTTGGACTCTGGTGGCTGGGGAGACAGCGCTGGTGGCGGGGGCTGGGGCTTTACCTGGTGCCGCTGCTCTTGCTCGGACTCCCCCGCATGCTCTACGTGGTCGGTGGTCCGCACGGAGAGCTGGCCAATCCCGTAGGCACCAATCTCTATCCCCAGCTGGACGTGGGCTGGCTGGCCCGTGCCGCCACCATTTGCACTGCCGCCCGGTTCAACGGGGGTGCTGCTTGCGACGCCCTCTATCTGGCGGGGGCGTCTCCGGTCACGGCGGTCAGCTACCTGGCCCAGAGCCTGATCCAGCCCTCCCTCTGGGGGGAGACAGCCGGCTTCTGGCTCGCCAACACCGGGATCTTCCCCCTGCTGGCGCTCGCGCTCGTGATCCTCCGCCGGGTGCCGTCCCGGACCCGGGACGAGCTTCGCGATCTGGAGCTCATCCGCTTCTGGGCTCCCTTCTGGCTGCTGTTCCTGATCGGCAACGTGATTGTCACCCAGCCCTGGAATTGGGACAACACCAAGCTCCTCGACTACTGGTACGTGGGGGCAGCGATCCCCATCGCCTGGCTCTTGTGCGCTTGGGGCAGCCGCGGCTGGTGGCGAGTGCCAGCCACGCTGGGCGTCCTCTCCTTGGTCCTGAGCGGCCTCCTGAGCATGGATATGGCCCTGATCGGCCAGAGCTCGCTCTCCCAGGTGCCGGCCGCCCCTGCCCATCTTGCCTTTGCCGGCCGCCAGGAGGAGTTGGTGGCGAGGGCGGTGCTGCGCCACACGGCTCCCACGGCGATCTTCCTGACCGAGGGACAGCCGACCGAGCCGGTCTCCATCTTGGCCGGGCGGACGGTGGTGCTCGCCTACGACGGTTGGTTGTGGAGCTATGGGCAGCCGCTGCGCCAGCGGGTGCAGGCGGTTGAGGCCATCTACGCGGGTTGCCCGGCCTCGGGGAGCTGCTCGGTCGGAAAACTCCTGCGCGCCTACGATGTGTCCTACATCGAGTTCGAGCCCGGCGACTACAACAACATCACCGCCAACTTGGGTTGGTATGAGGCCCAGCATTTGCCAGTTTTGGTGCACACCAAGAGCTATCTGATCCTCGACGTCCGCAGCCTGTGGCCGGCGAAGAGATAGGTTCCGCTACGGCGGCGGGTGGCCAAGTTCCGTCGACGCGGGCCTTCTACCGGGGGCTGGCGATCCGCTCCGGCCGCCGCTCGGGAGCCCTGAGGATCAGCTGCGGGGGATCGATCTTCGGGAGATGAAGATGGCTCAACTGACCGACGTTCATTGCCACCTGCTGCCCCCGGAACTGCGCCAACCCCCGGCCGCCAGCTGGCATGACAGCTGGTTCGCCGCCTGTCATGCCGACGCCGCCGACTTCGCCGCGGGCGAAGAGGTGGTCCGGGCGCTGGATGAGGCCGGCCTGGACCGGGCAGTCGTCTTCGGCTGGCCTTTCGCTGATCCAGGTCTGCTGGCGGAGGTCAACGATTACGTGGCCCAGGAGGCTGCCGCTTCCGGGGGCCGCCTTCTGGGCATGGCTCTGATCAACCCGGGCCGCCCCGGCTGGGAAGCGGAGCTGGCTCGCGGTCGGAGTTTGGGGCTGCACGGCGTGGGCGAGCTGAACGCGGACGCTCAGGGCTTCGAGCTCCGCTTCGCGGCGGGGCTGAGGGACGCCCTGCTCACGCTGGCTGAGCTGGACTGGCCCCTGATGCTGCACGCCAGCGAGCCCGTCGGGCACCAGTACCCGGGCAAGGGAACGGCCGGGCCGCGGCAGCTCTGGGCACTGCTGGAGCCGGCTCTCGCCAGCTCGCCCGGGCTCCGGGTCTGTCTGGCCCATCTGGGCGGAGGGCTGCCCTTCTATGCGCACATGCCCGAGGTGCTGGACCTCTGCCGCCAGCTCTGGTTTGACACAGCGGCCCTGCCCTATCTGTACCAGCCGGGGGCGCTGTCCGCCGTGGACCAGCTGCTTGGGGTTGGTCGGCTCTGCTTCGGCAGCGATTTCCCGCTGTTGCTCCCGACCCGGTACCGAGGGCACCTCTCGCGGCTGCCGGAAGCAGCCAGGGAGTCGCTCCAGAGGGAGGCCCCCCAGGCCTGGCTGGGGCCAGCGGGCGGCTGAGCTCGCAGCGTAAGCGGAGCTCGCGAAACCCACCCGGACCGACCGATACCGGCACAATCTCGGCGATGGATTCAAGCAGTTCGAGGCTCGCCTTCGCCCTGATCTCGATGGAGGGCCCGGACCAGTACAGCCAGGTGGGCGGCTTGGGGGTGCGGGTCGCCCAGCTGAGCCGGGCGCTGGCGGCAAGCGGTGCCCCGACCAGGGTCTACTTCGTCGGGGACCCCAAGCTCCCGGCGGAGGAGGTCCGGGACGGCGTCGAGTTCTGCCGACTAGGCCAGGAGATCTCTCGGGAGTTTCCGGGGGGCGTGTACCAGGGAGAGCAGCTCAAGGTCAGCTACCTCGGAGCCCGGTTCCCCCTCCAGCTGGTCACGGAGTGGGCGCTGCCTCAGCTGAGAGCGGGCCGGCTGCCAGTGCTGCTCTTCGAGGAGTGGCAGACGGCAAACTGGGCCCAGAGCACCTTCGAGCTCCTCACCGAGCGGGGATTGGGCGACCGCTGCTTGCTGCTTTGGAACGCCAACAACCAGTTCGGCTTCGAGCGAATGGACTGGGTGGGGCTGGAGCAGGCGGCGGGGATCACCACCATCAGCCGCCACATGCGCCTTCTGGTGGGTGGCTTCGGCGTCGAGCCCATCATCATCCCCAACGGGGTCCCGGACACGTACCTCGCCCCGGTCGATGAGGGCGCGGTGAGGGTGCTGCGTCAGGCGGCCGGCCCGCGCCAGGTTCTGCTCAAGGTGGGGAGGTTCCACCGAGACAAGCGCTGGATCCAGGCCGTGCGAGCCCTGGGCGAGCTCCGGGCGGCGGGCCTTCCGGTGCGGATGCTGGCCAGAGGGGGAAACGAGCACTACGGCCAGGAGGTCATGACGGCGGCCGGGGACTGCGGGCTGCGGGTGCAGCAGTGGGCGGAGGAGATCAACGAGGTGGGAGACCTAGCGCAGGCACTCCGGGCGACTCCGGACGCCGACGTCCTCGAGCTGACCCGATTCCTGCCCGAGGAGCTCCTCCCGGTGCTCTACGCGTCTTCGCTGGCGGTCCTGGCCAACTCCGGGTTTGAGCCGTTCGGGCTGGTCGGGCTGGAGACGATGGCGGCCGGCGGGGTCGCGGTGGTCGGAGCCACCGGGGAGGATTACGCCCGCCATCTCCACAACAGCTTGGTGATCGAGACCGACAGTCCCCTTGAGCTGGCCCGAGTCATCGCCAGGGTAGCCTCCGAGCCGCTGATGGGCGAGGACATCCGGCAGGCGGCGAGGGAGATGGCCGGGACCTACAGCTGGCCACTAGTGGTGGAGGGCGACCTGCTGCCCCGACTTCCGCTCCTGGCCGAGAGACAGGGGATCGTCTGGCCTGGGCCCGGGCCCACCGCTTGAGCGTTGGCGTAGGCCGATCCTCGGGCAAGAGCTCCCTCAAGTCCAAGCTGGGGCGGCCCCAGCTCGCGCTCCTCTTGGTCGCCTTCTGGGTTGGCTTCAACCTCCGGGCATCACTCCTGGGCGTACCGCCCATCCTGGGGCTGGCCCGCACCAGCTACCACCTCAGCTACGAGGCGGCGGGGTTAGTGACCGCGCTGCCGATCCTGGCGTTCGGGGTGATGGCCTTCCCCGGCGCGGCCCTGGTGCGGCGCCTTGGCGGCTACCGGGTAGTCGGCATCGGACTGGTGGTGGCGGCAGCGGGGGAGCTGGGTCGGGCGCTGCCGGGCGGTGCCCTGGCCCTCTTCCTGGGCACAGTGGTGATGGGGACGGGAATTGCCATTGCCCAGCCTGGTCTACCCGCCATGTGGCAGCGCTGGTTCCAGGGCCGGGTCCAGCTGGCCTCGGTCACCCTGACCTTGGGGATCACAGTGGGGGAGGTGGTGGGGGCCGGCATCACCCAGCCCTTCCTGCTCCCCTTGGTGCACAGCTGGCAGGGGACCATGGTCTGTTGGGGCCTGCTGGGCGCCAGCTGCATCCCAATCTGGCTGTTGGGGGTTCCCCGAGAGCCCGCCGGGATGGCCGGGGAGACCAGCTGGGAGTTGCGCCAGCTGCTCCTCGACCGCCGGCTCTGGTCGGTCTATGTCCTGTTTGCCGGGCAGTCGCTGGTCTTCTTCTCCGCCAACACCTGGATTCCCACCTCGGTCGGGGGCGGGCCCCACTCCGCTCTGGCCAGCCTGTCGCTGGTGACTTTGAACGGCGTGATGGTGCCGGTCGACCTGCTCCTGATCGTGATCGCCCGACCGTTTGCGACCCACCGCTGGTTCTATCTCTTGAGTGCTGGGATCACCCTGGCGGGGGCCGGTGGCTGGCTCTTCTTCTGGCAGAGGGCCCCTCTGCTGTTCGCCGCTTTGATCGGGGCCGGGGTGGCGCTCAATTTCGCAGGCCTGCTCGCCTATCCGGCGATGGTCGCGGCCCCCGCTAGGGTCGCCTCGCTGAGCGCGGCCATCCTCACCGTGGGTTACGCCGGGGCTTTCTTCGGTCCCTTCCTGGGCGGGGTGGCGTTGGACCTGGGCGGCGGTCGCCAATCCCCCTTCATCCCCATCACCGTGGCCGCCGTGATCATGGTGGTTGCCGCCCTGGTGGCGCCGGTGGGCTCGGGATCGGGCCGTGAGAGTGGTGGGGAGCCGATCGCAGCGTTTGGTCCCTAGCTGATTGGCCCAGCCACGCGTCGGGCCTGCGCCCAGCCTGGGTCAGCGGCTCTGCAGCCCGGCCCGGTCCTTGCTAGTCTGCTGATCAGTTGGGTCCGGCGATCAACCTCAGGGAGTCAGCACCTCTTGCCTCAAACGAATCATGCGACCGGCTGGGATGTGGATGACGCCCTGCGGATCCGAGTTCGGCGGGTCGGCCCCTTGGACAACGCCGCCTACGTGGTCGCCTGTCCCGAGACGGGGGCGGCGGTGCTAATCGACGCCGCCAACGAGGCGGAGCGACTGATCGAGGCGGTGGGCGACCTCGAGCTCGTGGCCATTCTGGAGACCCACGGCCACCCGGACCACTGGCAGGCGCTGGCCCAGGTCCAGGCCCAGTTCCCCCACGCCTGGACGGGCGCCCATCCGGCCGACCTCGAGATGTTCCCGGAACCGCCGCCAGGGCGTCCGTTGGAGCACGGCCAAGTGGTCGATTTCGGCCGGCGCCAGCTGCGGGTTCTGGCCACCCCCGGCCACACCCCGGGCAGCATCTGCTTCTACCACCCCCGCTTCGTCTTCACCGGCGACACCCTGTTCCCCGGAGGCCCCGGGGCCACCGTCCCGCCACTCGGCCATCTCCCGACCATCGTGGAAAGCATTCGCACCCATCTCCTATCGCTCCCGCCTGAGACCGTGGTGTTCCCGGGCCACGGCGGCCCCACCTCGATCGGCCGGGAGGCTCCCCTGTACCAGGAGGGGGCGGCGCGCGACTGGTGAACTAGGCGAGGGCCCGGCTCATCACCCGTTTGCCCAGGCCACCTGGTCGAAGAGCCCGGGCTGCTCTCCGTGGATGAAGCTCAGGCGGTGGTGGTGGCAGATGCCATGCCGGGAGATAGCGCCGAGGTGGCGGGGAGTCCCGTAGCCCTTGTTGCCCTGCCAGTCGTAGTGGGGGAAATCAGGGTGGAGGTCGCGCATCAAACGGTCCCGGTAGACCTTGGCCACGATCGACGCGGCCGAGATCGCTGGTACCAGACGATCGCCCCCGACCACACTGTGGTACTGGCGCCCGGTTCTGATCTTGAGGTTGCCGTCCGCCAAGTAGGCCGGGGCCGAGACCTCCTCGATCAGCCGCTCGAAGGCGACCCGATTGGCCCAGCCCACCCCCCGGTCGTTGATGACCGCGACCTCGATGGCGATGACTTGAAGCGCCAACGCCTCCCGGCGGATCAGGGGTTCGATCGTCTCCCGCTGCTTTGCGGAGAGCAGCTTGCTGTCACGGAGCAAGGGATGGCTGAAGCCCGGGGGCAGGATGACACCGGCAGCCACCAGCGGCCCGGCCAGGGCGCCCCGGCCCACCTCGTCGAGCCCACAGGCGCCAGGCGCCAGTTGCCAGGGCGGGCGGGCTGCGTCGTCGGCCACGCCCGCAGTCTAAGCATCGTCCGCCTTCCGAGAGGCCCGAGAGGCGCCGATATACTCGGCCC
>OCZT010004815.1_pt1 | contig 13526 bp, 10 predicted proteins | sample 1539031 | NCBI WGS metagenome assembly OCZT01 (sample SAMEA3539308, study PRJEB22396) | soil metagenome | biome: tundra; feature: field; material: soil | place: USA | collected 2010-05 | depth 0.15 m | reverse complement strand
CGCCATGGAAAAGGAGTGGCCCGCGCTGCGCTTCGGTGAAATGAAGGTCGAGACCGGTGGGGAGCAGCACGTGTTTGAGGTTCAGGTCTATCTGAACGATCTCGACCCGAATTTGGCGCGAGTAGAGCTTTATGCCGATGGCGTCAACGGTGGCGGTCCAGTGCGGCAGGAGATGGAGCGAGTTCGCCAATTGGTAGGCGCGTCCGGAGGCTACGCTTATCGCGCACGGGTGCCCGCGACACGCCCGGCTACCGACTATACGGCGCGCGTGATACCCCAATATGCTGGTGTCGCCGTTCCCTTGGAAGCTGCTCGAATCCTGTGGCAGCGCTGATTTGACTCCGAATGGGGCCTCCCCCCTCAAGCTCAATGTCATTTAGTTTTCCCAATATCGGGAATGCCGCGGAATTTGTGGGCAGACCCCCAGGTCTGCGCGGGTCCCCCTGGACCCGCTCTTCGCTCGAAGAATCAAGTCCCCGGATAAGTACGACAGGCCGACGAGGCGTCGGCCGCGGTCCAGGGGGACCGCCCCGCGATTAGTGCAGGTGTTCGGTAACGAGGAAAATCATTGTTTGCGCTTTTATCTTGCGGCTCCCGAATACATGCGTACGGTCGATACAGCCTTCCCGGCCAGCGGATCGGCCGCCAGCACGAAAACATCGTTGCGCCGTGCGGCCTCCACCCGGCGCAGTGCGCCGTCCGCGGGCAGGCAGACCAGACCCTGCGCGTTCGGCGCGTTGGCGGCGAATACCACCATCTCGATGTTCGACCAATCCATTTGCGCGGTGGACTGCGCCAGCTTGATCTGCGGAATCACGGCGCCTTCGCGCACCAGCATCACCACCGGAATCTGGCCCGCCGGGATGTTGTGCCAGCCGCCGGCATAAACCTTGCCGGTCTGGTAATCGATCCATTGGCCGGGCGGCAAGTAGACGTCGCGTGCCGAGGCATCCGTCTCCATCAACGGCGCCACCAGGATGTCCGAACCGAACAGGTACTCATCTTCCACCTGCCAGGAACCAGGATCGCCGGGATACTCGATGAATAGCGCGCGTACCATGGGGAGCCCGCGCTCGCTGGCGTCCTTGGCCTGAGCGTAGACGTAGGGCATGAGGCGGTACTTCATCTCATCCGCCCGGCGGAAGTCGTCCATGAATGCGGCGCTGTACTCCCACGGCTCCTTGGGCGGCGTTCCATGGCAGCGGCTGTGCGAAGTGAGCATTCCGAAAGGCATCCATCGCCGGTAAAGCTCCTCCGGCGTCTTCGCCGCGAATCCGCCGATGTCATGACTCCAGAAGGTGAATCCGCTCAACCCCAGGGAGAGGCCCCCGCGCAAGGTCGCAGCCATGCCTGAATCCTGCGCCCCGGAGTCGCCGCCCCAGTGCAGCGGATAGCGTTGGCTGCCGGCCCATGCGCTCCGCGCCCAAATGATGTTTTCGCCGGTGACCTGGCGCGTGATCTCCGCCACGGCCTTGTTGTAGCGAAGGGGATAGAGATTGTGTTCGTAGAATCCGCTGCGGCCATTGGCATAAATTCCGTTGAGCGGCGCGGCTTCTCCGAAATCGACCTTGATGGCTCCGACGCCCATCTTGAGCAGACTCGCGATTTTCTCCTGGTACCACTCGACCGTTGCCGGGTTGGTGAAGTCCAGCACGGCGTCCTCATATGGCAGGTTGCCCTTGCCGTCCTTGACCGCCAGACCCTTGGCCACGATTTCCGGGAACAGCGAATTCTTGGGAACAAAGTAGGGAAGCTGCCAAAGCGAGATGTGAAATCCATCGCGTTTGAGGTCGGCGATCATCTTCGCCGGGTCTTTGAAGCGGGTCTTGGAGAATTGGTAATCGCACCGCCAGTCGGTCTCGAACCAACCAGTGTCGAGGTGGATGACGTCGCTTGGGATGCGGTTCTCGCGGAGTTTCGCGGCCACTGCGCGCGTCTCATCCTCGGAGTAGTACGTGATCCGGCTCATCCACAGGCCGAACGACCACAGTGGCGGCATCGGCGGCTTTCCGGTCAGAGTGGTGTATTCGTTCAGGATGTCCTTGGGCGTCCCCAGAAACACGAACACGTCAAGTTCGTCATCGCCCAAAAGCAAGGCGTTGGTATTGCCGAACGACGCGCCAAAATCGAACGTCGCAGGCGCCGAGGTGTGGACAAACATGCCGTAGCCGCGGTTGCTCATGAAGAACGGAATCGGCTTGTACATGCGGCCGGTCTCCACGCCGTTGGCGTCGTTGGTCCATAACACGACCTTCTGGCCGCGCTTATCGAGCCGCGTGAAGCTTTCTCCGCAGCCGAATAGCTTTTCCCCCGGCGCGAGCGAGAACACCGCGGCGACGCTGCGGGAATAGTCGGAGGCGCGCCGGATAAACGAGAACGGCAGTACGGGTTCGAGTTGCGCCGCATTGTCGGAACTATGATTGGTCTTGGTGAGCAGGCGGCCCTGAGCGTCGCGAAATTCGATGTGCCAGGGGTTCTCCAAGATCGTGACGGACCCTGCCTCGCTCGTGTAGCGGTAGCCGCCGGCGATGCGCGCCAGTTTCCAGGAAGCATCCCTCGCCGGCTCGCGGATCAGCATTGGCGAGGGTTCCTCCGCTCTCACCTGCGGCCCGGTCTTGATGCGGATTCGGACCGCCCGTGGAGAGACGAATTGGATAGAGAAGGGCAGCGTCTGGTTGACGGCGTATTCGCCCTCCGGGAAGGTGACGCCTTCGAACGGCCGCAGCACGTTCTCCATGTTGTTGAACGCGATCCGGGGGTAAAGCTGATTTCGCGTCCAGGTGATTGCGCCAACTCCGCTCGCCGGGTCGAAGTCCGCGAGTTTGTCGGCCAGGAAGTACGTGTTCCTGTATTCGTGGAAATCGCCGCTGATGTCCACCAGGTCGCTCAACAGGCCGGGCGGCCTGTCCACCTGAGCCTTCAGGCGAGTGCACCACATTAGCGCCAGACCGGCGCACAGCAAGAGGGAAAGACGGCCGTTGCTTGCCATGTCACAAGAGTCCTTCGATAGCATAGTAGTCCGTATCCGAACCGGAGTCCACTCGCGCCCGCCGGCCGCGCACAGGGAAGGGTTTTATTCGGAGGCGATATGTGATATCCGTATCTCAAAGAGACTCTCATGAGACCGCACCCATTGACTATCGTTCTCCCGCTTCTTTTGGCCGCCGGCATGGCGCAGGCGCTTGCCGCCGCCGAGCCATTCCGCGACCCCAATCTGCCGCTCGAGCAGAGGGTGGACGACTTGGTTTCCCGGCTGACTCTGGATGAGAAGATCGCGATGCTGGGGCAAGTCCAGCCGGCCATCCCGCGGCTGGGAATCAAGGCGTTCACGAACTTCACCGAGGGGCTGCACGGTTTGGGCTGGGTCCGGGGCGGGAGCGTCACTGCCACCACCTTCCCGCAGTCGGTCGGACTGGGCGAAACGTGGGACCCCGAGATTCTTCGCCAGGCCGGGGCCGTCGAAGGGTATGAAGCCCGGGTCTATTTCAAGAAGTTCGATGGCGCTCGGGTCGGGCTCGCCATCCGGGCGCCCAACGTGGACCTGGCCAGGGACCCCCGATGGGGCCGGACGGAGGAGTCGTTCGGAGAAGACCCGTACTTCGTCGGGAAAATGTCGGTTGGTCTGATCAAGGGGCTTCAGGGCGACAACCCGAAGTACCTGCTTTCGGCCGCGACCATGAAGCACTTCCTGGCCAACAGCAATGAGGACGGCCGGACCAGTTCCTCGTCCGATTTCGACGAGCGGAACCTGCGCGAATACTACCTGGTTCCGTTCCAGATGGGCATCACGGAGGGGAATGCGCAATCGTTCATGGCATCGTACAACGCGGTCAACAAGATCCCCGATACCGTGTCCCCGTTTATTAGAGACATCGTGGAGAAGGAATGGAAGTTCGACGGAATGGTATGCACGGATGCCGGCTCTCTTCCCAACCTCACGCGCCAGTTCCACTATTATCCGGATCCCACAGCCGCGGTCGTCGGGAGCGTCAAGGCGGGCATTAGCGTGTTTCTCGATCAATACGCCACGCCGTTGAGAGACGCCCTGGATAAGAAGTTGCTCACCGAAGCCGATATTGAACGCAACATCCGGGGCAACATACGGATGCGTATGCGGCTGGGCGAGTTCGATCCTCCCGAGATGTCGCCCTACAACAACATTTCGGGGACCGAGGAACCCTGGTATGGCGAGAAGAACAAGGCGCTCGCCAGAAAGGTCACTCAGGAATCCATCGTCCTGCTCAAGAACAGCGATAACCTTCTGCCCCTCGACAAGAGCAAACTCCGCTCCATTGCGGTGATCGGGCCGTACGGCGACAACGTCCTCGTGGACTGGTACGCCGGAATTCCGCCGTATACCGTGACCCCGCTCGAAGGCATCCGGAACAAGGTGGGGCCGAACGTCCGTGTGCGTTATATGCCGGACAATAACAACAGCAACGCCGCCAACCTGGCGGCCGAGTCCGACGTCGCGATCGTGTTCGTGGGCAATCATCCCACATGCAACGGCCCATTCGGCCGGTGCGCGCTGCCGAATGAAGGCAAGGAAGCGATAGACCGGAAGGCGATTGACCTCGACCAGGCCCAGCTCAGCCTGATCCAGCGCGTCAAAGCGGCGAATGCGAAAACCATCGTCGTTCTGATTTCGAGCTTCCCGTATGCCATCAATTGGGTCCAGGACAATGTTCCGGCGATCCTCCACATGTCGCATTCCAGCCAGGAAGAGGGCAGCGCTATCGCCGACGTGCTGTTTGGCGACTACAATCCGGCCGGCCGGCTGGTCGCCACTTGGGTCAAGTCGCTGAGCGATCTGCCCAACATGATGGATTACGACATCCGCAAGGGCCGCACGTATATGTACTTCAAGGGGCAGCCTTTGTATCCTTTTGGATTCGGCCTGAGTTACACCACCTTCGAGTATTCCAACCTGCGCACTTCGGCCGATGCGGTGAACGCCGCGGGCGAGGCGGCCGTCAGCGTGGACGTCAAGAACACGGGGACCCGCGCTGGCGATGAGGTGGTGCAGATGTACGTCAAGCGCCTCAATTCCGCGGTGGAGCGGCCCATAAAGGAACTGCGCGGATTTCAGCGCATCACGCTCCAGCCGAACGAGACGCGAACCGTCCGGCTGCCGCTGAAAGCGACCGATCTGACCTTCTGGGACGCGGGCAAGCAGAGCTTCGTGGTGGAGCCCGGCAGCGTCGGCATCATGTTGGGCGCGTCTTCCGCCGACGTGCGGATTGAAAAGACCATCTCGGTAACGCAGTGAATTGACTGGCCCGCCAGCCACCACGGAGGAAGGTGAATCATGAATATGCGTATTAGATTCTTACGCCTTTAATCGTAAACAGAATTCGTACTCGGGCCAGGCAGCCGTTTCTTAATCGACCAAGGAGGGCCAGCCCGTTTACCTTCAAGATGCCATGTTTGATAGGTTTCCATGTCTCTGGATCAAACGACGGAAGCCAAATGGGCACACCTGCGAGGTCGAAATTCGCCCGAGTCTGCTAGCTAGGGAGCTAGGGTGGCTTCTCGTCGTAGTTCTAGTCATCAAATTGCTGGTCCATGGGTTCGACCCCGCCCAGCTACTGCGGAGCCTTTTACATCCCTGAATTTTGCCATGCCAAGGGCGGGGCTTCCGATAATCCGGGGTCTGCCCGCCCGGGCCGCGGCGCGCCAGGGGGAACACGGCGACGGACCGGACGTTCACGGTACCAGCGACGGAAGGCGGGAAAGGCTCCGTCTGCCCCGCGTTTGCACACTCGCTTTTGCATATGTCCCCGCTTTTGCACAGGCGCCCCATCACACCGGAGCGCTCCGCCCATCGGGCTACCGGTCCGGTACGACCGCGCTATTCTGCGCGCCGTGAAGCGATCGGGGCCTGCAACCCGCGAACTGTGGCGCGGGATCTCAGTTCACCGCGCCGATCGCGGACTGAACGGCGGATCGCAGCTTGTCTGGCGAGCCCCCTCCCAGTTCGCGGAACGCGATGCGGCCCTGGCGGTCCACCACGAAAGTCGTCGGGTACGCCTCCACGTAGTACCTGGCCGAGACATCCGGCTCCGCGCCCAGCAGCAGCGTGAAGGTGTAGGACTGCCGCGTGGCGAACTCCGTCACTTTCCCGGCGTCCTCGCCCACGTCCAATCCAAGCACCACCAGGCCCTTGCCCGCGAGTTCGCTCTGCATCTGCTGGAGGAGGGGCATCTGCGCGCGGCACGGCCCGCACCAGGTCGCCCAAAAATCCACCACCACCACCTTGCCGCGCAGGTCGCGCAGATGAACCGGATGTCCGCCGGCGTCCGGCAGCGTAAAATCCGGAGCTTCCGCCCCGGCGATCGGCGATGACTGGACCGCCACCGCAGGCGCCGCGGACGCCGCGCGCGCGGATGCCGGCGGCGCGAAAGCGAACAGGGATTCCGGCACCGCCTGGTCCCACTTCGCAAGGGAGTACAACGCGATTTGCGTCGTCCCGGGCGCGTAAGTAATCACCTTATACACCGCGAAGGTCTTCTTGTCGATGCGGTACATGGCATACTCGGCGCCGGCCAGACTCCCCTCCGGCCACCGGTCGCGCGCTACCCGCACTACGTAAATCGGCGCCGGCTTTCCGTCCACCGCGAACAGTTCCTCGCGAGCGACGCTCGCGCTGGTCACGTGCTGGTCGATCTGCTCGAATCCGCTGATGGGCGTCGGCGTCCCGACCGTGAGCGGAGCCTTGGCGTACTCGCCTGCCACCGGCTTGAAAACCCACTCGGTCTGCCCGTCGCCGATACGCAATTCTCCGCGCGGATCGTCGTCCTGAAACCGGTATTTTCCCGGCCCCACTCCGCTTTCCGTGAGGCGCCGCTCCGCTACGTTCGGGCCTTGGACGGTCTGCACGGTCACACGGAACTGGTAGCTCCGCAGGTTCCGGTACGTGGCGGCGGTGCGCGCCAGAATCTCCTGGGCGGAAGGGCTGGCCCCCAGCGCCAGGCAAGGAACAATCAAAGCAAACCAGATAAATCGGGACTTCATGACTTGAATTATGAACAGCCGCGTATGCGAAAGCAAACTGCCCGGGCGCCGGTTAGCTTAGCTGAACATGGCGTCTTTGCTGTTTGCGGGGCAACGGCTCGCTTACGCTCGCGGCTCGGTACGGCGGCTCATTCTGAGGGCTGGCTTGCGAGTTTAGCGCGCTGCCCCATGGAGCAGATGGTGTCTATCGTGAGGGTTGACAAGCGCCAAAGTGGGGCGGGCAACCCTGCCCCGCATAGCGCCTCAGGCGGTGCAACAGGGGCGGGTTTTCGGGGCGGCGGGGGGAGATTCGCAAGGAAAGAATGCCCGCAGGAATGCGGGCATCGCCGCCTGGAAAGGCTGCGCCACGGGTCGGGGTGGGGGGACCGGCGAAGATTTCTTGCAGAGGCGGTGAATGGCATGGCGCTCTCTGCTAAGCTTTTAGGTCCGCTATCGATTGGAGGATATCCATGCTCATCGTGGCCGCGATTTTGGCCATTTTCGTCTACGGCATGATCGCCGCCATGCTCGGCACGATCCTGCCGGACTTCTCGCAACGCTTCAACCTTTCCCCGAAACAGAATGGGAACATCGCCTTGGCGCAGGCTGTCGGTCTGATCGCGGCGTCGATCTTCGCCGGTCCCCTGATCGATTCTCAGGGGACTAAAGCCGGCCTGATGCTGGGGCTGGGCCTGGCAGCATTGGCTTTGCTGCTGCTGCCGAGAGCGACCGGCTACGGCTCGATTATGGGCTATCTGCTGCTGCTCGGACTGGGCGGCGGATGCATCGTGACCGGCGCCTTCGCGCTGGCCGGCAGCATTGGCGGAAATACCGCCCGGACCTTCAACCTGGTGAATCTGTTCTTCGGATTGGGCGGGATGGCCACGCCTTTCATCGCGGCTAACCTTTTCAAGAAAAATGCCACGAAGCTGTGCTATTTCGCCGGCATCATTAGCGCCGTGACCTTTGCGTTCCACGGCGTCACCGCGATGCCGCCGGCCAAGATCGGGTTCGAACTGTCACAAGTCGGGCGCGTGGTGGGAGCTCCGGTGTTTTGGGTGTTGGGCGTGATGCTGTTCCTCTACGTTTCGGCCGAAGTCGGCGTTTGGAACTGGATGGCGCGGCATCTGATTGCCCAGGGCGTGAGCGAAAGCAAGGCGTTCAACATTCTCAGCCTGGGCTTCGCGCTCGGCATCACGCTCGGCCGCGTGGCGGTTGCGCCGGTGCTGACTTCCGTCAAGCCCGAGATGGTGACTTTGGGGGCGGCTGCGGCGATGGTGGTCACGCTTCTGGTGGCGCTACGGGCCAAAGGCTCCATGCTGGCGGGCGGCGCCGTTTTCTGCGCCGGTTTGGCCATGGCGCCGATGTTTCCCACCGTACTGGCCATGGCCAGTACGGCGTTTCCCGGAATTGAAGCGACCGCCATGGGGTTGTGCCAGACCTTCGGCTGGACCGGTCTGGCGGTCAGTTCGGGCATCATCGGCGCCATCGCAGGCGGAGATCCGAAACGGCTGAAGCAGGCGCTGTTGATTCTGCCGCTCTTCTCCGTGCTGATCGTGCTGGCGAATCTGGCGCTGCTCGGCCTGATGAAGTAATCCGTACCGGGGGCCGCGGCGCGTTCGGTTATGACGCAGGCGCAAGAGAGCGGACTTCGCGTGATCGCCTTTGGGGCCCACCCGGACGACTGCGAATACCGGTTCGGCGGCGCCGCGGCCAAGTTCGCCCGGGCCGGGGCCGCCGTGAAGTTCGTTTCCGTGACGAACGGAGACGCCGGCCATCAGGAGATGGGCGGCGGCCAGTTGGCCAGGATCAGGTACGCGGAGGCCCAGGCAGCGGGGAGACGGCTGGGGATCGCCGAGTACCAGGTCATGAACAACCACGACGGCGAGTTGCTGCCCACGCTCGAATTGCGCCGGCAGACGATTCGCGCCATTCGCCAATGGAACGCCGATGTGGTCCTCTCGCCGCGGCCCAACGACTACCACCCCGACCACCGTTACACGGCCGTCCTGGTCCAGGATGCCGCTTTTCTGGTGGTAGTGCCGAACATCGTTCCGGACGTTGCGCCGTTGCGCAAGAACCCGATCTTCCTTTACTTCGAAGACGAATTCCAGAATCCAACGCCTTTCCGCCCCGATGTGGCAGTCGACATCGACGACGTCTGGGACACGAAAGTCGATGGTCTGGACGCACATGCCTCGCAGATGTACGACTGGCTGCCGTGGGTGGAGGGGAACGCGGGACAGGTTCCCAGCGATGCAGCGGCCCGCAGGGAGTGGCTCTCCCAGACGCGGGCGCCCAGGATTTCGCCAGCCGTCAGGACCGCGCTGGAGCAACGCTACAGCGCCGGGCAGGGCCGGAAGACCGAGCACGCCGAAGCTTTCCAGTTGTGCGACTACGGGCGGCGGGCGAGCGTGGAAGAACTGCGGGCGCTGTTTCCGAAGTAGGGCGGGAGCGGGGGTCCAGGCCTGCAATTGGTTATCCTTAAGATCTGGAGACACGCATTTGAGCCGCATTGTTCTCGCAATACGCTGTTTCTTCAACATCTTGTTTGGCGGGGAGCTTTCCCACCGCACGCTGATCGATCTCAAGCTGGTGAGGAAAGGACCGGTGGCTGCACCGGCGAAGGCCGCTCCAGCGGCGCCGTTACCGCGCGCTTCGGATGGCGCGTTGCAGATCCTGGCGATTCTCCAGCGCGACTCGCGGCTGGTCGACTTTCTCATGGAGGATATCGCCTCCTACTCCGACGATCAGGTGGGCGCGGCGGTTCGGGAACTGCACGACCAGTGCCGCGACTCCCTGGGGCGCTATGTCACGCTGCAACCGGTGATCGACGGGGTGGAAGGCACCTTCGCCAAGACGCCTTCGGACGATCCGAACCTGGTGAAGTTCATCGGCAACGTGCCGGCCAGGCCGCCCTCGGGCGGGATTCTTCGCCACAAGGGATGGCGCGCGGCCAAGGTGGATCTGCCGGCGCTTTCCGCCAAGCAGGACGCCGCCATCGTGGCGCCGGCGGAGATTGAAATCGAGTAAGACTGCTGCAAACTGTCCGTTTGTCCCTTGCGTTGTGTTGTACGTATAACGTATTATAAGAGTCGTATGATCCGTTCCTGCCGGGACAGGGAAGTACAGCAGCTACTGGATCGAAAATTCAGCCGGCGATTTCAGACGATTGAGAAGGCGGCCCGCGTCCGGCTGGCTCTCTTGGACGCGGCAACCTCGCTGGGCGATCTGAACCTGCCGGGTCTCCACCTGGAAGCCCTCAAAGGAGATCGCAAGGGCCAGCATAGCATTCGGATCAACGACCAGTTCCGCATCTGTTTCCACTGGCGGGATGGAGACGCCCATAATGTTGAGATCGTGGATTATCACTAGGAGATTGAGATGAGCACCAAACAACAAAACCGCCTGCCGCCCATCCACCCAGGCGAGGTGTTGCAGGATCTGCTGCATGAAGCCGGTTTGACCGTTAACGCTCTCGCCTTGGCTCTGCGCGTGCCAGCGAACCGGATCGGAGGCATCGTAAAGGGCCAGAGGGGCATCACGGCCGACACGGCACTGCGCCTGGGCCGCTATTTCGGAACCTCTGCCCAGATGTGGATAAACCTCCAGGGCAAGTACGACCTCGCCGCCACCGAGGACGCCTTGAGTGGACAGATTGAACGAGAGGTGCTCCCCAGGCGCGCCGCCTGAGGCCTTGCCCCCGGGCTACTTGGGGAGCGGGTAGTTGGGGGATTGAGGCGGTAGGTTTGTGTCCGTCCAGCGCGCCTGATACGCTGGTACGCTATGCGGGAAGTGCTCGTCGCTACGCCTCTGAAACCATCTATGACCAGGACTACGGCTACTCCGACCTCATGTGCGAAGGCGCCCTGTTCCTGCTCGCAAAGGCGCTTCGGAAGGTCTTTGTTGAAGGCCTCATAGGCGACATCCGAGAGGAGGCACGATGGCGTCCTCAGCTCCGACTCTATGAGCATCAATGGAAAGATGCCGCGAGCACGCCCCTGCCGAACACTGCACCCTGAGTTGGCTATCCTTAAAAGAAAAGGTCTGGAGACGCATTGCAACCCAAATACGTAATCGGCATCGACCTGGGCACCACGAACTCCGCGCTGGCCTACGCGGAGGTCCAGGCGGACGCCGATCCGTTCGCGCCCGCCAGCGTGCAATTGATGGGCATTCCGCAGTTGGTGAATCCCGGTGAAGTGCGCGACGAAGACCTGCTGCCGTCGTTCCTGTATCTGCCCGGACCTGCCGATTTCCCGGCCGGGACCCTCGCGTTGCCCTGGGACGAGGCCAGCGGGTTCGTAGTGGGCCGGCTGGCACAGAAGCGCGGGGTGGAGAATGCCGGGCGGCTGGTTTCCTCGGCCAAGTCGTGGCTTTCGCACTCCGGCGTGGACCGCACGGCCGCGCTGCTGCCGTTCCGCGCTCCCGAAGGCGTGGAGAAGATCTCGCCGCTCGAGGCCAGCCGCCGCTACCTGGAGCACCTGCGGCATGCCTGGGATGCCAAGATGCCGGACGCGCCGTTCGCCGGGCAACAGGCGCTGGTGACGGTGCCGGCTTCCTTCGACGCCGTGGCGCGCGAGCTGACGCTGGAAGCCGCCAAACAGGCCGGCTTCGAGAACATTACTCTGCTCGAAGAGCCGCAAGCCGCGTTTTACGCCTGGGTGGAGCGCCATGCGGACTGGCGCGAGCGCGTCAGTGTGGGCGACCTGATTCTGGTGGTGGATATCGGCGGCGGGACCACCGACTTCACGCTGATCGCCGTGACCGAGAGCGACGGCGAACTGGGGCTCAGCCGCGTAGCGGTGGGCGAGCACATCCTGTTGGGCGGCGACAACATCGACCTGGCGCTGGCGAGCGTGGTCTCCGAACGGCTGGCGCAGAAGGGAACGCGAATCGACAGCTTCCAGATGCAGGCGCTCTGGAACAACTGCCGGGCGGCCAAGGAGAAGCTGCTCGAACCGGGTTCCAAGGCCAAGGAACAGGCGGTGACCATCTTGGGCAAGGGGACGGGCCTGGTGGGCGGCACGATCAAGGCCACGCTCTTGCGCGAGGATATCGACCGCGTGCTGGGGGAGGGCTTCCTGCCGGCCGTGCCGAGCACCGAGATGCCCGCGCGGCAGCGGCGCGCCGGCTTGCAGGAAATCGGACTGCCGTACGCCGCCGATCCCGCGATTACCCGGCAGATGGCGCGTTTCCTGCGCCAGCAGGCCGCCACTTCCGAGCACGGCGCGGTGCGGCGCGGGCCGAGCGGGCTGGCTTGTCCCACGCACGTGCTGTTCAACGGAGGCGTGCTCAACGCCGCGCTGGTTCGCGAGCGCATCACCGGCGCGCTCGATGCCTGGCTGGCGGAAGAGGGGATGCACCCGGTGAAGCCGCTGGCCGGCGAGGACCTGATGCACGCGGTTTCGCGCGGCGCGGCATATTATGGCTTGGCGCGATGCGGCCGCGGCGTGCGTATCCGCGGCGGCGTGCCGCGCACGTACTACGTTGGAATCGAAAGCTCGATGCCGTCGGTTCCGGGCTTTCCCGCTCCGCTCAAGGCGCTCGCCGTGGTCCCGTTTGGCATGGAAGAAGGCACGGACGTGCACATCCCCGGACGGGAGTTCGGCCTGGTGGTAGGCGCGCCGGCGGAGTTCCGCTTCTTTACGTCCACCGTGCGCAAGGACGACCAGCCGGGCGACCTGATCGAAGACTTCGGCGACGAACTGCAGGAGTTGTCCCCCATGGAAGTGAGTTTCCAGGGCGCCGAGAACGCCTCCGAGGTGGCGCCGGTTTCCTTCGAGAGCGTGGTCACGGAGACCGGCGTGCTGCAGCTCTGGTGCGTAGCCCGCGACGGGCGGCGGTGGAAGCTGGAGTTCAATGTGAGGGAGAGGGTGTGAGCCGCCTGGAAGAGTTGCGCCGCCGCCACGCGGCCGCCGAACAGGGCGGGGGACCCGAGCGCCAGGCCCGCCAGCACCGGGAGGGCAAGCTCTCCGCGCGCGAGCGCATCGAACTGCTGCTCGATGAGAACTCGTTCGAAGAGGTCGATAAGCTGGTCACCCATCGTTGCCGCGATTTCGGCATGGAGGACCAGGTGGTTCCGGGCGACGGTTTCGTCACCGGTTACGGCCGCATCGACGGCCGTCTGGTCTACGTTTTCGCGCAGGACTTCACCGTGCTGGGAGGCTCGCTTTCCGAGGCCAACGCGCAGAAGATCTGCAAGATCATGGACCTGGCGCTGAAGACCGGCGCGCCCGTGATCGGTCTGAACGATTCCGGGGGCGCCCGCATTCAGGAAGGCGTCACGTCGCTGGCGGGTTACGCCGATATCTTTCTCCGCAACACGCTGGCGAGCGGCGTGGTTCCCCAGATCTCCGCCATCATGGGGCCGTGCGCCGGAGGGGCCGTTTACTCGCCCGCCATCACCGATTTCGTGTTCATGGTGGAGGGGACCAGCTATATGTTCGTGACCGGTCCCGACGTGATCAAGACCGTGACCCATGAAGACGTCACCAAGGAGAAGCTGGGCGGCCCCATGACGCACAACGCCG
>OCZT010004814.1_pt1 | contig 13528 bp, 6 predicted proteins | sample 1539031 | NCBI WGS metagenome assembly OCZT01 (sample SAMEA3539308, study PRJEB22396) | soil metagenome | biome: tundra; feature: field; material: soil | place: USA | collected 2010-05 | depth 0.15 m | reverse complement strand
GACTGTCCGCCAATGATTGGTAGTGGCCAATCACCAAGAAGCGCCCCAGGATTCCTTAGTCATTGCCCGGAGATCTCATGGCTTACACATACACCGAACGAAAACGCATTCGCAAAAATTTTGGCAGTCGCGACAGCGTGCTCAAAATACCTTACCTGTTGCAAATGCAGAAAGATGCCTATACGGCATTCCTGCAGGCCGACGTGTCGCCGAAAAAAAGAACCAGGGAAGGTCTTCAAGCCGCGTTTGAGGCGGCTTTCCCGATTGTTTCCCACAACGGCTTTGTCGAGATGAAATATCTCGAGTACAACCTGGCCAAACCCGGTTTTGACGTGCGAGAGTGCCAGACCCGCGGTTTGACCTATGCCTCGGCGGTACGGGCCAAGGTTCAATTGTTCATCTATGACCGCGAAGCCTCAACCTCGCAAAACAAGGTCGTTAAAGAGGTTAAAGAGCAAGAGGTCTACATGGGTGAAGTGCCCCTGATGACCGATAAAGGCTCCTTCATCATCAACGGCACGGAACGCGTGATTGTTTCGCAGTTGCATCGCTCACCCGGTGTTTTCTTTGAGCACGACAAGGGCAAGACCCATAGTTCGGGCAAGCTGCTGTTTTCTGCGCGCATTATTCCTTACCGTGGTTCCTGGCTCGATTTTGAGTTTGACCCGAAAGACATTCTTTACTTCCGGGTCGATCGTCGCCGCAAGATGCCGGTGACGATTTTGCTCAAGGCAATCGGTTTGAACCATGAGTCGATCCTGGCCAACTTCTTTGTCAATGACAATTTTCACTTGATGGACAGTGGCGCCCAGATGGAATTTGTGGCCGAGCGCCTGCGCGGTGAGGTAGCCCGTTTCGATATCACTGGCAAGAACGGCAAAGTGATCGTTGCCAAAGACAAGCGTGTGACGGCGCGCCATACGCGCGAGTTGGAGCAGTCTGGTACCACGCATATCAGCGTACCCGAGGATTTCCTTATAGGCCGCGTGGTCGCGCGCAGTATCGTTGACACCGAGACGGGTGAAATTCTGGCCAAGGCGAACGAGGAGCTCACCGAGCAACTGCTCAAGAATTTGCGCCTGGCTGGCGTGCAGGATTTGGCGTGTATTTACACCAACGAGCTCGACCAGGGCGCTTTCATTTCGCAAACCCTGCGCAACGACGAAACGGTAGATGAGTTTGCGGCGCGCGTCGCCATTTACCGCATGATGCGCCCCGGTGAGCCGCCAACCGAAGATGCGGTGCAGGCGCTGTTTCAGCGCTTGTTCTACAACCCTGACACCTACGATCTCTCGCGTGTCGGCCGTATGAAGTTCAATGCCAAGATGGGCCGTGCTGAATCGACCGGCCCGATGGTGCTGACCAATGAAGACATCCTGGCAGTGGTCAAGGTTCTGGTCGATTTGCGCAATGGTCACGGTGAAGTCGATGATATTGATCATCTTGGGAATCGGCGTGTGCGCTGCGTGGGTGAGTTGGCCGAAAACCAGTACCGCACCGGGCTGGCACGGATTGAAAAGGCGGTCAAAGAGCGTCTTGGTCAGGCTGAGCAAGAGCCGCTGATGCCGCATGATTTGATCAACAGCAAGCCGATTTCGGCCGCGCTGAAAGAATTTTTTGGCGCCTCGCAGTTGTCGCAGTTCATGGACCAGACCAATCCCCTGTCGGAGATTACCCACAAGCGCCGTGTCTCGGCGCTGGGCCCGGGCGGTTTGACGCGCGAGCGTGCCGGCTTTGAAGTGCGTGACGTGCATGTGACGCACTACGGCCGGGTTTGCCCGATTGAGACGCCGGAAGGCCCGAACATCGGCCTGATCAATTCATTGGCGCTGTATGCACGTCTGAATGATTATGGTTTCATCGAGACACCTTACCGTCGTGTGGTGGACAGCAAGGTCACGATGAAGATCGATTATTTGTCCGCCATCGAGGAAGGCAAATACGTGATCGCGCAGGCCAATGCGACGCTCGACAAGGACGGCAAACTCACCGGTGAGATGATCTCTGCGCGTGAAGCCGGCGAATCTATTTTTGTGAGTGCCGAGCGCGTGCAATACATGGATGTGTCGCCGGCGCAGATTGTGTCGGTGGCAGCCTCTTTGGTGCCGTTTCTGGAGCACGATGATGCGAACCGTGCGTTGATGGGCGCCAACATGTCGCGTCAGGCAGTCCCTATCCTGCGTCCGGAGAAACCGTTTGTTGGAACCGGTATCGAGCGCGTCGCTGCGACTGACTCCGGTACCGTGGTAACGGCTATTCGTGGCGGTGTGGTTGACTATGTTGATGCGACCCGCTTGGTGATCCGCGTTAATGATTCAGAGGCGCAAGCGGGTGAAGTCGGGGTGGACATTTACAACCTTATCAAGTACCAGCGTTCCAACCAGAACACCAACATTCATCAGCGCCCGATTGTCAAGAAAGGCGACAAACTGGCCAAGGGTGACGTGATTGCCGATGGTGCTTCCACGGATCTGGGGGAACTGGCGCTAGGCCAAAACATGCTGGTGGCGTTCATGACCTGGAACGGTTACAACTTTGAAGACTCGATTTTGATCAGCGAACGTGTCGTGGCCGAAGACCGCTATACCTCCATTCACATCGAAGAGTTGGTGGTGATGGCACGTGATACCAAGCTCGGATGCGAAGAAATTACCCGCGACATTCCCAATTTAAGCGAGCAACAGCTTAATCGTCTGGATGAGTCCGGTATCATCTTTGTGGGCGCTGAAGTGCAACCGGGTGATACCTTGGTGGGCAAGGTCACACCCAAAGGTGAGACCACACTGACGCCCGAAGAAAAACTGTTGCGTGCCATTTTTGGCGAAAAAGCCAGCGACGTGAAAGACACCTCTTTGCGTGTCGACCAGGGCTCGCAAGGGACGGTGATCGATGTGCAGGTCTTTACCCGCGAAGGCATCGTGCGCGACCGCCGGGCGCAGCAAATCATTGATGACGAACTCAAGCGCTTTCGTCTCGATCTGAATGATCAGTTGCGTCTGGTGGAGGCTGATGCGTTTGCCCGGATTGAAAAATTGTTGATTGGCAAGCTGGCCAATGGCGGCCCGCAAAAACTCGGCAAAGGAACGCCCATTGACAAAGCTTATTTGACTTTGGTGGAAAAATTTCACTGGTTTGATATCCGGCCGGCCGATGATGAGGTTGCCAATCAGCTTGAGAGTATCAAGAACTCGCTGGAACAAACCCGTCATAGCTTTGACCTCGCCTTTGAAGAAAAGCGCAAGAAGCTGACACAGGGTGACGAGTTACCCTCTGGCGTGTTGAAGATGGTCAAGGTTTATCTGGCCGTCAAACGTCATTTGCAGCCCGGCGACAAGATGGCCGGGCGCCACGGCAATAAGGGCGTCGTATCCAAGATTGTTCCGGTTGAAGACATGCCTTTCATGGCCGACGGCACGCCGTGCGATATTGTGCTCAATCCTCTTGGGGTGCCGTCGCGGATGAATATTGGCCAGGTGCTCGAAGTCCATCTGGGCTGGGCCGCCAAAGGGATTGGCCAGCGCATTGGGGACATGTTGCAGGCGCAGGCCAAGGTGGTCGAATTGCGCAAGTTCCTGGAAGAGCTTTACAACGGTACCGGTCGCAAGGAAGACCTGACACGACTCAGTGACGACGAAATACTGGAAATGGCCGGTAACCTGACTTCGGGCATGCCTTTTGCCACTCCCGTTTTTGACGGTGCCTCAGAAGATGAAATCCGCGCCATGCTCAAGCTGGCGTATCCGGAAGAAGTGGTCAGGCAAAAGCGTCTGACTCCGGCGCGCACGCAGGCTTACCTGTATGACGGTCGCTCGGGCGATCCGTTCGAGCGCCCCACCACAATTGGCTACATGCATTACCTGAAACTGCATCACCTGGTGGATGACAAGATGCATGCCCGCTCCACCGGCCCCTATAGCCTCGTCACGCAGCAACCACTGGGTGGCAAGGCGCAGTTTGGTGGTCAGCGTTTGGGTGAAATGGAGGTTTGGGCGCTGGAAGCCTATGGCGCCGCCTATACGCTACAGGAAATGCTGACCGTCAAGTCAGACGACGTGCAAGGCCGTACCAAGGTGTACGAAAGCATTGTCAAGGGCGAGCACTCGATTGATGCCGGGATGCCGGAATCATTCAATGTGCTGGTCAAGGAAATCCGTTCACTCGGTATTGATATCGAGCTGGAACGCAGTTGAGCCTGATGTTTTGCGGGACAGACCAAGATTCGTTCAGCGAATTTGCTCTGTCCTCAACTGATTAAAAAGGATTTAACATGAAATCATTACTCGACTTGTTCAAGCAGTTCACGCCGGATGAGCATTTCAATGCCATCAGGATCGGCATGGCCTCGCCGGAGAAAATCCGTTCCTGGTCTTTCGGTGAAGTCAAAAAGCCCGAAACCATCAACTACCGCACCTTCAAACCTGAGCGTGATGGTTTGTTTTGCGCGAAGATTTTTGGCCCGATCAAGGACTATGAATGTCTGTGCGGCAAGTACAAACGTCTCAAGCACCGCGGCGTGATCTGCGAGAAGTGCGGCGTTGAAGTGACGCAGACCAAAGTGCGCCGTGAGCGCATGGGTCACATCGACCTGGCAGCGCCTTGTGCCCATATCTGGTTCCTGAAGTCGCTGCCGTCGCGCCTGGGTCTGGTGCTGGACATGACCTTGCGCGACATCGAGCGCGTGCTGTACTTTGAAGCTTATGTGGTGACCGATCCCGGCATGACACCGCTGAAGAAATTCAGCATCATGTCGGAAGACGACTTCGATGCCAAATTCAAGGAATATGGCGACGAGTTCCAGGCCAAGATGGGCGCTGAAGGCATCAAGGATCTGCTGCAAAGCATCGATATTGAGGGCTCGATTGAGAAGCTGCGCAACGACCCGACCGGTTCCGAGCTCAAGATCAAGAAGAACACCAAGCGCCTGAAGTTGCTTGAAGCCTTCAAGAAGTCCGGCATCAAGCCCGAGTGGATGGTGCTTGACGTGTTGCCAGTCCTGCCGCCCGATTTGCGTCCGCTCGTTCCCTTGGATGGCGGACGTTTTGCGACCTCGGATCTGAACGATTTATATCGCCGCGTGATCAACCGCAACAGCCGCCTGCGTCGCCTGCTGGAATTGAAAGCGCCAGAGATCATTGCCCGCAATGAAAAGCGCATGCTGCAAGAGGCGGTCGACTCGCTGCTGGACAACGGGCGTCGTGGCAAGGCCATGACCGGTGCCAACAAGCGTGCGCTCAAGTCGCTGGCCGACATGATCAAGGGCAAAAGTGGTCGTTTCCGTCAGAACTTGTTGGGTAAGCGCGTTGACTACTCGGGTCGTTCGGTCATCACCGTGGGCCCAACCCTCAAATTGCATCAGTGCGGCCTGCCCAAGCTGATGGCGCTCGAATTGTTCAAACCTTTCATCTTTGCACGCCTCGAAGCGATGGGGATTGCAACGACCATCAAGGCGGCCAAGAAGGAAGTCGAATCCGGCACGCCGGTGGTGTGGGATATCCTCGAAGAGGTGATCAAAGAGCATCCGGTGATGCTCAACCGTGCACCGACTCTGCACCGCCTGGGCATTCAGGCATTTGAGCCGATTCTGATCGAAGGCAAAGCACTGCAACTCCATCCTCTGGTTTGCGCCGCCTTCAATGCCGACTTTGACGGCGATCAGATGGCAGTTCACGTGCCACTGTCGGTCGAAGCACAAATGGAATGTCGCACCTTGATGCTGGCCTCCAACAATGTGCTCTTTCCCTCCAATGGCGAGCCGTCGATTGTGCCGTCCCAAGACGTCGTACTGGGCCTGTACTACACGACCCGGGATCGCATCAACGCCAAGGGGGAGGGGTTGATCTTTTCCGATATTGATGAAGTGCAACGCGCCTTCGACGGCGGCGCAGTCGAACTCAGTGCGCGCATCAATGTGCGTCTCACCGAGTACACCAAAGATAAACAAAGCGGTGAATTTTTGGCCTCAACCAAGCTTGTGGAAACCACCGCCGGGCGGGCCCTGCTGTCCGAAATATTGCCGCAGGGGCTACCGTTTGAGTACATCAACAAAGCGTTGAAGAAGAAGGAAATTTCAAAGCTGATCAATGCCTCGTTCCGCAAATGCGGTCTCAAAGAGACGGTGGTGTTCGCCGACAAGTTGTTGCAATATGGTTTCCGTCTCGCCACCAAGGCGGGTATTTCGATCTGTATTGACGACATGCTGGTGCCAACGGAAAAGCCCGGCATCATTGAGCATGCAGAGAAAGAGGTCAAGGAGATTGCACAGCAGTACACGTCCGGCCTGGTGACTGCCGGCGAGCGCTACAACAAAGTGGTGGACATCTGGGGCAAGGCAGGAGACGAAGTGGCCAAGGCCATGATGGGCCAGCTGTCCAAGGAAACGGTTGTCGATCGGCATGGCAAACAAGTGCAACAGGAATCCTTCAATTCCATTTACATGATGGCGGACTCGGGCGCCCGCGGTTCGGCCGCGCAGATCCGCCAGGTGGCCGGCATGCGCGGCCTGATGGCCAAGCCCGATGGCTCCATCATCGAGACCCCGATCACGGCGAATTTTCGCGAGGGCCTCAATGTGCTGGAATATTTCATCTCCACTCACGGCGCCCGTAAAGGTCTGGCCGACACTGCGTTGAAGACGGCCAATTCAGGTTATCTGACGCGGCGCCTGGTGGATGTGACACAGGATCTGGTGGTGACGGAACAGGACTGTGGCACGCACGGGGGTTACCTGATGCGCGCCATCGTTGAAGGCGGTGAAGTGATCGAATCACTGCGCGACCGTATTTTGGGTCGTACCGTCGCTGATGATGTGTTGCATCCGGAGAACCGCTCGGTTCTCGTCAAGGCGGGCGATATGCTGGATGAAGACTTGGTGGAAGAACTGGAAGCGGCAGGTGTTGATGAAGTTAAGGTGCGTACCGCACTCACCTGCGAAACCCGGTTTGGTATTTGCGCCAAATGTTATGGCCGCGATCTGGGCCGGGGTGGTTTGGTCAACGGAGGTGAGGCGGTCGGTGTGATTGCGGCGCAATCCATTGGCGAGCCTGGTACCCAGCTGACCATGCGTACCTTCCACATCGGTGGTGCGGCTTCGCGTGCAGCGATCGCCTCCAGTGTGGAAGCCAAGTCCAATGGCAATATTGGCTTTAACGCCACGATGCGTTATGTCACGAACGGCAAGAATGAACTGGTGGTGATCTCCCGTTCCGGTGAAATCGTCATCCATGATGAACATGGTCGTGAACGTGAACGGCACAAAGTACCGTATGGCGCCGTGCTGACAGTCCGATCCGACCAGGCCGTCAAGTCGGGCACGATCCTGGCCAACTGGGATCCGTTGACACGCCCCATCATCACCGAGTTCGCCGGCAAGTCCCGCTTCGAAAATGTGGAAGAAGGCCTGACGGTGGCCAAACAAGTTGATGAGGTGACGGGTTTATCCACCATGGTGGTGATTGATCCTAAACACCGCGGTTCGACCAAAGTCGTCCGGCCGCTGGTCAAGTTGATCGATGCTGCTGGCAACGAAGTCAAAATTCCGGGTACCGACCACTCGGTGACCATTGGGTTCCCGGTGGGTGCTCTGGTTCAGGTGCGTGATGGCCAGGACGTGACTCCGGGCGAGGTGCTGGCACGGATTCCGATTGAGGGCCAGAAAACGCGCGACATCACCGGCGGTTTGCCGCGCGTTGCCGAGCTGTTTGAAGCGCGCTCGCCCAAAGACAAGGGGGTGCTGGCTGAAATGACGGGGACCGTGTCATTCGGTAAGGAAACCAAAGGCAAGATTCGTTTGCAGATCACTGATCCTGAGGGCGCCGTCTGGGAAGAGTTGGTACCCAAGGAAAAAAATATCATCGTGCACGAAGGACAGGTCGTCAACAAAGGCGAAAGCGTGGTGGACGGCCCGGCTGATCCGCAGGACATTTTGCGACTGCTGGGATCGGAAGAGCTGGCCCGCTACATTGTTGACGAAGTGCAGGACGTTTATCGTTTGCAGGGCGTGAAAATCAACGACAAACACATTGAAGTGATTGTGCGCCAGATGTTGCGCCGGGTGGTGGTTGAGAGTGTCGGGGATTCAAGCTACATCAACGGTGAGCAAGTGGAACGCTCGGAGATACTCAATACCAATGATGCCTTGCGTGCCGAGGGCAAGATTCCGGCAAAATTCACCAACTTGTTACTGGGGATAACCAAGGCGTCCTTGTCGACCGACAGCTTCATCAGCGCCGCCTCTTTCCAGGAGACCACGCGCGTATTGACTGAGGCTGCCATTATGGGCAAGCGCGATGAATTACGCGGCTTGAAGGAAAACGTGATTGTGGGCCGACTGATTCCGGCCGGGACTGGCATGGCGTATCACGAAGCACGCAAAGTTCGTGAGAATATGGACGATGCCGAACGCCACGCCATTGCCGAAGCCGAAGCCGCAGAACTTGCCGCTGCATCAGAGCTAACCCAGGCCAATGAAGGAACGCTAACCGAGTAAAACTCGTTGTGCTAGCCCCCCCTTTGTGGCGCCAGTTGCAGGCGACAGCAGCAGCTTTACTTGCCATTCGCGCCGGCGCATCTGCCAGCGCCGCACTGGGCGCTGTTGGCGCCAATGAGCGAGCGGGGGTGCAGGCGCTGCTATTTCATGTGCTGCGCTCACTCGGACGGGCGCAGGCGCTGCGTGGGCTTCTGGTGAAGAGCCTGCCGCCACCGGACGCTGACGCTCTGCTGTGCACCGCCTTGGCGCTGGCGTGGCAAGAGCAGGGTGCACCGTATGAGGGCTTCACGCTGGTGAATCAGGCAGTGGAAGCGGCCAAGAAAAGCGCCGCGACGCGTGCCCATGCGAACTTTATCAATGCCTGCCTGCGTCGCTTCCTGCGCGAACGCGATACGCTGGTCGCCCTGACGGACAAGAACCCGGTGGCTCTGTGGAATCATCCCAAGTGGTGGATTGACAGGTTGCAAAGAGACTGGCCGGCGCAGTGGCAGGCGATTCTTGCCGTCGACCAGCAACAGGCTCCGATGACGCTGCGGGTCAATGGTCGGCGTTTTGATGTGCAGTCTTATTTACAGACTCTCAAAGCTGCCGGTTTGAATGCCAGAGCGGTCGGCAACTGGGGTGTGACTCTGGAACAAGCCAGGCCGGTGCAAGCGCTGCCGGGCTTTTCTGAGGGACTGGTGTCGGTGCAGGACGCCGCTGCGCAGCTGGCGGCGCCACTGTTGTTGTCGGGTTTGAATTTGACCGCTCCACCGCAGGTGCTGGACGCGTGTGCGGCGCCGGGCGGCAAAACAGCGCACCTGCTCGAATTTGCCGATTGTGACGTCACCGCGCTTGAAATAGACGGCGCGCGTTGCGAACTGATTCATGCCACCCTGCAACGACTGGGTCTGCAAGCCCGGGTACTCGTGGCTGACGCGGCTGACGCACCGGCCTGGTGGGACGGCCAGCCGTTTGACGCCATTTTGCTGGACGCACCTTGCTCGGCATCGGGCATTGTGCGGCGTCACCCAGACGTATGCTGGCTGCGTCGTGAGTCTGATATTGCCCAGTTGGTCGCAACTCAAGCCAGGCTGCTACAGGCGTTGTGGGCTTTGTTGAAGCCGGGCGGGCGTCTTTTATACTGTACCTGTTCCGTTTTCAGGGCCGAGGGTGCGGATCAGATACAAACGTTCCTTGCGCACAACACCCAGGCCGGTTTACTGCCTTCACCGGGGCATTTATTGCCCAGTAATGGGACAAACGGCGACGCTGTCCCGGACAATCCAAGCGGTGACCATGACGGCTTTTATTACGCATTACTTGAAAAACGCACGGCTTGACCTGATCGGGCTGCTGGCCTGTGTGTTCGTGTCTTGGGGGTATAGCGGGGCCACACAGGCGCAGTCCGCAACGACAGAAATTACTCTCTTTAAACTTGAACGCACGGATGACGCCGTTCTTTTGACCGCCAACGTCAAATTCGAATTGTCGACGGCGGTCGAGGATGCGCTCCTCAAGGGTGTTGCCATGATTTTCGTCGCCCAGGCCGATGTGCTGCGCGAACGCTGGTATTGGATGAACAAGAAGGTGGCGAGCGCCGAGCGCCGTATGCGCCTGGCGTACCAGCCGTTGACCCGTCGCTGGCGGCTCAATGTTGACTCTGGCGAGATCAGCCCGACCGGGCTGGGACTGGCTCTGAATCAAAATTTTGAGACCTTGGCCGACGCGCTGGCGGCCGTGCAGCGGCTCTCGCGTTGGAAGATTGCCGATGTCGCACAGATCGACCTGGGCCAATCGCATCTGGTCGAGTTTCGTTTTCTTCTGGATCTGTCACAGTTGCCGCGTCCATTTCAAATCGGCATGCTGGGGCAGAACGACTGGAATATTTCCGTCGCAACAATTCAGCCTTTGATATTGGAAAGCGGCAAGTGAACAGCACCGGACCCGTAGATACTGCGGCGACTGGTTTTTCGCTGAGGAATTCCCGTACGCTGCGCTGGACCGTGGGGATCAGTCTGGCAGCCATGGTGGCGATCGGGCTGGTGTTACTGTTTCTGCTGACCCAGGCCACCACGAATCGTGAGATGTATGAGCGCAACTACGCACGCCTTTTTGCGCTCAATGTGGTGGTGGCGGGTCTGCTGCTGGTGGTCATTGTATGGATCGGCTATCGGCTGTTAAAACGGCTGCGGCAAGGCAAATTTGGCAGCCGTTTGCTGGTCAAGCTGGCCGCTATCTTTGCGTTGACCGGGTTTGTACCGGGCGTCCTGATCTACGTGGTTTCATATCAGTTTGTGTCGCGCTCGATTGAAAGCTGGTTTGACGTCAAGGTGGAAGGGGCGTTGGATGCCGGTCTCAATTTGGGACGCGTTACCCTGGAAACCTTGTCCAACGAATTGGCCAGCAAGGCGCGTGTCTCAGCAGCACAGTTGGCTGACACGCCCAATGTCAGCGCTGCCTTGGCGCTCGAGCGCAGCCGTGAGCAGTTGGGTGCGAGTGATCTGATACTGTGGAGCGCTTCGGGCCAACTGATTGCGGTAGCGGGACAATCGCGCTACCAGCTCAATCCTGAGCGGCCCAGCCAGCAGCAGTTTCGCAATGTGCGTGTACAGCGGTCGGTGACCTGGATCGAGGGGCTCGATGACGCGTTGTCGGGCTCCCAAGGCAACGCACGTATCCAGGCGCTGGTTCTGGTGTCAGGCACCAGCCTGGGTTTGTTGGGTGAGCCACGTTTCTTGCTGGTAACGCAAACCTTGCCACCCACATTGGTGGCCAATGCGCTGGCGGTTACGCAGGCCAACCGTGAGTATCAGGAGCGGGCCCTGGCACGTGCCGGGTTGCGGCGCATGTATATTGGAACCTTGACGCTTAGTTTGTTTTTGGCAGTGTTTGGCGCCGTGCTATTGGCGGTTGTTTTGGGGAACCAGATTGTGCGGCCGCTGCTGTTACTGGCCGATGGCGTGCGTCAGGTGGCGGCGGGTGACTTGACGCCAAAAGCCTCGCTGCAAGGGCGCGATGAGCTCGATGGCTTGACCCGCTCATTTGCCGACATGACGCAGCAACTCTCGGAGGCCAGGGCGGCGGTCCAGGCGAGCATGGTGCAGGTGGATGCGGCACGGGCCAACTTACAAACGATTCTGGATAACCTCACGGCCGGGGTTATCGTGCTTGATGCACACGGCGTCATTCAATCGTCCAATCCGGGCGCCACCCGCATTCTTCGAGTACCACTGGCTGCTTTTGAGGGTCATCGTCTGGCCGAAATTGAAGGTCTGCAAACGTTTGGCAAAAAAGTTCAGGCTCAATTTGATTTGTATCTGGAGGGCCGCAGCGAACACGGTCTGGATCACTGGCAGCAATCCTTTGAGCTTGGCAGCGGGGCCGTTGAGTTGGCTGGCAGGCAAGCCGAGAATGCTATTATTTTGGTAGCTCGCGGCGCTGAATTACCGGGGTCTGCAAAGCTTCTGGTGTTCGATGACATCTCTGAAATTGTGTCGGCTCAACGCGCCCAGGCCTGGGGTGAGGTGGCGCGGCGCCTGGCGCACGAAATCAAGAATCCATTGACTCCGATTCAACTCTCGGCGGAACGTTTGAAAACGAAGCTGGCAGACAAGCTGGCTGCACCGGAACAGGCATTGCTCATCAAATCAGTCAAAACCATCATTGATCAGGTCGATGCCATGAAGCGACTTGTGAATGAATTTCGGGATTACGCGCGCCTGCCCGCAGCAGAGCTCAAAGCGGTTGACTTGAATGTCTTGGTGACTGAAGTAATGCAGTTGTATGCCTTTGAGACCTCACATGTGCCGGTGCAGATGGAACTCGATCCGCGTTGTCCGAAAGTGCAGGGAGACGCGCAACAGTTGCGCCAAGTGTTGCATAATTTGCTGCAAAATGCGCAGGATGCCACAGAGTCCGCTGGCAACTCCAATCTGGCTCACTGTGTGACTCTTAAAACCCAGTGGGTTGAGAGCGCAGGACGAGTTCGTTTGAGTGTGCTTGATTGCGGCACTGGTTTTCCGGAGCATATCCTGAAACGTGTTTTTGAACCTTACGTCACCACCAAGACCAGGGGCACGGGCCTGGGCCTGGCGGTGGTCAAGAAAATTGCCGACGAGCATGGCGCCCGGGTGGATATTGTCAACCGTGTCGTGGGTGCCAAAGTGGTAGGTGCTCAAGTGTCGCTATCATTCACGGTACAGAAGGTCGTTGCGGTTTAGCCGGGCGACGCAGGTACACGTTAAGGGACACGCTAAATCATGGCAAATATACTGGTGGTTGACGATGAACTCGGCATCCGCGATCTGTTGTGGGAAATTCTCAACGATGAGGGGCATACCGTTGAAGTGGCAGAGAACGCCGCGCAAGCGCGCGCTGCCCGTCTGCGTGAACGGCCCGATCTGGTGTTGCTCGATATCTGGATGCCAGACACCGATGGCGTGACGCTGCTCAAGGAGTGGTCTTCCACCGGTGCGCTTACCATGCCCGTCATCATGATGAGCGGGCATGCAACCATTGATACTGCGGTCGAAGCCACCAAGATTGGCGCCCTGGCATTCCTGGAGAAACCCATTACCTTGCAAAAACTGCTTAAAGCGGTTGAACAGGGGCTGGCGCGCGGCGCAATTCGCAGGCTGGCAACTCCGTTGGCGGCGGCAGCGGTTTTGCCAGTCGGCGGGGTTGCGGCCACGGCTCGACAGTCAAGTGTTGCGCAGATAGAAGTGGGGCCGCAATCGGAGCAACACTTCATGCTGGATAAACCCTTGCGCGAGTCGCGCGACGAATTCGAGAAGGCGTACTTTGAGTACCATCTTGCCAAGGAAAATGGATCCATGACAAGGGTGGCGGAGAAGACCGGACTTGAGAGAACGCACCTCTATCGCAAGCTCAAGCAATTGGGGGTTGATTTGACGCGCGGCAAGCGCAACGCGGCTTGACCCGTGGCCCTCGATCAGGGCCGGGATACTGATACAATTCGCCGCTCTGGCCCGGTAGCTCAGTTGGTAGAGCAGAGGACTGAAAATCCTTGTGTCGGTGGTTCGATTCCGCCCCAGGCCACCA
>OCZT010004813.1_pt1 | contig 13528 bp, 10 predicted proteins | sample 1539031 | NCBI WGS metagenome assembly OCZT01 (sample SAMEA3539308, study PRJEB22396) | soil metagenome | biome: tundra; feature: field; material: soil | place: USA | collected 2010-05 | depth 0.15 m | reverse complement strand
GATGAGGATGATGCTATATACAAAACCAGACGTGAAAAACTTAATGCCGTTATAGATCAGATTGAAGAATTAAGAAAACAGGGAAGACCTGTCCTGGTTGGTACAACTTCTGTTGATGTATCTGAAACTATCTCGAGGATGCTTAAAAGAAAAGGTATCCCTCATAATGTGCTTAATGCAAAACAGCATCAGCGTGAAGCTGAAATTATACAGCACGCCGGAGAGGTCGGAGCGGTTACTATTGCTACAAATATGGCTGGTCGTGGTACCGATATTAAATTAGGTGCCGGGGTAGTCGGAAAGGGAGGTCTTTTTATTCTTGGTACCGAACGCCACGAATCAAGAAGAATAGATAGACAGTTGAGAGGTCGATGTGGTCGTCAGGGAGATCCTGGTACTACAAAATTCTTCCTCTCCTTGGAAGATGACCTAATGCGATTGTTCGGCAGTGACAGAATTGCTTCTGTTATGGAAAGAATGGGTATTAAGGAAGGAGAGGTAATTCAACATCCTCTTATAACAAGGTCTGTTGAACGTGCTCAGAAGAAAGTTGAAGAAAATAACTTTTCAATAAGAAAAAGATTGCTTGAATACGACGATACAATGAATCAGCAAAGGGAGGTAATTTATACTCGCAGGCAAAGAGCTCTTGAGGGTGACCGGCTGAAAGGTGAAATATTCGAGATGCTTGATGAATTAATATCTGACATACTAGGAAAATACTTCGATGATGTCCTGGTTGATGCGTTAAAAGAAGATCTTCTTTTACATCTGTTGGTCGATGTTAATATTAAACCGGAAGAATTTCAAGAACTTGGACAGGACGGTATCAAAGATAAAATTCTTGACGCGTCTAAAGCCTTCTACAACAAAAAAGAAGAGATGATAACAAGTGATCTGATGGCTCGCCTTGAACGATATGCGGTTTTAAGCGTTATTGACCATAAATGGAAAGAACATCTTCGTGAGATGGACGATTTGAAAGAAGGTATAGGTCTTAGAGCCTATGGACAGAAGGATCCTCTTGTTGAATATAAAGGCGAAGCCTTCAAACTTTTTGTATCGCTTCTTGAACAAATAAGAAATGAAGTCGTCTCTTTTGCTTTTAAGTTCTTTCCCCAGGCTCCGGAAGAAATTCAGACAAGAAGAAGACAACCTGCTAGAAGAATGGTGGTATCTAAACAGGATACAACAAATATCGGTTTATCAGGTAGCAGGTCACACGCAGAAGGTGAGCCGCAACAGGCCGGAAAACTCCAGCCTGTGCAAGTAGATGAAAAAATAGGAAGGAATGATCCCTGCCCATGCGGAAGCGGAAAAAAGTATAAAAACTGTCATGGAAAATAAATGAAAAAAATAGAAGCTATTATTCGCCCATTCAAATTAGATGAAGTTAAAGAAGCTTTGATGGAAGAAGGAATACGGGGACTCACAATATCTGAAGTCCGTGGTTATGGTAGGCAGAAAGGACATACTGAAACATACAGGGGGAGCGAATACAGGATTGAATTTATTCCGAAAATAAAAATTGAAGTTGTGGTGGAAGATAATAAAACTGAAAAAGTTGTCGATGCTATTTTAAGAACCGCTAAAACAGGGCAGGTAGGAGATGGCAAAATATTTATCTATGATGTAAAAGATGTTATAAGAATCCGAACTGAAGAATCAGGACAGGAAGCATTGTAAAATTATTACCTTTTAGTTAATAAAAACCTTTAATAGTTTTTCTTATAAAATAAATAAATGGGAATCCTTTGAAGAAATTATTAATTCTTTTAATACCGGTATTTCTATTTTCTGGATGCGGTGTTTGGTCTGATTTTACTACTTACTTCAATATTTATTATGATACTGCTGATAATTTTGAACAAGCAGAACAACTAATAAAAGAACAAAAAACAGATCTCTTTTCCACTGAGGATGTGCCCTTACCTGGTACTGCTGGCCAGTTATTGAATAAAGTCATTGAGAAAGCATCTAAAATACTCCAATTCCATTCTCAGTCTTCTTATGTCGATAATGCTTTATTGCTATTAGGTAAATCTCTCTATTATCAGAAAGATTACCCCAAGGCTATAAGGAAATTCCAGGAGCTGATCACTACTCGACCAACTAGTGGCTTTATCCTTGAATCACGACTTTGGATAGGGAAATCTCAAATGAGAATGAAACAGTTTGATGTCGCACTGAAAACTCTGAACGATGTTAGAGATGAAGCAGTAAACAAAGGAGAAAGTGATATTTACCAGGAAGGCTATCTGGAAGAAATTAAATATAGGGTAATTACCGAGGATTATGATTTGGCAATATCCCTCATAAATGAATTCCTTAAAGTTTCCACTTCCGGAAGTATCAATGCAAAAGTTTCTTATGAACTAGGGAAATTATACTTTAAACAGAATAATCCTCAGGATGCCATTACGGCTTTTCAGAATGTATTTAATTATTCTCCCTCCTATGATGTCACTGTGGATAACCGAATTGAACTGGCTAAAGCGTTCAGAAAAAACGGTGAACCCCAGAAAGCTCTCGATATTATGCAGAATATGCGGAAAGAAATTAAATACTCTGAGGTCTTTCATAGGATTGATCTTGAAATAGCTCTCAGCCTTATTGATTTGAAGAGAGTAGATGATGGGGTTCAAACATTGGTTAAAATCGATACATCTTTTTCATCAACAACCAGTGCTGGTCTAGCAAGATTTGAACTTGGGAAAATATTTGAAACTAAAATTCCTGTTTATGATAGTGCCTCAAATTACTATATGAAAGCTTCTATGTCTACTGGCTCTGATCCTAAAATGCTTTTAGCTGCTAATGAGAAGGCTCAACTTTTCAAAAAATACCAGTATGTTAGATCACTTATTGAGGATAATAGAAAACAATTGCAGTATGTTATAAATCCAGAGGAATTTATTAAAGATTCAATTGCCTTCTATTCTGATTCCCTTAAGTCCCATCAGGATGAATCTCTGAACCAGAATAAAACCCAGAATGTTAATGATAGGTACTTAGACAGGGAAGATTTAAGAATAAACACCACAACAACAGGTGTTACAAATAACCTCAGGAAGAAACCCCTTGTTCGCCCTGTTCTTTCTCTTGATACATTAAGGGCGAATATGGTAAAAAATGAATTTGAACTTGGCAATATATTTTTTACTGAATTGAACCGACCTGATTCCGCTGTTTATTATTATACTGATATACTAAACAATTATTCAGGCTCAAGGTATGAGGCAAAAACACTTTATGCACTAGGAATTTATTATGAAACTTTAAATGATACTGTTAAAGCAGATAGTCTTTTCAATATTATTTATGATCGCTATAGATCTGAAAATGTAGTAAATGCTGTTGCAATAAAATTAAATAAGCCATTGATAGATTTTGAATTTGATGCGGCAAAGGATCTTTATGCAGATGCAGAAACTGATTTATTGAAGAAAAACTTTAATGTTTCATTGAATAAATTATATGGTATATCAGACAAGTATCCAAAATCTCCTCTTGCTGCTAAAGCATTATATGCGTCGGGATGGATTCTGGAAAATGATCTTAAATTATATGATTCCGCCGCAGTTGTATATGATACTTTGGCTGTCCGGTATCCCAGGTCTGTATATACCAGCAATGTAAATCCTAAATTATATACATACAAGGAAGAGATAATAAAGAAAAAAATTGCTTTACAGGATTCTCTGCGGAAAATTGAACAGGCGAAATTAAAAGGGAAAAGCTTGGATTCTCTTAGCAATTCGAAAAACCCAAATAATGGACAAAAAGATGTTGGTCATATGAATAATAAAACAATGCAAATTGATTCCTTAAATAATCAAAAAGGGATTATGAATGATTCCCTTAAAAAGATTAATAAAACAATGGGTACGGATTCCTTAAATAATCAAAAAGGGATCATGAATGATTCCCTTAAAAAGTTTAATAAAAATCTGGGTATTGATTCCTTAAATAACAACAAGGGGATCAAGCGAGATTCTCTTAATAAGGATACAAAAAAAATTATTGAACAATAAATGAATGAATTAGGAGAATTCTTCGAAAAGCTTCTGCCTTCTATTAAAAAAAGAAAATTTCGATATCTCCTTTTATATCTCCTGTTCATTGGTTATTTCAGCATCCCCTCACTTCAGATACCCATTCTTGAATATAGTACATTTAGAATAACTTCCTTAATGGAGCAAAGAGCTATTGAAAACAAATTGCTCTTTTTTCCCGGTCAGTCCTGGTGCGGTATAAATGATGTTAATCCAATCCTTCTTAAGGGAATTATAGCAATGGAGGATGGAAAGTTTTTTACTCATAAAGGGATCGACTGGGAAGAACTTAATAAATCTTTTGCAAGGAATAAAAGAAGAGGCAGAGCCGTCCGGGGAGGAAGTACCATCACAATGCAGCTTGCCAAAAATTTGTTCCTTTCTACTGAAAAAAGTGTGTTTAGAAAAGCCAAAGAATTATGGATTACATTAAGGATGGAAAAAGAATTATCTAAAAAGGGGATTTTAAGAAATTATATTAATGCGGTTGAGTGGGGAGATGGTTTGTTCGGCATACAAAAGGCTTCAGAAACATATTTTGGAAAAGAACCCTTATCTCTGAATATAAATGAATGTGCAAGATTGGCTGCAGTTATCCCCTCTCCCTTGGTCCATGAACCAAATATAAATTCTGCTTATGTTTCAAGAAGGTCCTCAATTATTCTTGGAAGACTCAATGAGATCGTTCTCTTTCCAGATAATCAATAATGAAAAAAAAAGAAGTTCTTGAGCTTATCGAGGTCGGTGAAAACCTTCGATGTGAATTTAAAAGAAAATTTTCTTCTTCGGAAAAGATTGCTAGGGAAATGATCGCTTTTGCAAATACAAAAGGAGGAGTGATACTTTTGGGCATAGATGACAATAAGGAAATAGTAGGAGTGGATAGTGAAAAGTCTGAAGCCGAACTGATTAAAGATGCCGGTCTTAATTATTGTGAACCTCCCCTGAATTTTAATATCGAATATGTCGATCTGAATGGTAAAGAAGTGGTTATAGTGGAAATACCGGAATCAGATAAAAAACCCCACAGGATTCAGGATTATTTCAATGAATTCGATATAAACAAGGCAAAGGTTTGTATAAGGGTGAATGATAAATCTGTAATGGCAAGCAAAGAAATGGTAAGGATTTTAAGAGCGCAGACCAACAAGCTAAATCTTAAAAAATATACAATAGGCCCCATTGAGAAATCGGTTTTTAACTTCCTTACTGAACATGAAAGGATTTCCGTTAAGGAGTTGAGTATTTTAGTTAATATTTCAGAGCGAAGAGCCTCAAGAACATTGGTAAAACTTGTGAGAGCAAGTCTGGTAATAATACATACAAAAGATAATGGCGACGAATATTTCACAGCTGTTGTCTGAATATTCCAGCCCTAACATCCTATGTACATCCCCGCTTTATCAGTAAAAATCAGTGGATATTAGTAAAAATCAGTCGGGGGAAACATTTCAGGCAGGGTTGTTAACCTATAATTTCATATAAATCAATATTTATTATTATAATAAAATCTAATTTATTTGTCAAGTCCAAAAGACATATATATTCAAATAAATCATTTCTGTCCAAAATAAATAAATAGGATACTTAAAAAAGGAAGTTCATGAAGATTAACAGGAAGATATTCCTTTTGGACGATGCCCGGAATTAATGCCTTCAAGAGCAGTACAGATAAATTTATTTGGATAACGAGTGGATATAATTTGAAAAATATTAAAATTGGTTCAATTTAAACAGAATTGATACCTTTATTCCTTATTCCATTTTATTCTGGACAGCAATAGGGCAGATAATTGTAAATTAAATTTGCTTTAAATAAATTTGACAAATGCCACATTATTTAATAATTTTTTAAACTAAATGATTTTCTCTATATCAGATATAAAGCGATCCTTAGGAGACCTACATTTATCTTAAAGCTTTAAGTATTATTCAATATCAACAACCATAAATTATGGAGTAACTAAATGGAACTTTCGTTAATATTTGGCATCAGTATTCTGGGTTTACTATTTGCAGTATACCTGATCCGTGATGTTCTGAAAAGGGACACGGGTTCAGCTAAAATGCAGGAAATTTCGAATGCAATTAAACAAGGTGCCGAAGCTTTTCTAAGACGTCAGAATAGGACCATTCTTTGGCTCGCTCTTTGCCTCGCAGCTTTTATTTATATTATGTATGCTTTTATTAGAAATCCTACTATTCATGATCCCGCAAGCCAAAGTCAATTGGCATTGTGGACAACATTGTCTTTTGTTCTAGGTGCATTGTGTTCTGTTGCGGCTGGATATATGGGCATGTGGGTTGCTATCCGTTCCAATATCAGAACTGCCGCTGCTGCTACGAAAGGGATGAATGGTGCTTTACAGACTGCTTTAAGAGGTGGCGCTGTATCAGGTTTTTTTGTTGTTGCTATGAGTTTACTTGGTGTCGCAGGTTTGTTTACTCTTGTCGATACATTTCATGTAGTTACTGATGTTGCTAAAATTCCTCTATTAATTGTTGGGTATGGTTTCGGTGCAAGTTTCGTAGCTCTGTTTGCTCAACTCGGAGGCGGTATTTATACTAAAGCCGCGGATGTTGGCGCTGATCTTGTCGGAAAGGTTGAAGCTGGAATCCCGGAGGACGATCCTAGAAATCCCGCTGTCATTGCGGACCTTGTCGGTGATAACGTTGGCGACTGCGCCGGTCGTGGTGCCGATCTCTTTGAATCTACTGCTGCTGAAAATATCGGCGCCATGATTCTCGCTGCCGGGTTATACAATGCTAATAAAGATTTTATGATGGCAAATAATATGACCCTTTTAGGCGTCCTTTTATTCCCACTTATTGCACGTGCCTTTGGTATTATTGCTTCTATAATAGGAGTAATGTCCGTTAAAACCAATGAAAAAGAAGATCCGATGAGTGCTCTTAATCGAGGATTTTATATTACTGCTTTTCTTGCAATGGTTGGATTTTTTATCGCTTCTAAATGGCTATTAGGACCTGTCTATCTGAATTTCTTCTTCTGTGGAGTTATAGGAATTCTTGTCTCTCTCGCCTTTGTATACGTTACTCAGTATTATACTGAATATAAATATAGACCGGTTCAGTCAATTGCTGAGGCTTCCCAAACAGGTCCTGCGACTAATATAATAGCCGGAATAGCAATTGGTATGGAATCAACAGGAATTCCTGTCCTTGTTATTGGAACCGCTATTGTTGCTACTTATTTCCTCGGTCAGAATTCTGGACTTAAGGATGCAGGACTATTCGGTACGGCAGTAGCTACAATGGGCATGCTTGGAACGGCTGCCTATATTTTAGCGATGGATACATTTGGCCCGATCACAGATAATGCAGGCGGAATTGTTGAAATGAGTCAGCAGCCCGAAGAAGTTAGAATTAAAACTGATCGGCTCGATGCCGTTGGTAATACAACCAAAGCATTAACAAAAGGATATGCAGTAGGATCTGCTGCTCTTGCAGCATTCTTACTATTCGGTGCCTATTTGGATGAAGTAAAAAACTATATGCCATCCTTTGACGGTAAAATAAATCTTAACAAACCCGAAGTATTTGTTGGTGCTATTTGTGGGGCAATGCTTGTATATATCTTTTCCTCTCTTGCCATCAAAGCTGTTGGTAAGGCAGCTTATGCCATCATAAATAATGTCCGTGAACAGTTTAAAAATAATCCCGGTATTATGAAAGGAACTTCAAAACCTGATTATGGTCAGTGTGTTGATATTGCTACAAAATCAGCTCTGCAGAAGATGGTTGTTCCTGGATTGCTTGTAGTAGGCATGACAGTCGGTGTAGGCTTAATATTTAAATGGCTCTTTCAGTTAGGAATTGGAATGGGTAATACAGGTGGTGCTACTGGTGCCGAAGTTGTTGGCGGTTATTTAATGGTTGGTACAATAACCGGTATACTAATGGCCTTATTTCTAAACAATGGCGGTGGTGCTTGGGATAATGCAAAGAAGTATATTGAAACTGGTGCTTACGGCGGTAAGAAATCCGATCCGCATAAAGCATCAGTAGTTGGAGATACAGTTGGTGATCCGTTTAAAGATACTGCTGGTCCATCACTCCATGTGCTAATAAAATTATTAAGTACTCTAACATTGGTCTTAGCTCCGTTGTTCGTTTAGATATCAATAGAAAGTATTATCTCTTATAAGGCTATTCTCTTAAAGAATAGCCTTTTTTATTTTTCTATTCTGGTTTGTTTATGCGTCAGGCATTTGATAATTTTCAATTGTTCTTATATCGAATTATTAGGGAAAATATGCCAAAATTTAATGGATTGGATTATTTTAATAGTGAGTCATTGTTTTCCGAAGAAGAAATAATGATCAGAAATTCAGTCAGGGAGTTCGTTAGTGAAGAAATAATTCCAATAATCGAAAAATATTACAGAGAAGGTAAATTTCCTTTTGAACTGGTATCCAAAATGGCTGAACTTGGATTATTTGGAGCAAATTTACCCCAGAAATATGGTTGTACCGAACTGAATAATGTTGCATACGGTATAGTTATGCAGGAACTTGAAAGAGGGGATAGTGGGATTAGAAGTTTTGTTTCAGTCCAAAGTGCTCTCGTAATGTATCCCATATTCAAATTTGGATCTGAAGAACAAAAAAATTACTGGCTTCCTTTATTATGTAAAGGAGAAAAAATTGGCTGTTTTGGATTAACAGAACCTGATTTTGGATCAAACCCGGGAGGGATGATCACTAAAGCTGAAAAAAAAGATGGTGGGTATTTACTTAATGGTGCTAAAATGTGGATTACTAACGGAACAATTGCAGATGTAGCAGTTGTCTGGGCAAAATTAGATGGCATAGTACACGGTTTCCTTGTTGAAAAAGGGACAAAGGGTTACACAGCTCCTGAAATGAAAGGTAAACATTCATTGCGTGCATCTGTAACTAGCGAGTTGATTTTGGAAGATGTATTTGTTCCAGAGAAGGATCGTTTCCCTTATACATCAGGTTTGAAAAGTGCCCTGATGTGTCTGAACCAGGCAAGATATGGTATTGCCTGGGGAGTAGTCGGTGCCATGTTGGCATGCTATGATTCAGCTTTGAAGTATGCAAAATCCCGGGTGCAGTTTGATAAACCTATTGCCGCATTCCAGATTACTCAGGAAAAACTGGTATATATGGTTACAGAAATAACCAAGGCACAGCTCCTGAATATCCAGCTTGGTCGCATGAAAGATAAAGGAACACTTAAACATACCCAGGTTTCCTTGGCTAAAAGGAATAATTGTGAAAAAGCCCTTGATATTGCTCGTGTCGCTCGGGAAATATTAGGAGCAAATGGAATTCTTGATGAATACCCTATAATGAGACATTCAGCTAACCTCGAATCGGTGAAAACATATGAAGGTACCCATGAAATGCATACCCTTATTATAGGGGAGGACTTAACAGGTATAAAAGCATTCTTTTAAATAAATAATTATTAATTGATGATTGAAGAACTTTACTTGATCTCAAGGACCGAAATATTAATTCCGAAAACCTTATTATAATAAAAAAAACAACCGGTATTTATTCTTTATGTTTAAAGTTTTAGTAATAGCTTATTATTATCCTCCGCTAGGGTTATCTGGGGTGCAAAGAACTCTTAAGTTTGTAAAGTATATGAAAAACTACAACTGGGAGCCTGTTGTTCTAACTACAGGAAATGTAGCGTATTTTGCTCACGATTATTCTCTTTTAAAAGAAAGCGATGATGCCAAGGTACGAGTAGTACGTGCAGGTGGAAAAGGCCCAAATTCTTTTCTTTCAAAATTTGGTACTGTCAAAATACCGCCGGAATTTATTAGAAAAATAATTAATAGAATAAGTCAGGCTATTTATATCCCTGATAATAAAATATCTTGGACAAAAGCAGCATACAAAACCGCTGAAGAATTATTATCCACAGAAAAATTTAATGCAATATTTGTAACAGGACCCCCATTCTCCTCTTTTGTTTTGGGAAGCAGACTTAAGAAAAAATTTAATATTCCTCTCTTTCTTGATTATAGGGACCTTTGGTTTGGAAGCTATTTCGCTTTTTACCTGACCCCATTTCACAAACTACTTCAGAAAAGGAATGAATATCTTGCCCTAAAAACTGCTGACCGTATATTTGTAACAAATAGGAAGATCAAAGAAAATATTCTTAATTTTTTCCCGTTCCTTACTTTTGAGGATATAATAATATTACCCCATGGTTATGATTCTGAGGATTTTGAAAAACTAAAATCTATACCTAAGCCTAATGATAAAATGATAATTACCTATTCTGGAATATTCATGGAATATAATTCTCCGAAATATTTCATTAAAGCGTTTAAAAAACTATCGGATGAGAGACCAGATGTTGCCCAGAATATTGAATTACATTTTGTCGGTTTCCTGAGGAAGGAAAATAAAAAGCTCATAAAAAAATTAAAGCTTGAAGGGTTTGTTAAAGATCATGGTTATATGAATCATAGTGACTCTATAATTAAAATAATATCTAGTGATATCCTTTGGATTATGGTGGGTAGGAAAAGAAATATTGATGCTATTCTTCCCGGAAAACTATATGAATACATGGGGTCACTGAAACCGATTATCGCATGTGTTCCTGAAGGAGCTGCAAAAATTGCTGCTAAAGAATATGGCGCTTCTTTTATCACTGAACCCGATGATATTAATCAGATAAAAAATACGATCCTTGAAGTATATGAATTGTATAAAAAGAACCAATTGCCTCTGCCGGATGTAAGCTATGTGGCTAAATATAGACGCGATTTCTTAACTGAGCAATTGACTAAGCAAATGCAGCTCATGGTCAAGGACGATCTTTTGTAAATCCACTCTCCTCTAAAATCATGATTATTGTAACCTAATTCCCTTCATTTTATACTTATTGCCAATATGTCATTTTAGACAATTCCGTTTCTAAAACGATGAATGAGCGATTCAGATACGAGTCGCTAACGGTATAGTTTTTATCATTTTCCCAAAACTCATTTGAATATTTTCCGGTCAATGTAGTGATTAAGGGAGGAGAAGTAACACCGCTACCATTTTTTTGATTATTGATAATTCCAGAATGGCCTTTTGGGAATTTCTTTGCCATTGCTGAATCTATCGCGTGTTGAATTTCTTTTCGAACTCTCTCAAATTCCTTTTTTTGTTGAGTAACTATCTCTGGCCCACCATTTCTTGCAGATAGATTATATTCGAAGAGTGAAGGAATTATCGTTTGTATTTCAGAAGTGGAATCCGCTTTCTCAATTTGAAGTAATATTTTCTTTTTGAAGTATAGCAAACTTTCAATAATATTACTCCTTCTTTCTGCGCCTTCAACATATAACGTTATTCTTGCATATTCCCCTTTAAGATATTCATCAGTAGTAAAATATGTATCTATATCATAGATATTTTTTTGAGTACATTTGATAGTAATTGATCTGGTAATACTTTCGCCCGGACTCATTTTGCCTGTCCATGCACTGTCTCCTTGAATAATTTCGATTCCCTGGTCCTTATATATTAAGAATAGAGATTTAGTGTTTTCCCAAGTAACATTGTTTTTATTATAAAATGTTGTTGTTAAAGTAACAGGTTCGTTTAACCGGGGATGGACATTTGACGCACTAATTTTAACACTTTCATCTGAACCATCTTCTACATGAGCATATATTGAATTTGATAAGAAAATTACAATGATAAAAGTAAAAAAAAGTAAATACGATTTGAAAACCATCTTTATCGGATTCATGTATTTTCCTACATTGAGTTGTTGATAAACAATGTTATTATTCGCACTCTATAATTATTTACCTTCTCCTTAATAATTCCTAAAGTCGAGTATCCGTAACTAGAGTAAAAAGTGAAGAACCCCATCTAATGAGTATAAATCCACAGATAATTTGAAATATATTTTCGCTTACCTTTAATAAACCAATTCTCGATCCGTAAGCTGTTCCAAAACAACCGCAGTCTATATTTAATCCTCTGAAAAGACTTATTATAATAGCAGTAGTAAAAACAATTAATAAAAAAGTTATAATAGCCGAATTCTCTTTCACCGATATTCCCAAAAGTAGCAAAAGACTTGACATTAATTCTATCCAGGGAATAATTATTGCCGGTACATTAATGAATTCAGCAGGAAGCAGTTTATAATTGGAAATAGAAACAGAAAAGTTTCCAGGTACTGCTATTTTCTCTATTGCAGCAAAAATAAAAATAAGTGCAAGCAAAAGTCTCAACAGTAAAAGAAAATATTTATTTGATAATATCTTAACCATATTATTCAACTGAGTATCCTGCGGTTTTCCATTGCTCCCACCCGCCAATGAATATATAATTGTTTCTATATCCCAGCAAGAAAAGTTTATTTGCAAGCTGTTTACTTAAATCACAATCAGTTCCCCCGCAATAACATATGATAGTCTGCGATTTGGAAATTCCGGATAGCACATTTTTGAATTTGTCAAATTCATAGATGGGCAGATTTATTGAATTCTTTATATGCCCCGTTTTATACTCAGACTCATCCCTTGCATCAATAAAAAGAATTCCCATTTCGTAAAGTTTATATGCCTGTTCGAGATTAATACCAATCGGTTCCGCAAATCCTTCTTTCTCAAGTGCATTACTTTTAGTTTGTAGTTTAGGTTGCTTTTGCCTGATCGAATCTGACTTTAAGTTAGGTTTAATAGTCTCAGATTTCTTATTATAGGGGGATTTCTCTTCTGCTAAAGGTTTCATTATCACATTGTTAGTGAGTGTATCAACAGTCTTTAAGGAAGAGGAAACTAATGAATCGGATGCCCATTTCATCTCTTTCCGTTTCGATATAAGATTAATACCCGATGGGTTAACAAAATTGTAAAGTATCCCCAATATGGAACTTATTAATACTATTACGAGACATTTTGTTAAGTTTATATTCATTCCAAGGAACATATAATCATTTCCACTAATATATATCTTTCTTGAACAAACTGAAAAAGGGACTATATCCTCCCCTCTGCATAATACGAGGTTTTAATGGAATTAGAAAATTATTGTATTAAATTTAACATCAGAAATATTTCTACTTTAACAGGGTCTTATATTATTTAATGAATCTCGAGAATTCTTTAAAGAAGCTGTTCTCTCTTCATTCGTTCGGAATAAAGCTTGGTTTGGATAATATTAATAACTTTCTGAACCAGATCAATATTCCCTATCGAAAATTAAAAATGTTTCATATTGCAGGATCAAATGGGAAAGGGAGTACCTCTGCCTTTCTTGCAAGCATTCTGATGGAATATAATTATAAGGTCGGTCTTTATACTTCTCCTCATTTTGTTCGGTTTAATGAAAGAATTAAGATTAATGGGGAAGAAATTCCCGATCAGTATATCGCTTCCTTTGTCGACAAATATGATAAATTGATTGATCAGCATAAGCTTACCTTCTTTGAAGTTACTACCGCTATGGCTT
>OCZT010004811.1_pt1 | contig 13534 bp, 23 predicted proteins | sample 1539031 | NCBI WGS metagenome assembly OCZT01 (sample SAMEA3539308, study PRJEB22396) | soil metagenome | biome: tundra; feature: field; material: soil | place: USA | collected 2010-05 | depth 0.15 m | reverse complement strand
CCATGCGCGAAACCATCCTAGCACGTGGAATGGAGTGCGCTGCCGGCGGATCTAAACGCTAAATGCTGCGGCCCCTGCTCGGCCGCCCGCATCGCCGCCGGTCTTGACTGCGGCGACGCTCCGGTTCACCAGAGGTCGAGTCAGATATACGCTGCTGACCGGCAGCAGTCCTTGGAGGACCAGGAGGACGGCTCAACTCGGCGGCGTCGAAATTCCGGCGCTCGAAGAGTACTGGTACAAAAAGGGGGCTTCGAATCCTATACACTATTAGGGTTGAGAATATTCTGGGCGTTGCGTGCGCCGTTGTTATTGCGAGTGGTTTGGGCGGCGTTGATCGCCTTGGTCGTGATCGGTTCGCTGCTCCCCGCCGCATCGACCCCGATGCGGACGATAGCGGCGCTTCACGTCAACGACAAGGCGCTGCATTCGATCGCGTACGTGTCGCTGGCGTTTCTCCCGGCATTGCATGAGCGGCGCCGGAGGCTCGCTTACATTGCGGCCGGGCTTGTTGCGCTCGGAGTGCTGCTCGAGTTCGGACAACTCTGGTCGCCCGGCCGTTCCTTTGAAATCGGCGACATGGCCGCCGACGCCGCCGGAGTCATCGCCGGGGCGTCGATTGGCTTGTGGGCGAGGCCGCTGGCGGCCAACCGCCTCGCGCGCGATGAAGGATAATCCGGATGATTCGGCTATTTCGCGTTTTCGTTCCCAGTAGCGTGTTGGCGCTGCTGGTGTTCGATATCCTGCTGATCACATCGGCATTTATCCTGACCACCTATCTTGTCATGGAGGTGGAGCCGGCCCCCTACCTGCTTTACGATCGCGGGCTCGTGCGCATTTTCGTGATAGTCCTCACTATTCTGATCGGCCTGCACCTCCAGGATCTCTATTCACGCCTTCACGTGAAGTCGCGCATCGTGCTGCTCCAAGAGCTCTGCGTGGCGGTGGGCTGGGCCCTTCTTCTCCAAGGGCTGATCAGCTATTTGGATCCGGACCTGAAGGCGCCGATGCAGGTGATATTGTGGGGCAGCTTGCTGACGCTGGTCGCAATGTTCCTTTGGCGCGTGTTTTTTAGCGCCCATGCGCTTGAGATACTCGGCCGGGATCGGCTGCTGCTGGTTGGCGGCAGCCCTCTGCTGGACGACATCGGCAGGTACGTCGGCGAACATCCGGAACTGGGTCTCCTGGTAGCCGGGTACGTGCGGGATTCCCAGGACGCGGGCTCGGCGCTTCCCGGCGGAGAGATTCTCGGCCCGATCGCCTCGTTGCGGGAGATGGTCGAGGCGGCGCGGCCGGACCGGATCGTTGTGGGCTTGTTTGAACGCGGGCGCCGCGCGCCGATCGTCGAACTCCTGGAGCTTCGTTTTGCCGGGTACGCCGTAGAAGAGGCGGCCAGCGCCTATGAAAGAATTCGGGGACGGGTGTGCCTCAAGGAACTGCGGCCGTCTCAGCTCATGGAATCCGGCGAATTCGGGCCCCGTCCTCAGAACGTTCTGTATCAGAATCTCTGGAACGTGTCCCTGGCGGCCATTGGGATCGCCGTGGCCGCCCCCATCATGGCGATCACGGCGCTGGCGGTGAAGCTCTCCTCTCCCGGACCGATCCTGTACCGCCAGCCGCGGGCTGGGCTGCACGATGCCGTCTTCACGCTTTACAAATTCCGTTCGACGCGAGTCGATGCCGAAGATGGGCCCCAGGTGACCAGGGTTGGCTGGGTCATCCGCCAGTTGCGGCTCGACGACCTGCCGCAACTGTTCAATGTGCTGAAGGGCGATATGTCTCTCGTGGGACCGCGCCCCGAACGGCCGGAGTTCGTGGCCGCGATTTCCGAGCATATTCCGTACTACCGGCAGCGGCATTGCGTCCGGCCGGGGATCACCGGCTGGGCCCAGATCAACTTCACCTTACACGGCGAGCTGTTGGATACGGCCGCGAAGCTCGAACGCGACCTGTACTACATCAAGAACATGTCCCTGGGCATGGACACTTTTATCATGTTCCACGCCGTCAAGTCCCTGGCGTTGTCGCGCGGCTCGCTATAGGTTGAACCGGCGTGCAGCGGATCTCGTTGTTGCTACACTGAGGCCTGAAGCTCTATCTGTGCGTATCGCGCTTCTCCAAATCAACCCCACCGCGGGCGATCTGAACGGGAACTCCGCGCTGATTGCCCGCGGCGTGCGCGCCGCACAGTCCCAGGGAGCGGATCTGGTAGTAACGCCCGAGCTGGCCCTGATGGGATACCTGCCGCGCGACCTCCTGATGAACCGCGGGTTCGTGCGCCGCGCCGGCCAGATGCTCGACGGTCTGGCGATGGAATTGAAAGACGCCCCGCCGTTGCTGGTGGGCGTCGCTACTCCGAATCCCGGCCCCGGCGGCCGCCCCTTATTCAACAGCGCCGCATTGTTGAAAGACGGCGCCGCCGGCCCGGTTTTTCATAAAACCCTCCTGCCCACCTACGACGTCTTCGATGAAGACCGCTATTTCGAGCCCGCGAGCGGGCCGCAAATCCTGGAATTGAACGGCTGGCGCCTGGGCATCAGCATCTGCGAAGACGTCTGGAACGACCGGGATTTCTGGAGCCGGCGGCGCTATCACCAGGATCCGATCGAGGGCCTCGCGCAGGCCGGCGCCCAGGCGATCGTCAACCTCTCCGCCTCTCCCTTCACCGCCGGGAAACAGATTCTGCGCGAACATATGCTCGGCCATCTGGCCCAGAAATATTCCCTGCCCGTGGTTTACGTGAACCAGGTGGGTGGCGACGACGACCTCATTTTCGATGGGCGCAGCGCCGCGTTCGACGCGCAAGGCCGGATGTTCGCCCGGGCGAGAGGCTTCGGGGAAGACACGCTGACGGTGGACCTGACCGCCGGGACGGGCGCCATCGCCGCGGACGATTTCGAACCCGAGGCCGAGATCTGGCATGCGCTGGCGCTGGGGGTCCGCGATTACGCACGCAAGACCGGTTTTCGGAAGGCGCTGCTGGGCCTCTCGGGCGGCATCGATTCGGCGCTGACGGCGGCCCTCGCGGCCGACGCGCTCGGACGTGAAAACGTGCTCGGGGCGATGATGCCCTCGCGCTATTCCAGCCCGGGCAGCGTGGACGACTCCATCGCACTGGCGCGCAACCTCGGAATCGAAACTCTGACCCTGCCGATCGCGCCCATGGTGAGCGCCTACGATGCCGCCTTGGCCGGCGCCTTCCGGGGTTTCCCCCAGGACGTGACCGAGGAGAACATCCAGTCGCGCATCCGTGGCAATCTCCTGATGGCGCTTTCCAACAAATTCGGCTCGCTGCTGCTCACCACGGGGAATAAGTCGGAGATGTCGGTAGGGTATTGCACGTTGTACGGCGATATGAACGGCGGTCTCGCGGTGATCGCCGATTTGCCGAAAATGATGGTGTACCGGGTCTCGCGGTGGCGCAACCGGCGTCAGGCGGACATTCCCGAAGCCATTCTCGTTAAGGCTCCTTCGGCCGAGCTGCGGCCGAACCAGACCGACCAGGACAGCCTCCCGCCTTACGAGCTGCTCGACCAGATTCTGGAGCTGCATATCGAGCAGTGCCAGTCGGCGGAGGAGATCATAGCCCAGGGCTTCGAGGAGCGGACCGTACGCCGGGTTCTTAAGCTGGTCCGCGCCGCCGAGTTTAAGCGGAAGCAGGCCGCTCCGGCCCTCAAAGTGACCTCGCGCGCGTTCGGCACGGGGTGGCGTATGCCTATTGTCCGGCAGGAATAAAACAACCAATGCCGAAAAAGTTCCCCCCTCACAGCCCAATTGCCAGTACCCGTGGAACTTGTTGAGCGCCGGATCTACCTCATCCGCGGGCAGAAGGTTATGCGCGATGCCGATTTGGCCGAGCTTTACCAAGCGCTCACGAAAAACCTCAACCTTGCCGTGCGCCGCAATGCCGACCGTTTTCCGCCGGATTTTATGTTCCAGCTTTACGAAAGAAGAAACTGAAGCTTTGAGGTTGCAATATGCAACCTTCAAACGCAGGCCGCGGCGGCAGGCGCTACTTGCCCTACGCCTTCACTGAAGCAGCCGCCTGTCTCTCCAAAGCGCTGCATCGGCTTCACGGCCGAAGACTAAGGGTCTTTTGCGCGGCGGCGCTTCTTCGCCCATGATTAAGCAGGCCCGCTATTTCTTCTGCGATTCGAGTCTGCGCTTCGCTTCGAGAAGTTGTTGGATCTGAATACGGTCTTTTGGCCGGTTCGCCGCCCGCTTGGAGGCAAGCGTGTCTTCGAGCGACAGTACCGGCGCTCGCACGCCGCCAAAATCGGCGTCGACATGGCCTTCCCATGCTTTGGCGAACGTCAACCCTGGAACCGCCGGCATGATATCTACGCGCACGGGCTCCACGCCAACTTGGTATACCAGATCGGGACTTGTCAACTCCTCTATGGTCACGTCCGCGGCAGGCGCCCCGAAGCGGCGCAGCGCGCGAAGCGCCCGGGCCGCGTTTTCCGGAGTGCCCTCAATCCAGATGTCCAGGTCCTTCGTGTAGTACGGCTCCGTGTGCTTGATCACCGCGTAGCCGCCCACCACGATGAAACGAACCGCTTCGCCGGCGAAGAGTTGCAACAGATCTTTGAAGTCGGAGTTGATCTTCACGAATACCTCGCACTCCAGCGGCCGTGACTACCAGATCCCAGGCTGCCGCAAAGATCTTGGCATCGCCGAGAGTCTGCCAGAATTCGATGTCGAAATCGCGTCCAGCGTCTTCTCGACGCACCAGGCGGGTCATCACCAGACGATTGTCCATCTCCCTTATTATCCATCATTTGCCAGTGGTGCAGGAGCCCCACGGGGCTCATCCCTAAGCCGGGCCGGTGGATGTTTTGGGCTTTCTTGTCGACGGTTGACTGGAATTGTCATAATGGGTACCGATGGGGTCCATCCGCGCCGGGTACGACACCGACTTCTTTCGCTGGACGCAGGAAACCGCGGAACTCCTGCGTCAAGGACGTTTCGAAGAGACCGACAAAGAGAACCTGGCGGAAGAGGTTGCGGACATGGGGAAGCGAGACCGGCGGGAACTGCAATCCCGCATGATCGTGCTGCTCATGCACCTGATGAAGTGGGCCGCTCAGCCGCAATTCCGCGGCGCGTCATGGATGGACACGATCAGCGAACAACGGGTTCAGATCGATGGCATACTCGATCAGTCTCCGAGTCTGCGTCCCTACGCGATCGGAGAGCTCCCCGCTATCTTCAGGAAGGCGGCCGTACGGGCCTCGAAGGAGACCAAACTTCCGGTGGAGACATTCCAAGCGGCAGAGAAGGTTGCGGACCTCGACAGCTTGTTGGCTGCCGACTTTCTTCCCGGAAATCCCGGCGATCTGGTCCGCTGAAACATTCTCCACGCGTAATCAAAGGCCTACCGGCGGCGCTTCTTCGTCCATGAAGTAATAGCAGATCATGTGCATGACAATCATGTGGGCGTCTTCGATACGCCCCATGTGAGGATGCGAGACCTGGAGATTGAGTTGGGCCATGCGGCCGAGCTCGCCTCCGTTACGGCCGGTGAGCGCGATAGTCCGGCATCCGATGGCGTTGCCGTATTCCACGGCGCGGAGCACGTTGGGCGAGTTCCCCGAACCGCTGATCGCCATGACCACATCCCCAGGCTCGGCGAAGTTTTTCAGTTGCTCCACGAACACGCATTCGTAACCGACATCGTTGGAATACGCCGTCAGAGTGGGCAGGGAATCGGTCAGCGCCATGATGCGAAAGCGCGACGGCCGGCCATGGCTGGCCCCTTTTACCATGTCGCAAACGAAATGCGATGCGGTGGAAGCGCTGCCGCCGTTTCCGCAGACAAAAATGTGCCGCCCTTCCTCGCGAGCCCGGCGGAGGATCTCGATCGACTGCCCGACCTTCTCCAGGTCGATGGTCTCGATGGCGTTCAGCACCGCGGCTTTATACGATGTAGGGAAAGCATTCGCCACGAATAGGACGGTCTCCATGCGCATGTTATCATAGCCGTCTTGACACCTGTACCGATACACGGTACGGTATGCTGATGATAAGGGCGTTCCGTCATCGAGGTTTAAAACGGCTGTTTGAGGACGGGGACGCCAGCAAGGTTCGGGCGGATCAGCTCAAGCGCATCGCCGATGTGTTGGCCATCTCGATACGGCGCTACGGCCGGCGGACGTTGACCTTCCCGGATATCGCCTGCACCAACTGAAAGGCGATCTGAAAGGGTACTGGAGCGTCAGCATCAGCGGTAGCTGGCGCATCGTTTTACGCTTCGAAGACGGCGATGTTTTCGATGTTGATTTGGTGGACTACCACTAGAAAAGGAATGACGCAATGCCGATGAAGACCCCCCCGCATCCGGGCCGCTCGATCAAGGATGCCTGCCTTGATCCGTTAGGCCTGAACGTGACCGGCGGGGCCAAGGTGTTGGGCGTGGCGCGCCACACCCTCTCTCGTGTCCTAAACGGCCAGGCCGGGATATCGGCTGAGATGGCCATCCGGTTAGAGAAGGCCGGTTGGTCGAACGCCGGCCACTGGCTGCGCCTGCAAACGGCCTATGATCTTGCGCAAGCCCGCCAGTATCAGGACGAGATTAAAGTGCAACGCTACGAACACCATCTGGCGATATAGGCTAAAACCGTTCGTAGGAGGCGAAAAACTCTGCGCATGCGGCCGCTTCGCCGGCTTGCCTTGGGCGAGCCAAGAACATACCCCTTTACGAAACGATGAGTTTAACCCACAGCCGCGAGATAATCGGTGGAGGAGCATACTCCAAAATAGTTGAAACGCATTCTGATTATTTTTGGCACCCGGCCGGAAGCGATTAAGCTCTGCCCATTGGTGCGCCAACTGCGCTTGCGGCCGGATGATTTCGCGGTAACAGTCTGCGTGACGGCGCAACACCGCGAGATGCTCGACCACGCGCTGGAGGCATTCTCCGTCGCGCCGGATTACGATCTCGACCTGATGCAGCCGCGCCAGACGCTCTCCGCCCTCACGGCGCGTATTCTGGCCGCGATCGAACCGGTGCTGGAGGCCGAGCGCCCGGACCTGGTCGTGGTCCAAGGCGATACCACGACGACGCTGGCCGGAGCGCTAGCGGCCTTCTACCGTGAAATTCCGGTGGCGCACGTCGAGGCCGGCCTGCGAACCGGCGACATGACGCAACCCTTCCCGGAAGAAATGAACCGCGTGCTGACCTCCCGGCTCGCGGCATGGCATTTCGCCCCGACGGCGCGGGCGGCCGAGGCGCTGTTACGCGAAGGTACGGCGCGCGAAAGGGTTTTCGTGACGGGCAACACGGGCATCGACGCCGTGCTGTACGTTCGGGATGCCCTGGATTCCGGCGCCTTGCGGGCCCCCGAGTGGCCATGGCTGGAACCGGGCAAGCATATCGTTCTGGCCACCAGCCACCGGCGCGAGAGTTTCGGGCCGGGGTTCGAGAGCGCCATGCGAGCCCTGGCCCGGCTGGCCTCGCGCGGGGATGTGCGGATCGTTTATCCCGTTCACCGCAATCCCAACGTGGCCGGCCCGGCGCACGCCATTCTCGCCGGGCTCCCCCATGTGACGCTGCTCGACCCTTTGCCCTACGTGCCGTTCGTGGACCTGATGCGGCGTTGCCGGCTGATTATCACCGACTCCGGCGGCATCCAGGAAGAAGCGCCCTCGCTGGGCAAGCCCGTGCTGGTGCTGCGCGTGAAGACCGAACGCCCCGAAGCCGTGGAAGCTGGCACGGTGAAACTGGTGGGCTCCGACGAGGACCTCATCGTAGCGGAAGCCGGCCGGCTCCTGGACGACCCCGCCGAATACGCGTGCATGACGCGCATCCACAACCCTTATGGCGACGGTCACGCCTGCGAGCGCATCGCCCGAGTGCTTGCGGGGGAGGAACGGGAGGGCCGCTTCACCTTTGGTGGGCAGACTCGACGTCCGGCCAGGCAGAAGAGGCCGCTCTAAACCATGGGAATGTATTTTATCGTGTTTAAAAGCAAGGCCCCAAAAACTGGCGCCGCGCGAGGATCTATCCGCCTGGCCGGCGCGGTCGGAGCCGAGCCCGGTTAGCCCGGTTTACAATGCGTGACAAGAGGCCTTATATCCTTTACGCTAGAAAGAGAAGCAAAGGAAACCCGGCTATGATCGTGATCGAAATCCCTGATGACCAGGCGGCGGCGCTCAAAGCGCGAGCGGCGGCCCACGGTCTCACCCTCGAAGCCTGGTTTGCGAAGCTGGCCGAAGAGGAGGCGCCGGCCAGCGCGCCGCAAAAACCCTTCAAGACCGGTCGCGGCATGCTCGCGAAGTACGGGCCAGCGCCTTCCGCCGAAGAAATCGACGAGAACCGCAGGGATATGTTCCGCGGCTTCGCGCAAGACTTCCGATGATCGCCGGCGTCGCGGACACGCATACGGCCCTCTGGTATCTCTTCGACTAGCCGAAATCGTTTATCTCATCGAAAAAAGCCGCCTGCCGGCGAACGCCTATGCCGATCTGAAGAACGCCCTGGCCGATCCGGACCACGTTCTCAAGGAGGCCCCCTTCACGGTGGAGATCGTTGACGCTATGCGGAACGTCTCCCGCGCGGCGGTACCGGACATGCCGGATCGCATCGTGGCCGCCACGGCCGTTTACTTCGGTGTGCCCGTTCTCAGTCGCGACGGCCGCATTTGCGCCTCCAATGTTCAGACGGTCTGGTAAATTGACCTTCCACGGGCTTCAGCGCTGCCTGTGGCCGGTAACAGGTTTTATCGGACATAAGCAACGGAACGCGCCGACACGCCGAACGAAAAAATCCCCCGTCGCCGGCGACCGCGGCGGCCTCCAGAAACTGCCTCTGGACCCTGGGGTAGTGGGCCGGATGAGCGTAGAGTACCGCGTGTCGGATCTCGCGGCCTTCGGCGCGGAGCAAGGGGAAGAGGTGCGCAAGGCCAGTTGAAGTGCTTAGGTACTTGCCGCGCTTCAGCAGCGACTCATCAGGGCAAACCGCTTCGACAATAAGGCGGTTCACGCGGCGCGCTTGGTATTCGCCCAGGGCTTCGGTACCCGTGGGCATGGTGCGCCGTTCGACACCAACGATAGCGCCGAGACCGGGGCGCTGGAGATCCCGGAGTTGGAACCAGGGTATCCGGCCGAACGGGACGTACAAGGTCGCATCGCCCGATTGCTTGCGGAGGAGTCGGCGATCCAAATTGGCAAGCTTTGCTAATTCTGATATACTCAACTTCAGGATCAACGGCTAAGACGCTACATGCCCACTCGCAATGTGAATTTGACCGATGAGCTTGACAGCTTCGTACTGGCGAGGGTCGAGAGTGGCCGTTACGAAAACGCCAGCGAGGTTGTCCGCGCGGCGCTACGCACTTTGGAGCGCGAGGAACTCCAGTATGAGGCAAAGCTTGCCGCGCTGCGAACGGCGATTGATGAAGGCGACGGCAGCGGGGTTGCCGAGGGAAACCCTTTTGATCGCGTCCGGCAAGCACTTAAGCTTCGCGAGAAGAAGCGCTAGCCGTTGGCTGCATTCCGTTTATCCCGCCTTGCCGATGCCGACCTGATGGATATCGGCGCCTACACCCTGCGTACGTGGGGCAAAGACCAGACCCTGCGTTATATCGACGACCTTGAAGCGTGTTGCCAGAGGCTGGCCGACAACCCGTCCTCTGGTCGCCCCTGCGATCGCGTTCGCCCTGGCCTGCGCCGCATGGAACAAGGCAGGCACGTCGTGTTTTTCCGGCGTGAGCCGGGAGGCGTTCTCGTTTCCCGCATCCTGCATGAGCGGATGCTGCCGGAAAGACACGTCATCGATGACGACGAATCTTGACATCCCTCGATGTGAATCGCAGGGTTGAGCGGATATCCCGAGGTCAGAGTCTTCGTGGCCATTGCCGGCGTCCATCGAACACGGCGAGCAACTCCAGCCGCTCGCGCCTGACCCGGTATGGAACGATGTATGGCGTGCCGGACACCACGAGTTCCCGGGTTCCAGCCAGGCGGCCGGGCCGTCCCATTTGAGGCTGCGTTCGGAGAATCTCGATGGCGTTCAGAATTTGCCCAGCGATGAGCGCCGCGTTCCCATCCGAGTCCTTTTCAATATATTCTCCGATCACGACCAGGTGACGGATCGCCCTCAGTGACCAAACGACATTCATCGCGGAGCGTTCTTCTCGCCGGCCGTCCCCCAGGACCTTAGCCAGGTTGCGACCTTTTCATGGCTTACGGCCTGTCCTGCGTCCAGTTCCCCGATAGCGGCATGGATTTCACCAAGCTGCCACTCCTCCTGCTCTACATACGCGGCTATGGCCTCGGCGGCCAGAAAGGACTTTGACCGTTTCGAATGCCTGGACAGCGCAGCCAAACGCTGCTTTGTCGCTGAATCGAGCCGGATGGAAAGGGTTTCGGTCATCACTTGTGCGCGCTTGTACACAGTCTAGCACAACCAAAAATTGGAAAGCCGCGCGAAACTGGCGTGGAGTAGCACAATCGACGCCGGAGCCGCAAACGCGCGAGAAATCCGGGCTAAGGCGTCCTCAAGTCTCAAAATGGGTAGGATTTGGCCCTGGCCCCAATACGTTGCTGTGCTATAGTGCTACTAGGTAACACCTTTGGAGCACTCGCGATGGCGACCCTTTCTACAACCAGCCTGAAGCTCGATAGCGCGATGAAAGAACGTGTACATCGGCTCGCCTCGGCGCGTCGCCGGTCGCCGCACTGGGTCATGCGCGAAGCCGTCGAGCAGTATGTGGAACGCGAGGAGAAGCGCGAGCAGCTCCGGCAGGACGCGCTTGCTGCATGGGCCGACTATCAGACGACCGGCCTGCACGTCACGGCCAAGGAAGCCGACGCCTGGCTGGCCAAGCTCGAAGCGGGCAGACACGCCGTTATCCCTAAATGCCACGTCTAAGGTGGTCCCAACCGGCCCTGCTGGATGTGGCCCGTCTCCATAAGTTTCTGGCTCCCAAGAGCCGGGATGCCGCACAGCGCGCCGTCAAGACGATCCGGCAGGGTGTGAAAGCGCTCGGCAAGCACCCGGAGATTGGCCGTCCTGTCGAAGAGTTGCCGCCAGAGTTTCGCGAGTGGGTGATTGAATTCGGGCAGGGGGCCTACGTCGCCCTGTATCACTACGACGGGAAACAGGTTGTGATTCTGGCGGTCCGCCACGGACGCGAAGCCGGATATTGAGCTAACTCCTCGAAAGGAAAGGCAACGGGATTACCGGACAGCGCTGCTGCACATCGAAGTCCGCTAGCCACCCCGCGTTTCGGAAAGGGTAAGTTTTGCATCATTGCCGGAAGGCCTGTGAATAAAGGGCTTGGCATGTTGCATATGTCTAGTGCAAAATGGAGCGCATGAAATACGGCTATGCGCGAGTATCCACCGACGACCAGATCCCTGCCCTGCAACTCGCGGCCCTCCAAAAAGCCGGGTGCAAAACGGTTTTCAAAGATGGCGGATTATCAGGAGCCACGACGAAGCGCCCTGCCCTGCTCCGTTGTTTGAAGAAGCTCGAACACGGCGACACGCTCATTGTCTGGAAACTGGACCGTTTAGGCCGCAGCTTGCGCGACCTGATAACGATGCTTGACGACCTGAAACACCGGGGCGTGAAATTTCGTTCCCTCACGGAGGCAATCGACACCGAGACACCGACAGGCCGCGCCATGTGGCAGATGATTGGCGTACTGGCGGAACTGGAACGCAGTCTTATAAGCGAACGCACCCGCGCCGGGGTGAAGGCAGCGAAAGGCCGAGGCGTGAAATTCGGGCGCAAGCCGAAACTCACGCCTCGGCAGATCAACCACGCCCGGAAGCTAATCGACGCCGGAGAGCGCCGCGAAGATGTGGCGGCGCTTCTGAACGTGGACCGAACGACCCTTTACCGGGCGCTTACTTAAGCTGCCGGACTACCACACATTTCGGGCGGAACATCGCTATTTAAACACAGGGGACGGCTGGAGACGCGCCATTCATGCTTTCACTGTTTAGCAATGACCACACCGGTGCTGCCCTGCCCATCCTGACAAGCAGATCCGACGGGAATTGCTGGTCGAGGAGCGTAGTCCTGCGTTTCGCCCGCCCGTGGGCCAGCATCGAACTTACAAATCGTGCTCTTCTGGGCCGACTTGTCGTCCGGGGATTGCTTGCTAATGACCACACCGGTGCTGCCCTGCCCATCCTGACAAGCAGATCCGACGGGAATTGCTGGTCGAGGAGCGTAGTCCTGCGTTTCGCCCGCCCGTGGGCCAGCATCGAACTTACAAATCGTGCTCTTCTGGGCCGACTTGTCGTCCGGGGATTGCTTGCTAATGACCACACCGGTGCTGCCCTGCCCATCCTGACAAGCAGATCCGACGGGAATTGCTGGTCGAGGAGCGTAATCCTGCGTTTCGCCCGCCCGTGGGCCAGCATCGAACTTACAAATTGTGCTTTTTTGTTGGGCATGGGCAGTTGTCACAAACAGCAGAGCTTGCCCAATTAATCCGACCCAAAATGTCACGGCGATTTTCCTGCCTTGTAATGAGGGGCGCATATTCACCACATTTCCTTTTTGCTAACAGATTTGGGGTCCTCTCGACCTGTTCGTCCATTCTATACGAAAGGAAAGCCCTAAATTTTAGCCTGATAGCCGCACATAACCTCCTTTATGTCCGATAATCAACGCAAGTAACTGAAACTAAACGACTTGATATTTGGCTATCCTCCGGCCCATGCATCTGCCGTGGGTGCCCGTTACGCACAACCCGGTTTCGTGCGCGCGGACGCTCGGCCGCCGTTGCCCGAGCAGTCGTCAGGACCGCCCTTCCAGAACCTCTTTTAGGTCGCGCTTGCCGTGCAACACGGCGACCACCTGCAACGGAACTGTTTCGGGCCGGTAGACAATCACATAATTGGGGAATTTCGTGACGGTCCAGAAGCGCACCGCGAGAGGCGTGATGTCCTGCCGCTGGGTTCCGATCAGGGGATGTTTCGCCAGCCGCCGGCAGGTAGCGACGATTTCCATTTCCACCCGGTCGGCAGCGTCCCGGCTGCGTTCGGCGATAAACCACCAGATAGCATCGAGGTCTTCAGTCGCCTGCGGCGTGAACTGAAACGGCGCATTCATCCCTGCAGCTTCAGTCGTTCGGCCCGCCGTTGCCGCAACATCTCAACCGCCGCATCGCCGTCGATCGATTCGCCGCGCTCAGCCTGAGCAAAGCCTTTCTCGACATGGGCGGCGATGGCTTCGCGTTGTTCGAACATCCAGTCTTCAAGATCGAGTTGCCCGCGGATGATCTCAAAGGCCTGATCGAGAACCTCGCCGGGGTTCCGATACGCGCCGGACCGGACCGCCAGGTCGATGACGCGCTGCTGTTCGGGTTTCAGGTCAATCGTCATGGGCGTCCTCTCTCAAGGCGCTGTTCTTTCCCTGTCCAACCACCCTACCCTGCCGCCCCTCCCGGCGTCAATCGATCCAGCAACGCGATGACCGCCAAGCACGCGCACGTCATCGCATCCGGCTGCTTGCGTCCTTGCTCTTCTGAAATAATGAGTTCTATATGTGTGGAATTGCCGGGCACGTAACGCTGGA
>OCZT010004810.1_pt1 | contig 13535 bp, 16 predicted proteins | sample 1539031 | NCBI WGS metagenome assembly OCZT01 (sample SAMEA3539308, study PRJEB22396) | soil metagenome | biome: tundra; feature: field; material: soil | place: USA | collected 2010-05 | depth 0.15 m | reverse complement strand
ATGGGCGCCCCGCCGGTCACGAGCGCGCCCGCGGGCCGGCCCGTCGTCGTCGCCCCCTCCGACCGCGCGCGGCGGGCCGAGGGGCGGCTGCCGCGCGGGCGCAGCGAGCTTCCGCGCGCTCTGATCCGCAACAGCCAGCGCGAGCGCATCGTCGACGCCACCGCAGCGATCGTCGCCGAGAAGGGCCTCGCCGCTGCCACGATCCCCGAGATCGCGCGGCGCGCCAACGTCTCCCATCAGACCTTCTACGACCTCTACCCCTCGAAGCAGCACGCCTTCCTGGGCGCGCAGAAGGTCGGCATGCACGAGGCGCTGCGCGTCACCGCCGAGGCCTATGCGGAGCACGAGCCCGATTGGCCCACGGCGGTTGCCGCCGGGCTGGGCGCGCTCGTGGAGTACCTCACCTCCGAGCCCGCCCACGCCCGCCTGATCCTCGTGGACACCTTCGCCGCGAGCCCCGACGCGATCGAGATCCGCGGCTCCGCGGTGGCCGCCTTCGCCGCCTACCTGAAACCCGGATACGAGCTCGCGGCAGCCCGCGGGGGGGCGCCGGAGATCGCCGCCGAGGCGATCGTGGGGGGCCTGTGGCAGATCCTGCACCACTACATCGAGCACGACTGCACCGCCGAGCTGCCGCGCGCGGCCCCGCAGATGATCTACTTCGCGCTCGCGCCCTTCGTCGGCCCCGAGCACGCGACAGCGGCCGCGCTCGCGCGGCCCTGACTCAGCTCAGCGCGGCGCCGTGCAGGCTGCTGGTGGGGCGCTCGCGAGCGCCCCACCACTCGCCGAGCACGTCTAGCGCGCCGCCGATGATGCCCTCCCGGAAGGAGAGCGTGTCGTTCAGGCGCGGAAGCGGCTCGGCGGGCACGGGCACCTCGAGGAAGTCGCACAGCGGCTCCCAACCCTCGCTGGGGTTCCACACGAGCAGCCGGTCCGCCGGCACGACCTGCTTGACGCTCTCGTTCCAGGCGTCCATGACGCCCGCGAGGCCCTCGTCGCTGTAGGTCTCGCCCGCCAGCGCGCCCACGCCCTCCTCCCAGCTCATCCACCGCATCAGCGCCATGTAGCGCCGCCACAACGGGTCCACCGCGGCGCGCGCCTCGCACAGGTGGTGCAGCGCGGAGTCGCCGTGGAAGATGCCCCACACGGTGCCGCGCATGCTGTTGACCCATTCCTCGCCCGTGCGCACGCCGAGCAGCACCTTCGCCTGCGGGTAGTACTCCATCAGCTCCGGGTAGAAGCGGGCAGAGGGCCAGTCGACGGTCGAGCGTGCAGCTCCGAAGATCTGCTCCCAGTCCGGCGAGCCTTCCGCCACGGCTTCCCACAGCGGCAGCCCCGACTCCAGGTCGGCGAGCAGGTCGCGCATGTGGTAGCAGGGACCCAGGTCGAGCTGTTCCAGGGCGAACATCTGGGTCGTCGTAGCGGTGCGGGGAAGCCCTGCTCCGATGACTTTCATGAGTGCTTACACATCTTTCGCTGCGATTTCTATCACGTCGGCCGCACGTCGAGCGTCATTTGCCCGCCTCGCGGACGCGCTACCGCGCAACCTGCAGATACGCCAGGACGGCCAGGACCCGCCGGTGATCGTCGCCGCAGGCGGGCAGATCGAGCTTGGAGAAGATGTTCGTGATGTGCTTCTCCACCGCCCCCGCCGTCACCACGAGCGTGTCCGCGATCGCGGCGTTGGAGCGGCCCTCGGCCATCAGCTCGAGCACCTCCCGCTCGCGTGCGGTGAGGCCGCGGAGGGCGTCGCTGGAGCCGTCCCGCGGCGCGAGCAGCTGGGTGACCACCTGCCGGTCGATCACCGTCCCGCCCGCCGCAACGCTGTGCAGCGCATCGAGGAACGCGCGCACGTCGCCCACGCGCTCCTTGAGCAGATAGCCGATCCCGGCCGTGTTCTCGCCGATCAGCTCGCTCGCATAGGCCGTCTCGACGTACTGGGAGAGGACCAGCACCGCCAGCTCCGGCTGGCGGCGGCGCGCCTCGATCGCCGCCTGCAGCCCCTCGTCGCTGAACGTCGGGGGCAGGCGCACGTCGACTATCGCGAGGTCGGGCCGGTGGCCCGCTATCGCCCGCAGCAGCCCCGGCCCGTCCTGAACCTGCGCCACCACCTCGATCTCGTTCTCGCGCAGCAGCGCCACGAGCCCCTCGCGCAGCAGCGCGAGGTCCTCCGCGATCACTACCCGCACGGAATGCTCGCTTCCACCAGCGTCCCGCCGCCGCCGGGGCTGCGCACGGCGAGCCTGCCGTCGAGCGCCTCTACCCGCGCGCGCAGCCCCGCCAGGCCCGAGCCCTGTGGGTCCGCGCCGCCCCGGCCGTCGTCGCCGACGACGACCCGCAGCGCCCTGCGCTCGTCGCTGAGCAGCACCCACGTGCGCTCCGCGCCCGCGTGCTTGGCGGTGTTCGTGAGCGCCTCCGCGATTACGAAGTACGCCGCGCTCTCCACCGCCGGTGCAAGGCTGCGGCGGGTGTCGGCTTCGATCGTGGTCCCCAGGCCATAGCGCGCTGCGAGCGACTCCACGGCCGCCACCAGCCCGCGGTCGGCGAGCAGCGGGGGGACGATCCCGCGGGCCAGGTCGCGCAGCTCGGCGATCGCGTGATGCGCCTCGCGCTGGGCCTCCTGGATGAGGCTGCGGACCTCGGGCAGCTCGGCCGCACGCAGCTCCGCGCGGCCGAGCTGCAGCGTCAGCGCCACCAGCCGCGCCTGCGCGCCGTCATGGAGGTCGCGCTCGATCCGGCGCAGCTCCACCGCCTGGGCGTCCACGGCCTGGCGGCGCGTGTGCGTCAGCAGGTCGATGCGTGCGCGCAGCGCCCTGCGCCCGCGGGCGACGAGGACGCGGTCGTGCAGCGCGAGCAGGGAGTAGGCGCTGCCCGCGCTCGCCAGCCCGAACAGCGCCCACGCCGGCCAGAAGGCGTGCACGCCCGCGAGCAGCCATGTGAGCAGCCACGTGAACAGCAGGATCACCGCGGCGACTACCACGACCGCCCATACGCACGCCACCCGCCGCACCGCCCCGGGCGGGCGCCGCCAGGCCCAGCCCGCGGTGAAGTCGAGCAGGACCAGCACCCCGACCCCCAGCCACACCCACGCCGGCCAGAAGTAGCCGCGCCCCGTCAGCGCCCAGATCGCGAGCACGAGCGTCGCCGCGAGGAACGCCAGGCGGCGCTCCACCGAGCGCGCGTACTCGCCGACCGAGAGGCCTGCGGCCAGGGTCGGCATCCAGCGCCGGGGCGGGGCGCCGGGCGCCGGGGAGAGATCGAGCTGCGGCCGGGCGTGCTCGTGCATTCCGGCAATGGTCGCACGGCCACGGCGTCGCGGAGGCCTCAGGCCTCTACCGCCCTCGCCGCCAGGCGCTCGGGGGTCACGCGCTGCACGTCCCACGCCAGGCCGATCCGCTCGAGGCCTGCAATCACGAGCCCCGAGATGTCGAGCTCGGCGCGGCCCATGCCGTGGAAGGCCGAGGTCGGGAAGGCGTGGTGGTTGTTGTGCCAGGCCTCGCCGAGCGACAGCGGCGCCAGCCACAGCAGGTTGCGCGAGTGGTCGTCCGTCGTGAAGCGCCTGCGCCCGAAGAAATGGCACAGCGAGTTGATGCTGTAGGTCACGTGATGCAGCACGAGGATCCGCACCGCGCCGCCCCACAGCATCCCCTCCAGGCCCGCCTGCACCGTGCCGCCGATGAGCACGCCGAGCCCGAACGGGATCGCCAGGCCCACGAGCGACCACAGGATGAACGTGCGGTCCACGAACGCCACCACGGGGTCCGCGAGCAGGTCGGGGGCGAAGCGCTCGCGCGAGCCGCGCTGGCTGTGGTCGAACAGCCAGCCCACGTGGGCGTGCGCGAGGCCGCGCAGAGCGCCGCGCCAGCCTCCGCCGTGATCGACATGGGGGCTGTGGGGATCGCCGAAGCGGTCGGAGTAGGCGTGGTGCTTGCGGTGGTCGGCCACCCACGAGATCACCGGGCCCTCCACGGCCATCGTGCCCAGGATCGCGAGCAGCCCGCGCATCCACCGGGTCGTCTTGAAGCTGCGGTGGGTGAACAGCCGGTGGAAGCCCACCGTCACGCCCAGGCCCACGGGCACGTACATCACCGCGAAGATCGCCACGTCGGCCCAGTGCAGCGAGTGGTTCCACGCCTGCCAGCAGCCGAACAGCAGCAGCAGCGGCGGGACGGCCGTGATCAGGCCCGTGACCGCGCGGTCGAGGTTCTCCAGCACCGGCACCTGGATCTCCTCCGGAGTCGGGCCGATGGGTATCCCGGCGACGCGACCGGCGGCGGATCCGGGGCCAACGGCGCCCGGCGGCTCGGCGGGGGGCGCTGCGACGGGTCCGGGGGCGACGCTCATGCCCCGCACATGCTGCGCGGCCGCGGCCGCATTGTCGATGAGGCCCGCCACCGGCAGGCGAGGGGAGCGCCCCCCTGCGCATGGTGGGGTTGGCCCCCGCCCCCCGGATCTCCCGGTGGGGCGACTACCATGTATTAGATGCCTCGAGCGGAAGCAGGTCGAGTGCGACAGGTCAAGAGCAGCGACGTGCGCGAGTTGACGCTGCACGGCGAACGGGTTGTCTACCGCCAGACCGGCAGCGGCCCGGTGCTGATGCTGATCCACGGGATCACCTCCGACTCGCTGACGTGGCGCCGGGTGATGCCGCGACTGGCGCGCGACTTCACCGTGATCGCGCCCGACCTCATCGGCCACGGCGAATCGGCAAAGCCGCGCGGGGACTACTCGCTCGGCGCCCACGCGAGCGGCGTTCGCGACGTCCTGCTCGCGCTCGGGCACGACCGCGCCACGTTCGTGGGGCACTCCCTCGGCGGCGGCGTCGCGATGCAGCTGGCCTACCAGTTCCCTGAGCTGTGCGAGCGCCTCGTGCTCGTCGACAGCGGCGGCCTCGGCCGCGAGGTCAGCCTGCTGCTGCGCGCGGCGACCCTGCCGGGCTCGGAATTCGTGCTCCCCTGGCTGGCCGCCACGCGCATGCTCGACAGCGCCCGCATCGTCACCGGCGTGCTCTCCCGCGTGGGCCTGCGCCCGGCGACCGCCGACCTCGAGGAGGTCGCCGGCGCCCACCACACGCTCTCGGACCCGGCCAAGCGCTCGGCCTTCATCCAGACGCTGCGCGCAGTCGTCGACCCCGGCGGGCAGCGCATCAGCGCCGCCAGCCGCCTGTACCTGGCCCGGCACATCCCGCTGCTGCTCCTGTGGGGCGCGCGGGACAGGATCATCCCCTTGGCCCACGGCCACGAGACCCACGCGCAGGTGAAGGGCAGCCGCCTGGAGGTGTTCGCGGACTCCGGGCACTTCCCGCAGCTCGACGAGCCCGAGCGCTTCGCCGAGGCGCTGCTCGGCTTCATCGAGTCGACCAACCCCGCCGACCTCGACGCAGAGGGATGGCGGGAGCTGCTGAAGACCGCGTAGCCGGCGCGGGCCGCCGCGGCCCGCGCCTCAGGCGGCGCGCACGTCGAGGACGATCTTGCCCGTGGCCCGGCGCTCGTCGAGCGTCTTCAGCGCATCCGCGGCGCGCTCGAACGGGAAGCGCCCGCCGACGATCGGCCTGATGAAGCCCTCATCCACCATGCGGCCCACGGCCGCGCCGACCTCGCGGTTGAGCTCGGGCTTGCCCATCACGTAGGCGCCCCAGCCGGCCCCGACCACGGAGATGTTGCGCAGCAGCAGCCGATTGACCTTGACCTCGGGGATCGAGCCGCCGGTGAAGCCGACGACGAGCAGGCGCCCGTCCTCTCGCAGACAGCGCAGGCTGTCGGTGAAGCGGTCGCCGCCCACAGGGTCCATCACGACGTCTACGCCGCCACCCGAGCGCTCGGTCACCTCGTCCTTCCACGCATCGCCGAGCAGCACCACCTCGTCGGCGCCCGCAGCCTCGGCCACGCGCGCCTTCTCCTCGCTGGAGACCAGTGCGATCGTGCGCGCTCCCATCCCCTTGGCGACCTGCAGCGAGGCCGTGCCCACGCCGCCGGCGGCGCCGTGGACGAGCACGGTCTCCCCCGCGCTCAGACCCCCTCGCAGCACGAGCGAGAAGTAGGCGGTGTGGTAGTTGAGGATCAGCGCTGCGCCCTGCGCGAAGTCCAGCTCGGGCGAGAGCGGGAACGTGAAGAACGCGGGCGCCACCGCCTGCTCGGCCCAGCCTCCGAGCGCGCAGAAGGCCGCCACGCGATCGCCCGGCGACACCGCCGCGCCCGCGGGCGCGCTCAGCACGACCCCGCCGACCTCGCTGCCGGGCACGTAGGGCAGCGCGGGTTTCATCTGGTACTGCCCGCGCGTCTGCAGCAGCTCCGGGAAGGACACGCCCGCGTCGTGCACCTCCACGACCACGCCCTCGCCGGGAGTGAGCATGTGCGAGGGCTCGGGCTCGGGGAGCTCGACGATCCGCAGGGCGCTGTCGGGTCCGGACTCCTCGACGATCTGGATGGCTCTCATCGCCGGGATTATGTCCGAGCGCGACGCGCGGGGTCAGCGTGGCGCGCGCTCAGGTCGAAGTAGAGCAGCGCGAGCGTGAGCGCGGAGAAGGACGCCGTTGCGGTCCGGGCCGCGATCCCGAGCGCGACCGACGCGACGCCCGAGGTGTCGCCCAGCGGGATCACGCGTGCGCCAGCTTCGATGCCCAGGGCAAGCAGGCCCGTGATCACGATCAGCCCGGCGATGTGCCCGTAGTGCCCGCGGGTGAGCTCGCGGCTGCGGCCGAGCGCCGCCTGCCAGCCGTCGTTGTCGACCGCAGCCACCTGCGCGACGACCGACCACCGCAGGAGGAGCACCACGCCGGGGACGATCAGCGCGAGAAAACCCAGGCCGATGCCCAGCGCGGCCACGATCGCTGCTGCGGCCACGACGGGCAACACGCGCAGGCCGCGCAGCGCGACCTGGCCCAGCCGGGGCGCGACGCGTTCGCCGATCAGCACGACCGCGTGCATGTGCAGGGCGGAGATCAGGGGCCCGATGAGCGCCGTGCCCACCAGCAGCAGCAGGTAGGTGACGCCGAGGTTCTGGTGCGCGCTGCTCGCGAGTGGGCCTTCGCCGGTGGCGGCGAGCACCACGAGCTCATATGGGGCGATCACGCCCAGCGCGAGCGTGAGGAACAGCAGCGGGAAGTGCTGGTAGACGTCGAGGGCCTCGCCGATGATCTGCGCGACCGACCTCGGGCGCTCGATCTCATTCGGCTCGGCGGGCTCCATGGGCGCGACAGCCTAAGCGCTCGGCCGGGGCCCCCGCGCGCCGCTCAGTCGACGTGCAGCACGGCCTTGCCGGCGATGCGCCGGTCCATCAGGGCGACGATCGCCTCCGCGGCCGCGTGCCAGGAGCCCTCGTGATCGATCGAGCACTGCAGGCGCCCGTCGGCCACGAGCGCGGCCAGCCGCGCGAGGTCGCGCCCGCCGGTGCCCGCGCGCGCGAGCTCGTCGAACAGGAAGAGTCCCTGCAGGCGCGCGCCGGGCGCGCGGCCGAAGAAGGCGCGCGCCGGGAACTGCACGGGCGCGAGGTCGCTCGAGGCGAACGAGACGATCGTGCCGCCGGCGGCGACCCGCTGCATCGCGGCCCCCAGCGTCGCGCCGCCCACGCCCTCGATGATGGCGTCGAACTCGGGGCCCGGCGCCTCCAGCCGATCGATGACCGCGTCGGCGCCGAGCGCCGCAAGGCCCCGCGCGCGCTCGGGGCTCGAGGAGACACCCGTGACGTGCGCGCCGCCCTGCTTGGCCAGCTGCACAGCGAAGCGCCCCACGCCGCCGCTGGCGCCGGTGACGAGCACGCGCAGGCCGAGCACCTGCCCGACGATGTCCAGGGACCGCAGCGCCGTCAGGCCCGCGACGGGGAGGGTGGAGGCCTGGGCGTCGGAGACGCCAGCGGGCAGCGCCGCGAGCGCGCTCGTATCGACGGCCGCCAGCTGCGCCCACGCGCCACGCCCGACGAGCCCGACCACTCGCGTCCCGGCTGCGGGACCGCTGCCGTCGGCCGCCTGCTCGGCGACCGTGCCCGCGAGGTCCCAGCCGGTGATCTCGCCGTCGCCCATGTCGGGCAGGCGCCGGGTCTCGCCGCGGTTCAGCGAGAAGGCGCTCACGCGCACGAGCGCCTGCCCGGGGAGCAGCCGCGGCTCGGGCACCTCGCGCAGCGCCACATCCCCGGGCTCGCCGGGTGCGGCCGTCAACGCGAGCATCACGCGCTGCTCGACGACGCCCAGATGTTGATATGGCCCTCCTGGGCGTGGCGGTCGATCTCCGCCAGCTCATCCGCGTCGAAGTCCACACGCGCCAGCGCGGCGACGTTCTGCTCGAGCTGGCGCACGCTGCTGGCGCCCAGCAGCGCCGAGGTCACGCGCCCGTCGCGCAGCGCCCACGCGATCGCCATCTGGGCGAGCGTCTGGCCGCGCCGGGAGGCGATGTCGTTGAGCGCTCGCACGCGGGCGAGGTTCTCCTCGGTGATCAGCTTGCTGGAGAAAGAGATGCCGCGGCGCACGCGGGAGTCCTCCTCGATGCCGTGCAGGTAGCGGTCGGTGAGCAGGCCCTGCGCGAGCGGCGAGAACACGATCGCGCCCACCCCCTCGCGCTCGAGCACGTCGAGCAGCTCCTCCTCGATCCAGCGGTTCAGCATCGAGTAGGACGGCTGGTGGATCAGCAGCGGCGTGCCGAGCTCGCGCAGGATCTGAGCCGCTTCCTCGGTCCGCCGCGGGCCGTAGGAGGAGATGCCCACATGGCGCGCCTTGCCCGAGCGCACCGCGGTATCGAGGGCGCCCATCGTCTCCTCCAGCGGCGTGTCGGGGTCGAAGCGGTGCGAGTAGAAGATGTCCACGTACTCCAGGCCCATGCGCTGCAGGCTCTGGTCGAGGCTCGCCAGCAGGTACTTGCGCGACCCGAACTCCCCGTAGGGGCCCGGCCACATGTCCCACCCCGCCTTCGTCGAGATGATCAGCTCGTCGCGGTAGGGCCGCAGGTCCTCGGCCATGATCCGGCCGAAGTTGATCTCCGCGCTCCCGTAGGGCGGGCCGTAGTTATTGGCGAGGTCGAAGTGCGTGATCCCCAGGTCGAACGCCCTGCGCAGCATCGCCCGGCTGTCGGCCAGCGGCCGGTTATCGCCGAAGTTCTGCCACAGCCCGAGTGAGATCGCCGGCAGCTGCAGCCCGCTGCGCCCGCTGCGGCGGTAGGGCATCGCCTCGTAGCGGTCCGAGGCCGGGACGTAGAGCGTGGGACCCAGGTCGGCGTTGTAGGGCACGCTCGGAGTATCCCACCAGCTCGCGGCGGCTAGGCCGAAGCGCCGTCGGACGCCTGCTCCTCGGGCTCCGCGTAACGCGCCACGGTGAAGCCGATGAGCACGGGCACGGTCAGCGCGAAGACGAGCAGCGAGAGCGTCATCACGATCAGCGGCCCGCCGCTGGTGTGGTTGCGCAGGAACACGTACTCGATCATCCCGGCGATGATCGAGTAGGCGAGCAGCGCCCACTTCGCCACCTCCAGGAACCGCGCCCACGCGAAGCCCAGCGTCCGCGCCAGCGCCACGACGGTGCCCGCGAGCAGCAGCGCGGAGGCCGCGAGCAGCGCGATCGCCGGGGCCAGCGGCACATGCTGGGGGAGGTGCGCCGAGAGGTAGATGACCGCGGCCACGATCAGCCCGAGCGAGAGCATGCCCAGCTGCGTGACCGGCGGGAGGCGGCGCTCGCTCATCCCGTGGCGAGGTGGGTCATGATCACGAACGTGGCCACCTGCATCAGGCCGGTTGCGCCCGCTGTGTAGATGAACCGTTTCATCAGCTTCTCGATCACCTCGGGGTTGGGCCTCGGCTTCTTCATCTCGACGAGCACCGCGATGTTGGCGGGCTCGAGCAGCCCCAGGGCGATCACGGCCATGGCGCCGACGACGATGTAGCTGGCCACGATCCAGCCGTGCAGGTGATAGCCGCTGTCCACCGTCCCCAGGTGGGTCGCGAGCTGCCAGCCGGCCGCGAGCGTGACGGTCACGACGGTGGGCATGATCAGGACCATCTTGGGCATCAGCTTGGTCGTGAACTCGACGCGGGCGGGGATCGAGAGCCTGCCGATGATCGGGCCGAGCACGAACCCGAGGAACAGGTCGATCACGGTCCATGCCGCGCCGCCGACGACGTGGAAGAACATCAGCGGCCACAGCTCGTTGACGGCGATCGCGACGATCAGCGCCACGAGCACCCCGGCGACGATCGGCAGCCCCGCGCGGGGGACGATCTGGAAGTCCGGGCGCTCCATCGCAGCGGGGGGAGCACCCCCCGCAACGCCCCCCGGATGGGAGACCACAGCCTGCGCCATGGCGGGAATCTAGCGCGGCCGCGGGCGGAAGGCCAGCCCGCCTGCGCGCGCGTCGGCCTGGGTCCACGCGGCAGCTGCCATCGCGGCGGAGACGAGCAGGACCGACGGCCAGGCGCCGACCGCGAGCGCGAGCACGTGGGAGAGGATGAAGGCGCCGAGGCCGAAGCCGCCGAGCGCGATCGCGGTGCGCGGCCCGTGGCGGCGGTTCCACTCGCGCACGCACCACAGCCCGCCGCACAGCAGCACCACGCCGCCGAGCGGGCGCGAGCCCGTGCCGGCGGCGACGGCGTATCCGGCGATCAGCGTGCCCGCCGCGACGGGCGCTGTGGGAAGGGCTCGCACGCAGCCCAGACTAGCGGGCGGATTGCCTATCCCGATGACGGAGAAGTACGGATGAATCGCGCAGGTGCCTCGACCTAGGCTCCCTGGAATGGTGATCCGCCCAAACCGAGGAGGCTGGTCTTGAGTTCGATAGGGGCAACCGCGCTGGCTGCGGTGTTCAACCTGAATCACCCGGCCCACACGGTGGACTGGAACTTCATCCACCTCTCTGTGGCGAACGTCGTGGTCATCGGCCTGATGCTGCTCGTGTTCGTTCTCGCGATCCTGCTGCCGTTCCCCGGCGCAGCGCGCCGCAGGGGAGGTGCCTCATGAGCGCCGCGCCTCCCAAGCCTCACCCCGACTCCTGGACCGTCAAAGTCCGCGAAGCGGCCGTCGAGGCGCTGCCGCCCGAGCGGCTGCTGCCCGACGGACAGCCCACGTATGTGGCCTCCTGGATCTACGTCTTCGGCGTCGCCAGCATCGCCTCGCTGATGGTGATCATCGGCTCCGGGTCGATCCTTGCGCTGAAGGGCCCCGCCTGGTGGCACGACACGGGCGTTGGGCACTTCTTCAACAGCATCCACATGTGGTCCGTCGAGCTGTTCTTCTTCGTGATGGTGGTGCACCTGTGGGGCAAGTACTGGATGGCCGCGTGGCGCGGAGGCCGCGCCCGCGTGTGGATGACCGGCGCGATCACGTTCCTGATCGCGGTGCCCGCAGCGCTCACCGGCTACGTCTCCCAGCAGAACTTCGACGCCCAGTGGATCTCCACGCAGGCCAAGGACGGGCTCAACTCGGTCGGCGTGGGCGCGTTCTTCAACGTCACCAACTTCGGCCAGATGTACAGCTGGCACATCCTGCTGCTGCCGATGGCGGTGGTCGCGCTGGTGAGCGCCCACGTGCTGCTCGTGCGCCGCCACGGTGTGGTGCCGCCCTTCGAGATCGAGAAGCGGGCGGCGACCCTCGCGAGCGCACCGCCCGATAGCACCGGTCCCGCAGACGCCAACACGGGGGTGCAGTCATGAGCTTTCTGCGTCCGAAGGACGACACCAAGCCCTGGACCGGCCGCTACCAGCCATATGACCTGATCAAGGAGGCGTGCATCGCCGTGGGCGTGATCGCGCTGCTGGCGGTGCTGCTGACGGTCCTGTTCTCCTCGCCCGACGACAAGTCCAGCACCATTGGCCAGTGGTCACACGAACTGCCGGTCAACTTCGTGACCGCGGCCTCGACGGAGCTGAACGGCACGAGCGGTACCGCCGAATACGGCCCCCCCTACAACCACAACAGCGAAGGCACGCAGGCGTGGTTCCTGCGCCCGCAGAAATGGCTGGGCGTCAGTCATCCGATCGACACGGCGGATGACTTCGTGATCAAACCGCTGGAAACTGTCCCCAACGACCCTGCGCTGCAGAGCGCGCTCGCCCAGTACAAGGCCGCACCCGAAAAGCAGAAAAAGGAATGGGCCGACGCGTACGCCAAGCCGCTTGGAGAATATGCGACGGCAGAAGAAGAAAAGAAGACGCCGCCCAGCACGGTGTCGGTCGACTCCAGCACGGGAACGGTGACCGTGCAGGCCACCGGTGCCGGCCCTGTGCCGACGATGATGACCAGCCTGCTGAGCGTCGCCCAGAGCGGCGGCCTGGAAGGAGGGCTGGTGACGAGAAGCCAGTTCTTCCAGACCGACTACACCAAGCCGCTGCTGTTCATGGCCGACGGCGGACTGCTCGAAGAACGCGCGCAAGCCCAGCACCTGCTCGGCGAGCAGTGGGGCATGATGAACGAGACGGGCAGCTACCCCGGCCAGCCCTGGCTCTGGCTGTACGCCCTCTGGTACCAGGTGGAACCGTTCAAGAACTCCGAAAACGCGGACATCCTCGTGATGCTCATGATGAGCGTGCTGAGCCTGGCGTTCATCTGCATCCCGTTCATCCCCGGGATCAACATGCTTCCCCGCAAGATCCCGATCTACAGGTTGATCTGGAGAGAGCACTACCGCTCCGGCGCCAAACTCGAGTAGCACCGACCCCCCAGACGGTGCAGCAGAGAGCGGCCCGCTCGGCCTTGCGCCGTGCGCGCGGCGCCGCGACCGGGGCTGCTCTAGCGGGCGATGAGGCCGCGCTCGAGCGCGTAGCCCACGAGCTCGGCGCGCGTCGAGAGGCGGAGCTTCTGCTGGATGTGCGAGCGGTGGGTCTCCACGGTGCGCACCGACAGGTAGAGCTGCTCGGCGATCTCCGCGTTGGTGTGCCCCAGTGCGATCAGCCGCAGGACATCAACCTCCCGCTCGGAGAGGTCGTCGGGCGGCCCGGGCGGGGGCTCGGAGGCGATGCGCGCCCCGAGCCGCGGGTTCAGGAAGCTCTCGCCCGCCGCTGCCCGGCGCACCGCTTCCACCAGCTCGTCGTCCGCGGCCTCCTTGAGCACATAGCCGAGCGCGCCCGCGCCGAGGGCCTCGCGGGCGAAGGCGGGCTCCTGCTGCATCGTCAGGACCACGATCTGCGTCTCCGGCGACTCCACCCTGATCGCGGGGATCGCCTCGAGGCTGGAGCCCCCGGGCATGTTCAGGTCGAGCACGAGCACGTTCGGGTGATGGCCGCGCACGTAGCGCCGGGCGCTTTCGACGTCGCTGGCCTCCGCGACGACCTCCAGATCGGGCTCGCTCTCGAGCACCATCCGCAGGCCGCTGCGCACGACGGCGTGGTCGTCGGCGAGGACGATCCGAATGGCCGACGACTCTCCTGCGGCCTCCGATCCCCCGGCCACTGCGGTGGGCTCCTGCTTGCTCATCCCAGATGACGGTATCGACTCACGCGGCCGAATGGCGCTGGAACGGGCGCGAGCGCTCCGGCTCGAGCGCCCGCGCCGCCCGAATCGCCCGCGCGGCGCGGGCGATTCCGCGGCGCTGCAGATCGGAAGAGCACACGTCTGAACTCCAGTC
>OCZT010004809.1_pt1 | contig 13538 bp, 14 predicted proteins | sample 1539031 | NCBI WGS metagenome assembly OCZT01 (sample SAMEA3539308, study PRJEB22396) | soil metagenome | biome: tundra; feature: field; material: soil | place: USA | collected 2010-05 | depth 0.15 m | reverse complement strand
CGGCGACCACCGAGATCTACACTCTTTCCCCACACGACGCTCTTCCGATCTGGTGTACGTGAACGCGTACAGCGAAGGCTGAGCGGGCTTGTCGTACTCGGGGCAGACATTGGTGCGTGCGACCGGATTGGTTTCATCCTTGTAGATGCCCCAGCGCGCGAGGGTCTTAACGTACTCGCGGTTGAAGTCGAGGAAGCCCTGCTCGGTGAACGGGTTAGCCGAGCGCAATTCGCAGGCGGCGAAAGCGGTGCTCGGGCGGCCAAGCCCTTCCAGGTGGGTCTCGACCGCGGCAAAGCCCTGAGCGAGCGGCAGCGGCTTGAGCAAGCGCACGCGCTCGATCTCGAACCCGGGTTCGGCCGCCACCCCGCTCGAGTACTGGAACACCGCCTTGATGTAGCGGTAGCCGCCTTCCCTGAATACGACCACGTCGGACATGCCGTTGCTCCCGAAGACAGAATATCCGACCGTAGCACAGCCCGTCGCGCAGTGGCAACAACGCGGGGTGCGGTTGAAGCGCGCTTGACATACCATACAGGCGTACGCAAGCAGTCGCTGCGTCGCATGAATCCCAGAGGCCCCCTGAACCTTCCGCGATGAAGACGCTGCTTATCGTTTATCACTCGATGACCGGCGGCACGCTGCAGATGGCGCAGGCGGCGGCCAATGGCGCGTCGATGGAAACATCGTTGCAGGTCAGACTCCTGCGCGCCCCCGATGCCGGAGCGAGCGACCTGATGAGCGCCGACGGCTACATCTTCGCGACCCCGGAAAACCTGGCGGCCATCTCCGGCATGCTGAAGGATTTTTTCGACCGGACCTATTACGCGGTCCTGGAGCGGCTCAACGGCCGCCCCTATGCCGCCTTGATCTGCGCCGGGAGCGACGGCCAGAACGCCGCCCGGCAAATCGAGCGCATCGCCACCGGATGGCGGTTGAAACCTGTCGCCCCTCCCTTGATCCTTTGCACCCACGCCCAATCGCCGGAGGAGATTCTGCGCCCGAAGCAGATAGGCCCGGAGGGCTTGCAGTCGTGCCGGGAAATTGGCGCGGCGATGGCAACGGGCCTGGCCCTCGGCGTCTTCTGATGGCGCAGGAGCCGCTTCCACGGCGGTTGATGTATCGTTGCATACACTTGAACGAGGAGAGGACCATGATGCAAAGAATACTTGCGGCGTTCGCGGCCATCGTCGCGCTTGCGCTTCTCGCGGCGCCGGCCGGCGCCCAGTACCCGAGCAAACCTCTGCGCCTGATCGTGCCCTTCGCCGCCGGCGGTACCGGCGACGTCCTCGGGCGCTTGATCGCCGCAAAACTGAGCGAAGGCCTGGGCCAACCGGTGGTGCTGGAATTCAAGCCCGGCGCGGGGACCACGCTGGGGACGGACTTTGTGGCGAAATCCCCGCCCGATGGCTACACCATACTGCTCTCCGCCTCGACGACCATGTCGATCAATGCGTCGCTCTACAGCAAGCTGCCCTACGATACCCTGAAGGACCTGGCGCCGGTGAGCCTGCTCGCCTCGATTCCCAACATGCTCGTCGCCAATCTGGCCCTGCCGGCCAACACGGTGCAGGAATTGATCGCGCTGGCCAAATCCAGCCCGGGCAAACTGAATTACGCTTCTCCGGGCAGCGGTACCACGCCGCACCTCGCCGGCGAATTGTTCAAGACCGCCGCCGGCATAGATTTGGTGCACGTTCCCTACAAGGGCGCCGGACCCGCGATCATTGATGTGCTGGGGGGACATGTGCCCATGCTCTTCGACAACATCCCATCGGTACAACCGCAGGTCAGCTCGGGCAAGATGAAGGCGATCGCGGTCACCAGTGCGAAACGCTCGCCGGCCATGCCCAATGTACCCACCTTCGCCGAAGCGGGGCTTACCGGCTTCGAGGCCAATTCCTGGTGGGCCATCCTGGCGCCCGGAGGAACGCCGAAAGAGATCATCGCCCGGCTCAATACCGAGGTGGTAAAGACTTTGCACAATGCCGGCATCAGGGAGCGCTTCCTCAGCCTCGGCGCCGAGCCGGCGCCGAGCACGCCCGAGGAGTGCGCCGCGCACATCAAGGCCGAAGTCGGCAAGTGGGCGGCCATCGTCAAAGCCTCGGGCGCGCGCGTCGATTGAAGACGGGCTCGCAACCGGACGGCCGATAGAATTCGGTCCGCCGCCTGGGCCGGAATGGAGCTCAAAACCCGTCCGCTGTGCGCGATCCGCTTCAAGCGCCTGATGGTCAATCCGATGTCCACTACCAGGCCTTGAATTACCGGGCATTTATGTGTAGCGTACTTGATCTTGATCAGATCGGATGTCTGCAACCGGGTTTAAAGTTTGATCGTTATCGTCATCATTTCGAGGAATTGTGCAGTCTAAGAGAGAAAATCAGCACTCGGTTGCTGTCGTTTGTTCTGATTCTCATGACGCTGCCCGACTGCCGCAATGCGTGCGCGACCGCATTCCATTTCCGGATTGCGAGCCGCGGCCAGCTTCGCGCGGCGGTGTTAAAGCTGATCGCCGAGACGCCGCAAAGCAACCATGTTGATTCAGGAACTGACGAGACAGGAGAGTCTGGAGGTGCTGGCCCGTACGCACCTCGGTAGATTAGCGTGTGCCCGCGGGATGCAGCCCTATATCGTTCCCATCCATTTCGCCTACCAGGATAACTGGCTTTACAGTTTTTCCGTGCTCGGACAAAAGATCGACTGGATGCGCGCTAACCCGTTAGTATGCGTCGAAGCCGACCAGATGAGGCGTGAAGAATGGACTACCGTTGTCGTCTTCGGCCGCTACGAAGAGCTTTCCGATACGTCCAAATTCCAGAGCGAGCGCACGCTCGCCTTCAATCTATTGCAACAGAGAGCGATGTGGTGGGAGCATGGGGGCGCGAAAAAAATGCCTGCTGGCGCGCCGGCGGCGGTTCCCGTTTTCTACCGTATCAAAATCGAACAGATCACCGGGCGCCGCGCCGCCTCTGAACCGGCGGTGCCTGACACAAAGTAGGCCAAGGCCGACCCGGAAGCGCGCGACTATATGTGGGGCATCGCCGGCACCATCGATGATTCGCTGATCGACCCCCTTTGAGGATGCCCGTCGAACTGCGCCCTCCTAAAACAGCAGAGTTCTGTAGTTCTCAAATGTCTGCTTTGGGTCGCGCCTCAGTTCACCTTCGCGCCCGAATCCCTGACCACCTTGCCCCAGCGCGCGATCTCGCTCTTCACGTGCGCGTCGAGCTGCGCGGGCGTGGAGCCGACGATCTGGTAGCCGTAGCCCTCGATCCTCTGCTTCGCATCCGGCACGGCCATGGCCTTGATGAACTCCGCGTTCAGCTTCTGCACGATGGGCGCCGGCGTGTTGGCCGCGGCGAAGATGCCGTACCAGGCCGAGATGTCGAAGCCGGGCACGCCCGATTCCTGGATGGTCGGCACCTGCGGCAGCACGTGCGAGCGCTTGGCCGTCGACACCGCGATCGCGCGGAACTTGCCGGCCTGGATCTGCGCCAGCGAAGACGACAGGCTGTCGAACATGAAGTCGACCTCGCGCCCCAGCAGTCCGGCGACCGCGGGCCCGCTGCCTTTATAGGGCACATGCGTGGCGTCCACGCCGACCACGGACTTGAAGTATTCGACCGCCAGGTGGCTGGTATTGCCGGCGCCGGCCGAGCCGTAATTCAGCTTGCCGGGGCTGGCCTTGGCCGTGGCGATCAGTTCCTGCAGCGTGTGGATGTTCGACTGCGCGTTCACCACCACGACCAGCGGCAGCGTCGCGGCCAGCGTGATGGAGGTGAAATCCTTCACCGTGTCGTAGGGCAGGCTCGGCATCAGCGTGGCGTTGATCGCGTGCGCGGTCAGCAGCATCACGAGCGTGTGGCCGTCGGGCGCCGACTTGGCGATGAAGTCCGCGCCTATGGTCGAGCCCGCACCCGGCTTGTATTCGATCAGCACCGGCTGGCCCAGGCTCTTCGACATCTCGTTGGCGATCGGCCGCGCGAGAATGTCCGAGCTGCCACCCGGGGGATACGGCATCACGAGATGGATCGGCTTGCTCGGGAAGGTCTGCGCGAACGCGCACTGCGCGAACAGCACCGATGCCGCGCCGGCGAGCGCGACCAGCAGCTTTGCAGTTTTCATGGTCTTGTCTCCGTTATGGTGGCGTTGAGTAGCTGGCCGATACATCCTTGGCTTGATCTATTGAATCCGGCAAGAGCGACAGTGTTCAGATTCGGTTGTCGCCCGCCGTTGTAGTGGCACGGGCGTCTGCGGATTCAACGCTACTCGGGTAAACAGCGGAAGGCAATCTGAAGGCGGCGAATGATAAACCGGGACCACTGAACCGTTATTCCCGCGGACGTGCGCCGCCAATCGCCCATCCTGGCTCCAATCTCCGCTCATCGCGTGGTCCTGAACTCACGCGATTCAGCACTTGGGACAACTGCATGCCATCGCAGCTTGGCCACGCAACCGCTCCAGCCGCATCCAGCAACCGGTGACGAGAATACCTGGTCGAACAAGCGCGTTGACGGCATGACATCCACCGCTGGTACCCATACAAAATGATCGTAAAGGTGTCTATCCCGGTTGATGCTGTTGAGCAATCGAGGGATTAACGGTACGCTGAACCAACTCGGCCCCGTTTTCGGGGTCTTATATGGCCCCCTCTTAGGGGATCCACTTCTTCTTAAACCGGCTAAGAACAGGAGAATGACAATGCTTAATTACGAATTAAATCGCGCGGAGAGCATATTGATTGTTAAACCTATTGGCCCCTTGGAATCAACGGATTTCGAGAAACTAGTCCAAGAAGTGGATCCCTATATCAGAGAAAAGGGCAAACTTAATGGCTTGATGATTTACGCCAAATCCTTCCCGGGATGGGATAATTTCGCAGCCTTCCTATCCCATATAAAATTTGTCAAGAACCATCATCAGAAAATCAAGAAGATTGCGGCCGTAACAGACAGCAGTTTTCTATCGATCATGCCGCAGGTTGCCAATCATTTTGTACAGGCCGAAGTAAGGCACTTTGACTACGATGACAAGGATGCAGCACTAAATTGGCTCAAGGCCGACAAATGAGGATGATGAAGTATCATTTCTAAGCCGGTCTAACTCTTTCATCGAGCGGACCTAGAACCATATCCGCTGGTTGCGCTCCGGCTGATGCCGGGGCGCCTTGATCCGAAGCAGGCTGACGCCGAGCGTAATCTTCACGGGGGAACATTATGCCGAACCAGAATACGCCATTTCACCCGATCATCTACGTGCGTGGCTATGCTATGACGCCTACGGAGATCGACGAGACCTCGGCTGATCCATTCTGCGGATTCAATCTCGGCTCGACCGTCTATCGTGCGGTCCCCGACAAGACCCGCCAGCCGCGCAAATATATCTTCGAATCGCCGGTGGTGCGGCTCGCGTCGGACTTCAACTATCGCGATGTGTACGAGGACGGCTACGATATTCTCGACCCCGAGTGGAGTGCCGACCCAGACAATAAGCTGACGAACCGATCGGTCATCATCTACCGCTATTACGATGAGGCCTCGCGCCTGCTCGGTTTCGGCAAGACGCCGCCGATCGAGGTGTTCTCGGCCAAACTCGGTGAGCTGATCTTGCGCGTGCGCGATCTGGTTTGTGCGAATCCCGACAACGGGGTCACGCCCGACGCCTTTCGCTGTTATCTGGTCGCCCATTCGATGGGCGGGCTGGTCTGCCGTGGTATGTTGCAGAACCCGAAAAACGACGAGAAGAATGCGCGCCGGTATGTCGATAAGTTTTTCACTTATGCGACACCGCACAACGGCATCGAGATGGCAGGAATCAACGTGCCGTCCTGGCTGAGTCTCGCCGATATGGACAACTTCAATCGCCAGGAGATGGCGCGCTACCTTGACCTCGATGAGGAGTACGCCAACACCGGCAGTGTCGCCTGGATACCCGAGGACCGCTTCCCGCCCGACCGCGTCTTCTGCATGGTTGCCACCAATCGCATGGATTACGAAGCCGCTCTGGGCGCATCGCGCACCTTCGCTGGCCATGGCAGCGATGGTCTGGTGCGTATCGAGAACGCTACGCTGAGCGGGATCAAGCCTGACGGCGCGCCGGGAGCGCCTTGCGCGAAGGCGTTCGCATACCGCTCACACTCTGGCTTCTTTGGCATCGTAAACAGCGAAGAAGCCTACCAGAACCTCGCGCGATTTCTGTTTGGCGATGTGCGCGTCGACCTCTGGATCGATGTGGAGGAAATCGATTTGCCGAGCGAAGTGCAGAAGGCTGCCGACGCCGGCCGCAAGATTGGCGCGCTCTACCAGTTTGAAGTACTCGCATCGCCGCGTGGCAAGCTGTGGTACCTCACGCGCCGCACCGCCGAGGAAGATTCGGTCGCATGCCTGACGCACGAGGAATGGACAACTGCACCGAAGAAAAATGGTTCGCTATACGTGTCGACCGTGTTTCTCGCCAATCGCGCGCGCGTGAACAAAAACCGCCGTTCGCTGGCTTACAGTATGTCACTCGGCGTGCGCGTACCGGACTACGAGATCGATCGCAAACTCTGGGTCAATGAGCACTACGAAGGCGGCTATCTATTCCGCAATTCGATCGTGCTCGAAATGGTTCCGCCCGCAGTCAAGGGCGAGAAGTGGAAGGTCAGCTACGCCTGGCAGAACCAGGGCACGAGCGCAGTCGATACTGCAATCGACGCCGAGAACATCAATGATGAAAAGGTTGAGATACGTATTCCGTTCGAGTGTTCCACCGTGCCCGGCATCTCCGGCAAGCTGCGCTTCGTCGTATCGGCATGGAATCCGGATGCGGTGATGGACGAGTGAAGCGAGCGCAATCCGCCAGTCAGGCGCCACGACAGACAGGAGTTCCGCATGAATTTTCAGGGTCGAGGCCGTCCATTAAGCGATGAAGGTATGGACCGAATATGCGGCGCCCTGGGCGTTTCCGAGCCAGAAGTGTGGGCGGTGCTGACTGTTGAGACGCGTGGTTTTGGGTTTCTCCAGGATCGACGTCCACAGATCCTGTTCGAGCGTCATATCTTCCATAGGCTTACGAAAGGTAGGCACGACAGCGGACATGCAGACATCAGTAATGCAAGAGCTGGTGGTTATGCCGGCGGTACAGGTGAGTACACACGCCTGGAAAAAGCTATAAGTCTTGACCGGGAGGCGGCGCTCCAAAGTGCCTCTTGGGGCATCGGCCAAGTCGTGGGTTTCAATTACGAAGTGGCTGGCTTCGTCACCATAGATGACATGATTGCAGCTATGGTGAAGGATGAGAACGCACAACTGCTAGCTATGGCGAATTTCATCAAAGGTAATAACCTGGCTAGAGCGCTTCAGCGCCAGAATTGGGTGTCCTTTGCGCGTGGCTATAACGGACCGGAATTCAAGAAAAACGAGTATGACACGCGGCTAGCCGCTGCCCATGCCAAGTATAAGATCATTCTCCCGGATTTGGCTTTTCGGACTGCACAGGCTGCATTGCTCTATCTTGGCATCGATCCCGGGCCTGTCGATGGATTCCGCGGTCGCCGTACACGCTCGGCATTAATGCAGTTCCAAGAGCAATCCGGCCTGCCCGACACCGGCGAGCTGGACCACGACACCGAGAGCAAGCTGCTCGCGAAGGCTTTTTCTGATTAGGCAATCTGTAACGGGGACGGGTCAAGAAAGGAAAGATGGCCGGTCTTGCGATACTACCCCCTGGCCTAACATCGGCCCGCAGGCGGCGTTCGCCGATCTTGCGGGCGCGGATGGCGAGCACGAAGGCGCCCATTCCGGTTGACGCCGTTGACGGGCAAAGCCGCAACAGGCGGCCATGCTATCGAGAACACCCCCTCTCCAGCCCGCGCGGGAGAGGCAGCAAGCAGGGCAGACACGGCGAGGAGCGGAGGGAACACCCCCTCTCCCGCCATGGCCAAGCACCCGCCCAGCGCCGCCCTGCGCACGCAACTGCGCAATGGGATATTCTGTCCGCCATGACGATATCTAAACTGCAAAAGCCCTTCTCCATGATTCGAGAGTTCCATCTTGCCGACTGGTTCACACTGGCAAACGCGGTCTGCGGCACGGGGGCATTGTTTTCTATGCTGACGTACCTGCAAACGGCCGACGTCAGGCACGTCTACTTTGCGTGCGGGATGGTCGTTGCCGCTTTAGTCTTCGATGTCTTGGATGGACGGATTGCCCGGTGGCGACAGAAGACTTCTGCAATGGGTCGTGAGCTCGACTCGCTCGCTGACGTCATCTCCTTTGGCCTGGCCCCGGCCGTGATTGGGTACGGTTGCGGCATGCAGGGCTTATACGACCGTATTGTCCTGGCCTATTTTGTTGCATGCGGAGTATCTCGCTTGGCGCGCTACAACATTACGGCCGAGGCGCTGTCTGAGGGCGGAGGCAAAGTGAAGTACTTCGAGGGAACGCCTATCCCAACGTCGCTGCTGCTGGTAATGTTGATGTTCGCGGCTGCCTCACAGGGCGCATTGGGCGAGTCCCTCTGGTTCGGACAGGTCGTGTTTGCTGGCTTCACGCTTCATCCGATGGTACTGTTTTTCGCGGTTTCCGGCTCACTCATGGTCAGTCGCATACGGTTCCCAAAGCTATGAGCTGCCCCATGCCCATACCTCAAGCGCCACTCCTGCCAATCGGTGCATGGCCACAAAGAGAGCTAACCCTTCCATCGGAGGGGCTGGTCAAAGGCCGGCGCCTTTGACCAGCCCCTCATGTGAAACGTTGAGCCTATGCAAAACGGTCATTGGGGTTTCCCTTTAGGGTATGAATGACAAGCGTCGCATCCTGGTCAGCCATGTGAGTCGTGCCTTGGTTCGCTGATCGGTATGCGCAAGCGGCTGATTAGGGCGCTGCAAGAGAAGTCCGTGCTACATTCCCGAACTCCGAAACCCGCGGAATTCAAACACGACGACAGGAGAACCCCATGAACCATTCGAAGAATGCTCGCGTGCAGGCGCTGGTTGTCAGGGCCATCGAGGGCATACCCACAAAAGGGGCGCTCCTCGTAAAGCCTCTGATAAAAGGCGACCACATGTCTCTTTTGGAAGTCCATCTACAGCCAGGGGTTGCCTCAGCTACCCACGTGCACTCGCACGAGTCCCTCGTCTACGTAGTCAGGGGCAAACTCAAGACGACCGTTGGAAATAAGACCTACGTTCTCGGGCCTGGCGATGTGTGCCGCCATCCTCATCAGGTTGCCCACCGTATTGAGGCACTGGAGGAAACACTCATCGTCGAGATCAAGTCCCCCGCACCCGATATCGCGAACATCCTGACCACTTAAGTACACTCGAGATAGGTCGCTGTCAGGTCGATGGGAGACAGGCGCCGCGCCACGATCTTCTGCGAGAGCTGATGGACGGGCAGCAGCGTGAGGTCGGCCAGTGACATGGAATCGATGGCCTGGTGGAGGTTGGGAAGAGGGGTGATCGCCGTCAGCGGATGCTGAACATGGTCTTCGGCAGCCAGGTCGCGATCTCGGGGAAGAGGGTGATGATAAAAACGCCGAGGCAGAGCAAAAAGAAAAACGGCAACACCGCCTTCGCCACGTACAGGATGTCGTGGCCGGTGAGGCCCTGCACGACGAACAGGTTGAAGCCGACGGGCGGCGTGATTTGCGCGATCTCGACCACGAGCGTGATGAATATGCCGAACCAGATGAGGTCGATGTGGGCGGCGTCGACCATGGGCATGATCACCGCGGTGGTGAGGACGACCATGGATATCCCGTCGAGGAAACATCCGAGGATCAGGTACAGGATCGTCAGCGCGAAGATCAGCCCGTAGGCGGAGAGGTTGAAGATGGCAATCCAGCTCGCGAGCGCGCGCGGGATGCCGGCATAGCCCATCACCACCGACAGGAACGACGCCGCCGCAATGATGAAGCCGATCATGCACGAGGTGCGCGTCGCGCCGTAGAGGCTCTCCTTGAAGTTGGCCCAGGTCAGGCTGCCAGAGAAGATAGCAACGAGGAGCGATCCCACCACTCCTAGTGTCGCCGCTTCGGTCGCGGTCGCGACCCCGGTGTAGATCGACCCGATGACGGCAATGATCAAGAGCACCGTCGGTAGGAGTAGATGCAGACGTTTGAATTTCTCCGAGAAAGGCAGAGCCGGCTCGGGTGGCGGCATCTTGTCCTTGTTGAGCAGTGCCCAAATCGCAATGTAGGACATGAACAGTGCCATCATCATGATGCCCGGCAGAACGCCGGCGAGGAACAGGCGCGCGATGGAGACGTTCGCCGACACGCCGTAGACGATCATGATGATCGAAGGCGGGATGAGGAGCCCGAGCGTGCCGGAGGCTGCGAGCGAGCCAACGCTGATTGGCTCGTCATAGTTGCGGCGCTTCAGCTCGGGCAGCGACATCTGGCCGACCGTGGCGGCTGTTGCGGCGGAGGAGCCGCTGATCGCGGCGAAGATGCCGCAGCCGATCACGTTCACATGTATGAGACGGCCGGGCAGAGCCGTCGTCCAGGGCGCGAGACCGTTGAACAGGTCGTCGGCGAGCTTGGTACGGAACAGGATCTCGCCCATCCACACGAAGAGCGGTAGCGCGGTCAGGGTCCAGCTGCTGACCGAGCTCCACATCGACGATGGCATGACGAGAGCGATCGGCGCGTCGGCGAAGAGCAGCATGCCCAGGAGCGCGACCCCCACCAGGGAAACCGCAACCCACAGGCCGGAGGCGAGAAGGAGCAGCAGCGCGGCCGCCAGGATAGGGCTGTAGAGCAGAGGGTCCATGGCTAGGCCTTATTCGGTATAGCCCGCGGCAGCGTCTTCGTTGCGCGCGTAACGGGGCTCATGCCCGCGCAGCACATGGACGAACTCCTCGATTACGGCAATCTCGAGCAGGAGCGCACCGAGCGCCATCGAGACCTGTGGAATCCATAGCGGTACCGTCATCATGCCGGTCGAAACGTCGCCGAACGCGTAGGAGTCCATTACGAGCTTGATCGAGAAAACGGTGAACAGTCCGCCGATCACCGTGAGGAACGCGAGGCACCAGTGCTCGAGAGCGCGGCGCAGGCGCGGGCTCACGTGCGTGAGAAGCAGGTTGACGCGGATGTGGCCGCCGCTGTGAAAGGTATGCGCCAGCGCCAGAAAAAAGCAGGCGGCCATGGCATAACCGGCAAGTTCGCCGGCATCGGGAACGACGACGCCGACAATCCGCCCTATCACCCCGATCAGGGTGAGCGCCGCGATCATCACCATGCATACCGCGGCGAGAGCCGCTCCCGCGCCGTAGAGAAAGCGCATGCGCGAGCTTAGTTCGCTTTGCGGAACTGGTCGAGGATCTTGGGCCCGTCCTCGCCGGCGGCCTTAGACCACTCGGCGATGAGCTGCTCGCCTATCTTATTCAACTCGGCCATCAGCGCGGGGCTCGGCTGGCGCACGTCCATGCCCTTCGACTTCAGTGTGGCGACGAGCTTGCCGGTCTCCTCGGCCTGCAGCTTCCAGCCGCGCTCCTCGGCGATTTTGCCGGCGGCGAGGACCGCGTCCTGCGTCTTCTTGTCGAGGCCGCCGAAGACGCGTTCGTTGACGATGGTTATATCCCAGGGCGCCATCGCCTTGACGTCGTAGAAATACTTCACGAAGTCCCAGGCCTGGGTGTCCACACCCGTTGCCGACGAGGTGATCATCGCCTGGATCACGCCCGTCGAGAACGCCTGCGGCACTTCGGACTGCTGCACCGTGACCGGCACCGCCCCCATGAGTTCGGCCAGGCGGCCGGTCACCGGGTTGAAGGCTCTGAACCTCAGGCCCTTGAAGTCAGAGGTCGAGTGGATCTCCTTCCCGGTATAGAACGAGTTCGGGGGAAACGGCACCACGAACAAGAGGCGCAAGCCCTGCTTCTTGAGACGCTCCTCGAGAAACGGGCGCACGACTTTCAGAAGTTTCGCGTACTCCGCGTTGTTGGTCGCGAGGAAGGGCACCGAGTCGACGCCGAACAGTGCGGCCTCGTTCGAATGCAAGGACATGAGCAACTCACCGATCTGTATTTGCCCGGTCTGGACCGCGCGCTTCACTTCGGGCTGCTTGACCAGCGAATCCTCAGGATGAACGACGATGTCGACCTTGCCGTCGGTCGCCTTCTTCACGTCCGCGGCGAACTGCAGGATGTTCCGGGTTTGATAGTTCCGCTCGTTCGAGCGTGTCGGCATGTTCCATTTGTCCGCAAACGCCGCGGAACTCGCGAGCAGCGCGGCCGCGATGCCGCCGGCGTACAGGATCGATTTCAGGCTTGGCTTCATGATATTCCTAGGTTGGGGGAGAAGTTTCCGGTCGGTGGATTCGGGTCGCAGTGGCGATCGGCTAAAGATCACTCTTGCTGAGGTCCCACATCAGCCGGTAACTGCCGGTCGAGACGACGTCGGCGCCGGTATCCTTGAAGCGCTTGTCGATCAAAGCGCGGATGGCGGGAAGCTCAGCGCCGTCGATTAGCACGAACCAGTCGCCGGCGCCCGGATTCGGTTTGTCGGGCTCGGTCAGGGATTTTGACAGTTGCGGGTCACTCTCGATCAGGTGCATCGAAATGATCCCGGGGAGAGTGCCCGGATCGAGCAGTTCGCGGATCCTGGCTCGCAGCGCGTCCTTGCTCCCGGCCTGGGGGCGGAGACGAACCACCCCGAGCGCCCCGCCTCGGCCCCGGCCGCGGCTCTCGGTGATGCGCCCGACCGCCCGGACCATGTTCTTGAAGCGGGAGATGTTCTTCTTCGACCAGTCGGTCTGGTTAGCCAGCGCCTGCTTGTAGGCGGGGCTGCTCAGGTCCGCGAAGGCATCGGTCGAGTAGGTGCAGAAATACTTCGGGCTCGCCTTGTCGGCGATCCAGCGCCGGGCCTCGAGGAAGCCGTCGATCGCAACGCGCTCCGCGAGATGCTCGCGGTCGTACCAGAGGTTGAACTCCTGCTCGTCTGCAGCGTCGACATCCATCGACGTGATGAGCATTCCCTTACCGGCTAAAGGCATTCCTGAGGGCTCCTACGACTTCATCAAGGTGGGGAAAAGGTCCGTCAGCACCGCGACGATCCCGCCTTCGATGCGGGCGAGTGCGACCCGGACCATAGTACCGGTTCGCCCGAAATATGTCCAAGAAAAACGACAGGAAATTCAATCTACACTTGCACCGTGCCGGTCACGGCACGATGCGCTCCTCGCGAAACCGCACAGGGTCTGCGGCCGCAGTTCGCCCCAGGTCCGGCGTTTGCCCATGACCAATGCTTGTACACACCACATCGGGCGCCCTCATCGTCACGCCAAACGATTGACTCCCGCCCCCGCACGCTTACAATCCCCATAATTACCGCCAATTCGGCGTGGTCGCTGGCCTGCTGGCCCGCGAGGATGCACTGTCAAAGGAAATGGCATCCCTTGTCAAAAAGCATGTGCCCCACGCAGCAGGAGGCTAACCCGGCGCCCGACGCGGACGCGCGCCATGAAACTGGCGCGCGTCGGTTGGCTCCACGTTAGGCGTCTTGCCAATGCGCGTCGCTGCCCTCTATCGCTTTCCGGTGAAGGGCTTCACTGC
>OCZT010004808.1_pt1 | contig 13539 bp, 9 predicted proteins | sample 1539031 | NCBI WGS metagenome assembly OCZT01 (sample SAMEA3539308, study PRJEB22396) | soil metagenome | biome: tundra; feature: field; material: soil | place: USA | collected 2010-05 | depth 0.15 m | reverse complement strand
AGAAAAAGAACGCGGATATTTTACTTCCGGTCGCCCGGGTGGAAAAGGTTTGGATGATATTTATTCAGTTGTTCTTCCTCCGATGCTCTACTTGCTCGAAGGTTATGTAACCGAAGAATTGACAAAACTCCCTGTTCCGAATTCAACAATAAAATTGGTTGGTTCAGATAATACTTCTTTTGAAATTAAAACTGATGCAAAAGGTTATTACAAGTATGAAACAAACGGACAATCACGCTACATTAATTCTGCTACTTCATATGTTGCAAGTGCCTCTGCACTTGATGTTAAGACTCACGATTTCCCGGATGGGTTACTCGGAAACCCAAAAGCAAAAATCACCACTGTTGGCTTATCTGAATCAACAAACTTTCGCCAGGATTTTGTACTAAAGAAAATCATTAAGAACATGAGAATGCCTCTTGTACTGTTCAATCTTAATGACTATTCTTTAGCTCATCCTTCCAATCCGAAAGACTCATTGGAGTTTCTTGTAAAGGTTATGAACGAGAGTCCGAATATTACTGTTGAGCTTTCCGCTCATACGGACTATCGTAATGATGCAAAATATAATCAAACCCTTTCTTTTAACCGAGCCAAAACCTGTGTGGATTATTTAATCAACGAAAAGGGAATTGATCCTAACCGAATTTCTCCCGCCGGATATGGCGAAAGCCAACCAGCTATAACTGATAGGGATATTACCACTCCAAGTGGAAAACTTATTTCCAAAGGAACCACATTATCTGAAAAATGGATTGATAAAAATTTTCCGGAGAAGAAAAATAAAGATGATTATGAGTATGTCATGCAGCTAAATCGCAGAGTTGTGTTTACAATCCTGAGAAAAGATTATGTTCCTTCAGGAACAAAACAAGAGGGAGAAAAGAAAGCTCCTGAAATTAAGGTAACAAAGAGCACTTCAGAAGGTGGTGAGGGCGATACAAAAACAGAATGGGACGACAATTAACTTAAAGATTAATATATTTCAATATAAATATCCCGATAAATTTGTCGGGATATTTTTTTTAGTATTGGTTCATGAATTCATCACGGTATAATTTACGGGGAGTTTCTTCCTCAAAAGAAGATGTGCATCGCGCCATCAGAAAACTTAGCAAAGGAGTTTTTCCAAATGCCTTTTGCAAAATTGTTCCCGATCAATTAGGCGGCAGCAAAGATCACTGTATAGTGATGCATGCCGATGGCGCAGGAACAAAATCTTCACTCGCATACATTTACTGGCGGGAATCCGTCCCTTCGGGAAAAGAGACCGGTGACCTCTCCGTGTGGAAAGGGATCGCACAGGATGCACTCGTGATGAATATCGATGACCTGCTCTGCGTAGGTGCGGTTGACAACATTCTTGTTTCCACCACCATCGGAAGAAATAAAAACCGGGTTCCGGGCGAAGTTATTTCTGCCATCATAAATGGCGTGGAAGAATTTCTTTCGAAGATGCGTTCATACGGGATTAATATTCATTCTACAGGTGGAGAAACCGCGGATGTGGGCGATGTGGTAAAAACTATCATCGTTGATTCAACTGTTACCTGCAGAATGAGACGTAAGGATGTGCTTGACGAAAAAATTAAAGCAGGCGATGTAATTGTCGGGCTCGCTTCTTACGGAAAAGCAAAATATGAAAATGAATACAACGGGGGCATGGGAAGCAACGGACTGACTTCCGCACGCCACGATGTGTTTGCAAAAATCTACGCTGAAAAATATCCTGAAAGTTTTGATGCCTCTATTCCGGATGAAGTAATCTATTCAGGAACAAAAAAACTTACGGATCCAACCGAAGTGAAAGGAGTTAATGCAGGAAAATTGGTTTTGTCTCCCACAAGAACGTATGCGCCCATCATCAAAAAGATTCTTGAGAAACACAGAAAGGATATTCATGGACTCATTCATTGTTCCGGTGGCGGGCAAACCAAAGTTTTAAAATTTGTGAAAGGAATTCATATCGTCAAAGACAATTTATTTACAACCCCGCCTCTTTTCAAACTGATTCAGCAGGAATCCAAAACCGATTGGAAAGAAATGTACCAGGTGTTCAACATGGGGCATCGGATGGAAATTTACACAGACAAAAAATCTGCCGAGAAAATTATTTCTATTTCAAAATCTTTTGGCGTGGAAGCGCAAATAATAGGAAGAGTTGAAAAATCTTCCAACAAGAATAATAAGTTGACGCTCAAAAGCGAGCACGGAGAATATATTTATACATAAATAATAAAATCCCCTCTGGTATTTCTCCCTCTCCTTTGGAGGGGGTGAGGCGGGGTGAGGTAATATGTTAGGTAAACTTGCTTCCGTAAACAATCGCTATGAAGAAGTGGAAAGACAGCTTTCCGATCCGAAGACCTTGTCGGACATGAGACTTTTTACAAAACTGAACAAAGAATACAAAGACCTGAAACCCATTGTGGCTGCCTATCACCGCTACAAAAAGATTACCGAAGATATTGAAGGTGCGAAAGCCATGCTAAAGAATGAAAAAGATGCCGATATGCTCACCATGGCTAAAGCGGAAATTGACGAACTCCTGCCGAAAAAAGAACAGCTTGAACAGGAAGTAAGAGAAATGCTCGTCCCGAAAGATCCGGAAGATGCAAAAAATGCCGTGTTGGAAATTCGTGCAGGAACGGGCGGAGATGAAGCAAGCATATTTGCTGGAGATCTGTACCGAATGTACATGCGCTACTGCGAAAAAAAGAAATTCAAATTTGAAACAGTGGATGCTTCGGAAGGAACAATGGGAGGATACAAAGAAGTTATTGTAAAAATTACCGGTGAAAATGCCTTTGGTACTTTAAAATTTGAAAGCGGAGTTCATCGTGTGCAGCGCGTTCCCGAAACCGAGCAGCAGGGAAGAGTGCACACTTCAGCGGCAACCGTAGTGGTGCTTCCTGAAGCCGAAGAAGTAGATGTGAAAATTAATCCTGCTGACATAGAAATACAAACTTCCCGTTCGAGCGGTGCAGGCGGACAGAACGTAAATAAAGTAGAAACAAAAGTTCAGCTCACGCACAAACCATCGGGCATTGTCATCACTTGTCAGGAAACCCGTTCACAGGTTGACAACCGCGAACGCGCGATGGAGATTCTCCGTACAAAATTGTACGAAATAGAATACACGAAAAAAATGGGCGACATCGCACAAAAGCGAAAGACCATGGTTTCCACGGGTGACCGCTCGGCAAAGATCAGGACCTATAATTATGCGCAGAGCCGTGTAACAGATCACCGCATCGGGCTGAGCATTCACAATCTTCCTGCGTTTGTGGGCGGAGATATACAGGAAATGATCGATGCATTGCAGTTGGCCGAAAATGCAGAACGGCTTAAAGAAGGAACAGCAGCATGAAGCCACGAATTACACTAATTTACACTAATTAATTCGTGTTAATTCGTGAAATTAGTGGCTAAAAAACTAATCTTTGTGTAAGTCAAATTTTTATAATGACAAGACAAGAATTATACAACGAAATAAAAAAGAAAAAATCCTTCCTCTGTATTGGTTTGGATACGGATCTGAAAAAAATTCCCCGTCATCTTCACAAAGCCTCCGACCCTATTTTTGAATTCAACAAACAAATTATTGATGCCACACACGATCTCTGCGTTGCTTACAAACCCAACGTTGCTTTTTATGAATCTCTCGGTTCTGTTGGATGGGAAGCGCTCGAAAAAACTGCCAACTATTTAAAAAACTTCAAAGATATTTTCACAATTGCAGATGCAAAACGCGGAGACATTGGAAATACATCCAGCATGTACGCGCAGGCATTTTTCGGCTTAATGGATTTTGATGCCATCACTGTTGCGCCTTATATGGGAGAAGATTCTGTAACGCCTTTTTTAGAGTATGAAGGAAAGTGGGTGATTCTTTTGGCGCTGACGAGTAATAAAGGAGCGAATGATTTTCAAACATCTCCCCTCTCCTTGAGGAGAGGGGTTGTGGGTGAGGCAAAAGAAATGAAACTCTTTGAGCAAGTTCTGACAACCTCACAAAATTGGGGCAACGCGGATAACATGATGTATGTAATTGGTGCAACTCAAGCCCAAATGCTGAGCGATGTACGAAAAATTGTTCCCGATCATTTTCTGCTGGTGCCCGGTATTGGCGCGCAGGGCGGAAGTTTGCAGGAAGTTGCCAGATACGGGACAGGTAAACAATGCGGACTGCTCGTTAATTCATCCCGGAATATCATTTATGCAAGCGACAAGGAAGACTTTGCTGCCAAAGCAAGAGAAGAGGCGATGAAGATGCAGAAGGAGATGGAGAAACTCCTATCCAATCTTTGAATTTATTTCTGAATAATTAGTTTTTGTGTGGTTGTCCTGCTGAGCGGAGTCGAAGCATCTGTTTTTAATTGCAGAAAATAAATCCCATTGAGTCGTTTGCTTAGATCAATTTCTGATTTTTCGTTATAAATTTTTTGAGAAAATATTCTTTCTCCTAGTACATTAGTAATAATAATTGTATACTCTTTTTCTTTTGTTTCAATTGTAAATGTTCCGCTGCTCGGATTTGGATACAATTTAAATGAGGCATATGCAATCGAACTTTCTTCTATGCCTGATAATTCAGATAATGGACGAATCCATACGCCTGCGCCAAAAGTCCCTGCAAAAATATTTGTTCCGCTTATGGCAATTGAAGTAATATTCATATTTATTAATCCTGTATTCACCGTAGACCATGAACTTCCATTATTGCTAGATAAAAACACGCCAACATCAGTCCCCGCAAAAATGCTTGTTCCGCTTATAGCGATTGAATTAACATACGTATTTGCAGGCGAACCACCAGTCCAAAGCCCTCCATAATTGGTGGATAAAAATACGCCATCACCATTAGTGCCAGTAAAAGTGTTTGTTCCACTTATAGCGAATGAAATAACATCAAGATTTGTTACGCCTGTATTCACCGCAGTCCAGGAACTTCCGTTATTAGTGGATAAAAATATACCGCCACCATAAGTTCCCGCAAAAATGTTAGTTCCACTTATGGCGATTGATTTGACATTAGTATTTGTAATCCCAGTATTCACCGCAGTCCATGAATTTCCATTATTGATAGATAAAAACACGCCATCAGATTGAGTCCCTGCAAAAATGTTTGTTCCGCTTATGGCTAATGCATAAACAGAAGAACTTGCAGGCAACCCAGTATTCACCGCAGTCCATGAACTTCCATTATTGCTGGATAAAAACACACCACCATAATTAGTCCCTGCAAAAATGTTTGCTCCGTTTATCGCTAATGACAAAACTGTAGTACTTGCAGGCAACCCAATATTCACCGCAGTCCATGAACTTCCATTATTAGTAGATAAAAACACACCATTGCTCTCAGTCCCTGCAAAAATATTTGACCCGTTGGCAACTAAACATTTTATTGTTCCACCAGAAGGTCCATTTGTGGATAGCCACTGTGCATGTATCGTGTTTGTGAGTAGTGTAACTGTGATAGTCAGAATTAATAGAATTGATTTTTTCATTTGGTTTGGTTTCTAATTGTCGTTTGAGTTTATAAAAAATGAAAGGGCAGTAATTATAACAGATACCCGAAAGAGTGCTTCGGAGAAAAGTATTTATTTATTGATGATTAATTTTTCGTTTGCTGTCCCTTGTCGTGTTTTAATTTGTAGAAAATAAATCCCGCTTAGTTGTTTACTCAAATCAATTTCTGTTTTATTGGAATTTATTTGCGAGGAATATTTTTTTTCTCCAAGCAAATTAGTGATGATAAGTTCACCTTCTTTTTCACTACTAATTATAAATATTCCACTGGTAGGATTTGGATAAAAAATAATATCATTTTGCAGAGATGCCTGCTCAATACCAGTAGCACAATTCACGGTGGCAGTAGCAGTTTTTGAACAGCCTTTAGAATCTGTAACTGTAACAGAATATGTTCCTTGAGAAAGTCCAGTAATTACAGATGTAGTTTTGCCATTGCTCCATACATAAGAATAAGGAGCAGTGCCTCCGGAAACATTGGAAGTTGCGCTGCCGTCAGTAGCACTACAGAGCGATGCATTCACAATAGAAACAGTAACTGTTGGTATAGTGCCAACTTGTATATCTACAACCGTAGTATCATTCAAATGTAAGGTGTCAGTTGAAAGAGAAGTATAGGAAACCAAATGATAGTTACCCAAAATAGCTGAATTTATGATTCCCATAAAGACAGTGTCACTTGCTCCCGAATTAATAATTCCTGTAGTTTGATTATAAGACAATGTTATTCCTCCGGTAACATTTAAAGAAACAGGGATGTTACTTTGTATACCCGTTCCTAAATTTCTCACAATAACCCAAATGGAATCATTAATATTTCCGCAATGGATATTCTTATTGTCAAGAATAGATATAACCCCAGCATCATTCTGAGCGCTTTTTACTTCATCTGCCCCTAACCAGGGCACTGAACTTCTCGCTTCTCCATCAATATCGAAAGGAACAATAGAACTTAAGTTTGCTCCGGAATGAAGGCCTAAGGGAGATGAAGTGCTCAGATGCAAATCGGTCGAAGAATAAAATAAGGGGGTAACTGAAATGGAATTAATATCATGTAAAGTAGATTGCCATGAAGTTAAATTATTATAATATGTATTACCTCTTACTAAATAAGTACCATTAGTATATAGACAATTATGATCAGAAACAGATAAGGTATTATTTGTAGGCACATCAACTGCTAATCCTCCTCCTGTGCTATAAAAAATATTATTCTTTAATTGAAAATTGCCACTTCCAGAATAAATTGCGAATGCACTGTAAAAGGCATTTAGTTGACACCTATTAAGTACTGAATTATGAAAAATATCTTGAGAACCACAATATGAAAGATAAATTCCATTTGAAATAGTAGAGCCATTACAATTAACATAAATCATGTTGTTGGCTATAAGTCCATGTTGTGTGCTGGTTCCTTTACAGTATTCCATATAAATACCACTCACCATATTTTTCATTATATTACCTATAATTTGTATTTTATTATTGCAATAATTCAAATAAATTCCAACATTGCAAAATACTGAGGTATCGGATCCAATATTAGAAATTATTTGAGGTGCGTCAAGAAACTCAAGGCGGATAAATTGCCAATAAATATTATAAAATTTATTTTCTTTTATCACAATTCCCAAAGCGCGTGAAAGCGAATCTTTGCACCGGTAATATATCCCCTTATCTCCCCCGTCAATAATATTATTTTCAATTGTATTATACTCATTCAAAGTATTGTTTGACAATATCACGGATGCATTTGCATTGTAATAATTTACTGAAGGAGCCATCAAACTGATAAGAATATTTTTAACAACATGGTTATGATTAGCTCGATTAGCAAATTCTAATACCCTATCATTACTTCCTGTCTTAATTTCCTGTAACTGCAATGTTAATTTTCGGAAAGTTATATAATCAGCACCATCTAAATACACAACATAATTTTCACAAGTAGTTGAATCGCTAAAATTTAATTTGACTTTAGTGCTATCCTCGGATGAAGATTGGAAGATTATAGTATCAGTAGCATTTGTTCCATAAATAGGAGGTATTTTAATTTGTTCATTATAGGTTCCATCAGCAACATTAAAAATTACATTGCCACTGATTCCTTTTCTGATTAAATCAGTAATGGCACTAGTAAAAGATATATAATTCCCTGCTCCTGTTTTATCTATTATATAATTTCCCGATAAAGGCGTAGGTAAGGGGAACTCGTCTGCACCTATGCAAGGATTACTTGAGCGAGTTTCTCCGTCTATATCATCTGATATTTCAGGATGGATTTTTCCTCTATCATATAAAATCGCATTCTGCACATGTAAATCAGAATCCGAAAGAAAAATGGGAGGAACAGACCAAGAATTTGAATCTTTTGCAGTAACTTGTTGCCACTTTGGCAAGCTTGCTAAATCTATACTCCAATATCCTAAGACACAACCAGTTGAATAGATATCATTATAATCACATTCTTTTATTGCACTGGTTGTCCCTATGTAAATGGCATACCCAATACCATCTTGTACGAATATATTATTTTTGACATACAAGTTGCTGCCAGAAGAAGTTGTAAATGCTTGTATACCACTAGGGAAAGTGCTCGTACTCTTTACACTAACACTGTTATTATATATTTGCTGATAATCAGATATATATATATTTAAGCCAATAGCAGTATTAGTGCCATTTATGTATATCATGTTGTTTGCTATCAAACCTTTTTTAGTTGACGTGCCGATTCCGTGAGCAAAGTAAATCCCATAGCCATAACCATTTATATTAATTTTATTTCCAAGAACTTTTGCCGAATTCTTACAGTAAGTCAATTGCATCCCCTGATACAATGCAGCAGGATTTGAAACCAATACATTTGATTTTACCAGTGGAGAATCGTGATACTTTAAAAAAATTCCATAATCAGTTTGGCTTACAAATTGATTATTCTGAATTTCACAGCCTATTACAGAATTGGCAGTATCCTTTGCCTCATAATAAATTCCATACTTGCCATTTTTAATTAAGTTATTAGAAAAAGTATTATACCCATTAGATACTCCCCAGCAATAAATAACATAATTCGAATTACCCGAGATTTCCTTAATTATATTATTAGTAAAGTGATTGTGCGCTCCATTTTCTATTTGAATTACATTCCCAGTTGCTTGTATGGTCATTTTTTTAAAAGAAATATAATCAGCATCATTTAAATAAACAGCATAATTATTGCAAGTACTTATTGATGAATCAATCAATACTACTGCCGTACTATCTCCGCTTGCTGATTGAAATATCACACTATCCGCGGAAGCCGATTTATAGAATTTTGAAATTTGAACACGTTCTTTATAAACTCCGTTTGCAACATTGAATACTACGTTTCCTCCAGTTCCTCTGCTAACGAGATCATTTATCGCTTCCGTAAAATTCAGATACGTACCTCCACCGGACTTATCTATGGTGAAGGTTCCTGACATGTGGTTGGGAGATAATGAAAATTCATCTGCGCCTATACATGGCACTACAGACCGAACAGTTCCGTCTATATCATCGGCAACAGAAGGCAGGTTTATACCTGTTTGATAGAGGAGATAAGAATCAACAATATGTAAATCTGTAGAGGATACAAAATGAGGTTTGAAATTGTATGAGTGAGCATCCTTGCCACTTGCATTTTGAAGTGCGGCAAGACTATTTTGTCCAGTATTCCAATAGGACATTGAGCAACTGCCATAGAAATCATTATAATCCGAAACAGTAATTGAACTTGGTGAATAAACATAATACGCATAACCACCGCCACCATTAATAAGTACGTTGTTTTCAATTGCTAAATTATTGGTTCCTGATGAAATATAAAGAGCCGTTCCCGAGGAAGAAGTGTTGGTGATATTGATACTATTATTAAATATATTTTGATAAGAAGTACTGAATAGTTGTATGCCGTTATCTGATGATACTCCCCCTATTTGAACCATATTATTCGCTACTAAGCCTGTATTCGGGACAGAGACACCATTACACGAGTTTAAACTAATACCATATCCAGTTATTCCGGTTATGTTATTTTTAAAAACACGCAAAGCATTATTGCAATTATTTAAATAAATTCCATAGTAAGCTGAATATATTGAATTAGACGAAATAGTATTTGATATAATTTGAGGAGCGTTATGGTATTGTAAATACATAGCATAAAGACTCTGATTGATGAAAATATTATTTTGGATAACAGTCCCGGAATCAAGAGAAGAAGCACTCGGTGCAGTATAATACACACCATACGAACCATTCTGAAATACATTGTTTTTAAAAATATTATATTTATTAATAGAACTACCTGCATAAACTAACATAAAGTCACCGGTTGTGGAAGATGTTAATTGTCCCATAATTCTATTATTAAAAAATTGATTATTGTTGCTATTGGTCGCACATTTCACAACGAGAGCATAATTCAGCCCCAGTGCTTGGAGAGTTATTTTTTTAAAGGTGATGTAATCAGCTCCGTTAAGATAAACGAGAAAATTTGTAGGTGAAGTAGTTGATGAATCACATAAAATAACACTTGTACTATCTCCGGATTCAGATTGAAAAATAATTGTATTGAGAGAAGAAACACCCGTGATTTGAGGAATAGTTACTTGCTCTCTATAAGTACCGGATCTGATATTGAAAATAACTTGCCCGCAAACACCCTTAGATACTAAATCACTAACCGCTGCGTTAACTGTTGCATAGTTAGGCGTAGCACCGCCAATAGTATATGCTCCGGAGAGACATTGAGTAAAAGCAATTTCACTTAAAACCAAAAATGCCCCTACTAAAAAAATTAAGATTTTACTTTTTCTCTCAACTAATGGTTTTGTTTTCATTCTGTTTGGGGTTTAACACGCAAAGATATTTTTCTTAATGGTATGATATAATTGAATTTTTAAAGGTACAATAATTTATCCTAACATATATGTTAACCTAATTTTTATCAAAAACCCTCAACTTGGTTGCTTGCAATGCAAACCAAGGAGTTAAATAAAGAGTTTTTAAAACAAGTTGGGAAGCGGATTGCCAAATTCAGAAAGAAAAGAAAAATGACGCAAGTTGCATTAGGTGACCTTTGTGATATGGAAAGCGCTTCCATCGCCAGGTTGGAAGCCGGAAATTCTAACGCTACATCCCTTACATTGCTAAAAATCAGCAAAGCATTGGATGTACCTGTTAAAACATTTTTTGATTTTAAGTTTTAATTTTTTCTCCCGCTTTTGTTTTCATTCGTACATTCGTTTCTTATTCGCAATTCGTACCATGCAGGAAGAATTCCTCCAAACCTCTGGAAGTTCCGGTTGTTTGACGGAAATTTTCCCTTAAAAATACCTTTTAAAATTCTTCGAATCGATAGAAATTGTTTATCTTTATAGAAAAATAACCATGTTCAAACAAATCCTTACTCCCAGCAGCAATCACCTGATACTGGATATTCCCGATAATCTGGTGGGACACAAAGTGGAAGTTACTGCAGAGGCAATTCAGCGAAATAAGAAGAAAAGAAAAAAATATTCGCTGAAAGAAAACAGGCAGTTTTATGAAAAATACAGTTTTGGAACACTAAGCATAAATTTTTCAAGAGAAGAACTTTATGACAGGTAAAAGGGGGTATAAAAGAAATCGGAAATGTTAGGCAAAAAAGGATTTTACAACCAAAGAAACGATTCCAGCAAGCACCACACCAAGCATCCATTTAATAACCAATAATTCGGCTCTTAGTTTTTCAATATCTAACTTGGTTGCCAATTCATCTTTCTTAGCATCAATTTTATGCTCAACAAGGTCAAAAAGAGCTTTGGTTTCCCTTTCGCCAATTTTCAATTTGAGCAATTCATATAACTCTAACTCTATCGAACTCATTTGGAAAGTATTACTATAAAACAAAGATAAGAAAAAAAATTCATCAATCTCTTATTTATTCATTCGTAAATTTGCATCCATTAGTTATCTGTACCATGCAGGAAGAATTCCTCCACTACCTTTGGAAGTTCCGGTTGTTTGACGGAAAAAATATATTCACCCAAACAGGCGAACCCATAGAAATTCTGAAATGCGGAGAGCCCAACTCCGATTCAGGCCCGGATTTTTTTAACGCGAAGATTAAGATAGGAAAAACCATCTGGGCAGGAAATGTTGAGATACATGTTCGCACTTCAGATTGGGAAACGCACAAGCATCAGCACGACAAAGCATACGACAATGTCATTCTTCATGTGGTTCATGAAGCCGACAAAGAATTGAAAAGAAAGAATGGCGAGATCATTCCCACACTCGAACTAAAGGGAAAAATTCCGGAGGGCATCTATAAAAAATATCTTTCATTCAAAGCCAGCAATGACTGGATCCCTTGCGGCAAACAGATTCAAACCATTGATTCTTTCACCCTCAATCATTGGCTCGACCGCTTACTTATTGAACGGCTGGAAAGAAAAACATTACCTGTTACTGATTCGCTCCGCAAGAACCAGAATAACTGGGAAGAAACTTTTTATCAGAACCTTGCACGAAATTTCGGACTCAAGATAAATGCAGAGCCATTTGAGTTGCTTGCAAAATCATTGCCCCTGAATCTGCTTGCAAAACATAAAGACAATCTGCTTCATATAGAAGCATTGTTACTCGGGCAGGCAGGTTTGCTGGAAGTAAACTTTCAAGATGACTACCCAAAGCAACTTCAGAAAGAGTATCATTTTCTGAAACAAAAATTCGCTTTGAAAAACATAGATGGTTCCCTGTGGAAATTCATGCGCCTGCATCCTCCAAATTTTCCAACCATTCGTATTGCGCAGTTTGCGAATCTGATTTATAAGTCATTGCATTTGTTTTCAAAAATTATTGAAGCAAACAATATTTACAGTATCCGGGCTCTGCTTCATGCGGAAGCCAGTGAATATTGGAATACACACTATCGTTTCGATAAACAAACTCCTCCTCCCTCTCCTGAGGAGAGGGCTGGGGTGAGGCGGGGGGTGGCGGCTGAGGCAAAACCAAAACGCTTAGGCGAAGACACAAAAAATCTCCTCATCATCAATACCATTGTCCCCTTCCTTTTCGTCTATGCAAAACAAAAAGGGGCACCGGCCTTGGTTGACAGGGCACTGGATTATTTGGATGAAACCGAAGCTGAAAAAAATTCGATCATTGAAAAATGGAACTCTCTCGGCATAAAACCCGAAAATGCATATCAGACACAAGCTCTTCTTCAACTGAAAAATGAATATTGTGCTAAGAAAAGATGTTTGGAGTGTGAAGTGGGAGCGAAACTGCTTACCCCACCTCTGACGGGGCCCGATACTCGTCAGAGTCATAGGATCCAACCAATTCCTCCAATTGGCGGAAGGGTATAGTAATACAAGTCCTCCCTGAAGGACAACCATAGGTTGCGACCTTCGGTCATTTAGGAGGGGCTTGGTTTTTATGTAACTTTGCACTATGATTCAGCGCACCCGCAATTGGTTTGAAGGACAGGCATTCGGAGTTTGCACCTGGATGGGAAAAAAGATGGGTATCAAAGCCACTACCATCCGCATGTATTTTATTTATTTATCCTTCTTTACTTTCGGTTCGCCCATCATCATTTATTTCATCCTTGCTTTTTTGCTGGAGCACAAAGAATATTTTAAGCCGCGCAAACACCCGCGTCCTACCATTTGGGATCTATAAATTTATTCTTGTGAAAAATCCCTTCTTCACCAGGATCTATTTTCCAATCACACTTCTCTTTACAATTACGCTTATCGGCATGAGCGGATATATTTTTATTGAGCATTACACGCTGATAGAAGCATTTTACATGACCATCATCACCATTGCCACGGTTGGTTTTGGCGAAGTACATCCCCTCAGCGATGCAGGAAGGCTTTTCACAGCATTTCTCATCATGACCAGTTTTGGTATTTTTGCCTACTCCATTTCATTGATAACACGTTACATTGTGGATGGAGAGTTTCAGCATTTCTTTAAAAGCTA
>OCZT010004807.1_pt1 | contig 13540 bp, 14 predicted proteins | sample 1539031 | NCBI WGS metagenome assembly OCZT01 (sample SAMEA3539308, study PRJEB22396) | soil metagenome | biome: tundra; feature: field; material: soil | place: USA | collected 2010-05 | depth 0.15 m | reverse complement strand
CACAAGCTTATGTAATCTCCAATCAATTAACTATTATATCAGGAGATGCCTTGATACAAGGTTTAACAGTTTCTATATCATTAGATACTACAAATCCTAAAGTAATAAAACCAGGAGCTGAACTATTTTTAATAGTTCAAGCAGGAGCAGCAACACAAAGTATTAGTTTCTATGGAAACATTGTAGCTCCTACATTTAACGCTTCTAATAACAAAACACATTCACAAATGTTTATGTATGATGGAACGAATTTTTATCCTACTGGAGCTAATGTGAAAATAAATTAAAAACGGTAAGGATAATCCTTATATATAATAAAAATAAAACAGATTTACTCTATCTGAAATAAGAGAAAAAGAGAAAAAGAAAAAAGAATAACACAACACTATGGCTTTACAAAAGGAAATCTGGATAGCAGACATTCAGGAGAATCTTTACCAAGGTAATGAATTCATCACAAAATCAATTGACGATTCAGAGTATATTGCATTCAAATTGGTGCATTTACCTCAATCAGGAGCAGGTTCATTAATTTCGATTAACAGAAGCTCACTACCAGCAACTATAATTCCAAGAGTAGATGCTGATATGACATATCAAGTTAATGAGTTCTCTGTAGACCCTACATTGATCACTAACATTGATATTTTACAAGTATCATATGATAAAAGAATGTCCGTTTTAAGAGACAACCTTTTAAATCTTCAAGATGCAGTTGGTTCAACAACTCTTTACAGTTGGGCACCATCAGCAACAGCTTCAAGAATAGTTCAAACAACTGGAGCTTCAATGTCAAACGTATTGGCACCATCAGCAACAGGAAGTCGTAAGGCTATCACTTTGGCTGATATCGGAAAAGCAAGATCAATTCTTGATAACGATAATGTACCTCAAACAGGTAGAGTATTGGTTATACCAGCTGATATGTACAATGCGCAATTGTTAGCAATTGATGATGTTATCATCGCTTATAGCTTTGGTACTCTTGGCGCGGCAGCTCCAATTCCATCAGGTGTTGTTAAACAAATCTTCGGATTTGATATCTATATCAGACCAAATGTATTGGTATATGATAACGCAGCTCCAATCAATGCTTTGAAAACATTGAATTCTTATGGAAAACCAGCTTCTCCAGCATCAACAGATATGGTAGGAGCTTTAGCTTACCATCCAAATTTTGTATCAAGAGCTCTTGGTGATATCAAAGCTTTTGCTAATGAGGATAAAGCTGAATACTATGGTTCATTATTTTCAGCACTTATTATGCATGGTGCTAAATACAGAAGATTAGACCAAAAAGGTATTTGCTCAATTGTTCAAGCAGTAGCTTAATAATATTATATAAGAAATATGGGTTATAATAGCCCATATTTCCTATAAAATTATTAAAGTATAAAATAATATAAAAACGAAATGGCAAATAATATAACCCTTACAAAAGGCCCAGGAGGATTGGGTCGTCCATTACCAGGTCAAGATTTTATTAGTGGGTATCTTCACTATTCATCAACTTTACCAAGTGGATTTACACCAAGTAGAATACAAGAAGTGTTTAGTGTTGCTGAAGCAGAAGCTTTAGGAATAGTAACTACATTTACTATGGGTAGTTCATCAGTACCTACTGATCTTGATGTGATGCATTATCACATTTCAGAATATTTTAGAATACAACCAAAAGGAGATCTATTCATTGGATGTTATGCAACATCATCAGATTATGCAGAAATTACTACAATGCAAAATTATGCTAGTGGAAACATTAGACAAATTGGAGTTTATACACCAGTTACTTTTACTACAGGAATGCCAACAACTATTCAAATACAATTAGATTTGTGTAATACTAATTCTAAACCTTTAGAATGTATCTTACAACCTAATTTTGGAACTGTTTCAACAACTTCACTTTCGTCTTTAACGGGATTAACAGCTGAAAATGTAACAGTATGTGTTGGTCAAGATGGAGCACAATTAGGAAACTTAATGTTCGTAAATGGTCAAAAAACCATTGGAATGGTTGGTGTAACTTTAGGAGCTGTATCATTAGCTGCGGTAAATGAGTCAATTGCTTGGGTAGGAAAGTTTAATATGGATGCTGGATCAGAGTTAGATACTTTGGCTTTTGCACAAGGAACATTATATTCAAGTTTATCGGATTCTGCAATAACAACAATTGATGCTAAAGGATATATTTTCTTAAAGAAATTTGTTGGTATAAATGGAAGTTATTTCAATAACTCATATACATCAATAGCAATGACAAGTGATTATTCCAGAATTAATAATAATAGGACTATTAATAAAGCAATCAGAAGTTTAAGAACCTTCTTGTTACCACAATTAGCAAGCCCAATTAAAGTTAATACTGATGGAACATTATCAGCAGATGTTATCTCTTATTTTGAAACATTGTGTTCAAGAGCATTAGATATAATGGTTAGTAATAATGAATTGTCAGCTTTTGGAGCAACAATTAATCCAGTACAAAATATTTTATCAACCGGAAAATTAACAATAAATGTAAGTTTAGTTCCAACAGGAACAGCTGATATCATTACAGTTAATGTAGGGTTTGTTACAAGCTTATAAAAAATAATAAAGAAATATGCAATATCCACCACTAATAAATGGAAAATCTTACGAATGGTCAGACATTATATTAAATATAATGGGTGTACCTATTATTGGTATTACAAATATCGATTACAAAGAAGAGCAAGATATAACTAATATCTATGGTGCTGGTAGAAGACCAGTTTCTCGTGGATATGGCAAAATTACTCCAACAGCAACAATAACAATGTTAATGGAGGAAGTTGAGAATATTCAATCAGTAGCTCCACTAGGAGTATTACAAGATATACCAGAATTTGATATTATTGTATCATTTATAGATCCATCAGAAACCCCAAGAACCCACAAATTAAGAAATTGTAGATTTAAGGATAATGGTAGAACCGTAGCAACTGGAGCACAAAGTATTGAATGTGCTTTAAGCCTTGAGATTAGTCATATAGAATGGTAATAATAGTTCAGTTATTTCTGGATTATTTTAGGAAATACAATCTCTAGAAAGATTGTATTTTCATTTTAAATTGAGGGTATATACATTTCTTTAATATATAAAAGAAACAAAATATTTATTTATGAATTTTAGTCAGGAAGAATTAGATCAACAATTAGTTATTCTCAAAAAACAACACAGTAAAGTATATTCTATAGAAGTACTTTTAGATGATACCGAAGAAAACAAATGTACCATATTCCTTAAACACCCAGAAAGGCAGGTATATTCACAAGTATCTAAATATCTAGGAGGATCTGATCCATTAAAAGCTTCTGAAATCTTTATCAAATCAACTTATATTGGTGGTGATGATGTATCATTGATTTTATCAAATGATTACGCATTAAGAAGTTTAGATAGTTCAATTGCTGAGATTATGTATGTTAAGCAAAGTTCGTTAAAAAAAAACTAAATTACTATACTAACTTCTCTTATAAAGAGGAAGATATTATTATAGATGAGAAAAGTCAGAAAATTATATATAAGTATAGTTTATCTGACTTTTCTAGTATATTCATAGATGAAGGAAGATCAATTGATAAAATAAATGCCATTTTAAGATTCTATTATCAACATATTGAGGTTAATAATTTATCTGATGATGACTGGGCACGATTACATAATGAAATAATATATGTTCTTAAATTTAATGGTACATTTATAGAAAAACAAGATTAATATGGCAGGAATAATTTATAGTATGAGTATTAATGATGCGACTTTTCAAGCTGGTATCAAGAGAGCTATTGCTTCAGTTGAGAAATTGGATGCCATTATTGATAAGAAAAGATCATTAGGTGGGTTCAGTGGAGGCGGTAGAGGAATGTTTAGTGGAGGCGGTAGAGGAATGGGTGGATCACGAAGTATGATGGCAGGTATGATGGGTGGTGGAGCAGGTATGATAGGTGGTGGAGCAGGTATGATGATGGGTGGTCCTTGGGGATTAGCTGCAATGGGAATTGGATTAGCTACTGAAAAGGTATATGAATTTGAAAAAGGTGTAGTAACGTCATTTGGTACTTATGAGAAGTTTATAATGAGTACTACTGCTTTATTAAATGGTAATAGGAAAGAGGCTATTGCTTTGAATGACGAATTAACTAAATTAGCAGTAACATCTCCTTTCTCGTATTTAGAAACACAAGAAGGAGCGAGACAATTAATAGGATATGGAGTAGCTGTTGGTGATGTTATGACTGATTTAAAGAAGTTGGGTGATGTTGCCGCTGGATCAGGATTGGAGTTTAATAACTTGGTTTATGCTTTTGGTAAGATTAAAACACAAGGTATAGCTACCATGCGAGAGTTAAGGATGTTTAGAGGTGTTCCGATGATGGATGAACTTAAAGAACATTTTAAAGTTAATGGAGAAGAATTAATGAAAATGATTAAACAACACAAGGTAACTTGGGAAGTTGTTGATGGAATCTTAAATGAATTAACAAATAAAGGAGGGTTATATTATCAACAAATGAAGGTTCAATCAGAATCTGTTGCAGGTAGATTAACTAATTTAGGAGATAGTTGGGAATTATTAAAGAGGCATGTTGGTGAATCACAAGAAGGGATGATTAAGAGTGGTTTAGATTGGGCATATAGAATGGTTGGGCATATCGATATGGTAATAAATGCTAATAATAAATTAAATGCTTCTTATAAAAATGCTGGTATAAAAACAAATAGTGAAAATGATATTTATAATACGAATGGGTTTTGGGCAAATCTAATAGGTACTATTTCTGGAGGTACATATAGAAAAGGATTAGAACAAGATAAAAAAATGCAAGATTTAGTTACATTGCTAGATAAAATTCCACAAGGAACATTAGAAGAAATTGATAATAAGAGACAGGGATTGAGTGATGTTAAAAAAATGTATCAGTCAGATTTAGCAACAAATGAAGGAACTATAAAATACAATGGATATAGAGATCCGAAAGAAAATGCTCGACTTGAATTAGAAGATCTTCGACTTAAAAAAGTAATAGCTGTATATGATAGTTTTTTGACACTACTAGAAGGACCTGAACAACTTTTAAAGGATAAATCTAAACCAGGTAATGAAGATGCTGAAAAAGCAAAAGCAGCTCTTGACGCGGGTCTTACCTCAATAAAAAGACCTTCTAATCTTTATATTACAATTGAAAATTTGGTTAGAGAACAAACTATACCTGCTGCGAATGTAACAGAGTCAGCTCCACAGATAAAATCATTAGTAGCTCAAGCACTTTTAGAAGCAGTTAATGATATAAATAATATGGTGAAATAATGGAAAATAGTTTTAATACAAATAAAGTAAGAGAAGTTGAGCTTTCTAATAGGGCTAGCATTATAATCAAAGGGTTTGGATTACAAGCATTGAAATCTAAATTATTTATAATTGATCAACTCCAAGCAAATAAAGAAACAGCAAATAGAACACCCAAAACTCCTGGAGATGCTGGAGGTATGTTTGGACAACCTATATTTGATACATTAATATTTAATACAATAGAAAGTTTAAATATCGCAAGTATAACACTCGAAGTAGTATTAATAGATGTTAGTCAATCTAGGAATATAGTTATGACAAGTATTCCGGGTAGAGATGGAACAATCAAAGAATACATAAATGATGGTGATTATGATATTAATATAAAAGGATCATTAGTTGGCGTTGGTCAGGAAATATATCCAGAGGATGAATTAAAAGCATTAAAGGGATTCCTAACAGCTAAGCAAGCATTGGAGGTTTCATGTAGGGTATTATTACAATGGGATATAATGAATATTGTTATAAAAGATTATGAATTTTCACAGGATGAAGGTATGAGAAATGTTGTACATTTTGAAATATCAGCTGTTAGTGAGAATGATCAAAATTTAATTTAATTTATGTATATATTATCTTCGGGATTAACTATTATACCAAAGTATAAGTTTGAAGACCTAATATGGCCACATGGTTCTGATAGAGATAGCTATATGAAAGTATTAACCAATGACGCTATAATATCATTATTAGATAATGAGAAATCAAAAGTAGTAGGATCAATAGGCACAGGCGTGGCTTTTGGAACAGAAGATGCTATTATTATATTAAATAGTTTTGAATTAGAAATTAAAGAAAGTCATGATAATTTAACTCAAAAATGCGTAATAAGTGTACCAAAAAAACTAATGAATAAAATTACTCCAATTAGTTATGATTCTTCGTATGTTGGTCCTCCAGTAATAAATAGTATTTATAATATTGGTGACTATGTACATATCAATTACCAGTATGTAGGAATTACAGCTAGCGAAGGTGTTTTTGATGGATATATAACAGATATACAATATAATACCCCGGTAACGATTACAGTAGAAGATAATATGCATATTCTACATCGTAAGCAAATTAGATTTCCAGTTACAAAAAAAACAACTGATCCACTATCAGGTGAAGTTATTCCTCCAAATTGGCAAACGGGATCTCAAATGGTATCTCTTAAACAGATAATTGATATACTTTTAGAAGATACTGGATTACTTTCTAATATTCAATTTAAAATAGATAAGTTTGGTATTTTAAGATTTGATAATAGTGCTAGAGAGTGTTTAGATAAAATAAGAGAAAAGTTTGGGATATTTTTTTATTTTCAAGATGGTATTTTAAATGTTACTGGAAGATATGATGCTTCTCATACCCCACAGATTAATATCGAACTAGAAAGGGAAGTAGAGGATTATAGTAAATTAGTTTATAAAACGGAAGATGAGATGAAGATTTCACTTAAAGTAACATCTATAGATCCAGTTACTGGTAAAAGGCATACAATAGTTATGGGAACTAATAAAGAGAATAAATATTATGGATCTCATAGAGAAGTTTTCTATGCTGGAAAACTCAATAAAAGTGACTTGGAGAAAGTAGGAACTCAAAAATTAAAAGATATGTTATATATTGGATATGAAGGATCATTTACCACCTTTGGACATAAAATGATTAGACCAGGTGATTCAATAAATTTAACAAGTACTAAATATCCTGAAAGAAATGGAGCATATTTAGTAAATACTGTTTTTCGTACTTTTGGAAATGGGGGATATAGACAGGAAGTAACATTAGGGCCTTTCCTAACAAACCCAGGAAAAATAGGACCAGGATATGAATTATCTCCTAATATAAAATCATATCCAACTGATGAAAGCAGCGATGATATATCAAATGAATATTAAAGATGAGATCTAGTTCAGATAATTATAAGATAATAAGAGCGGTAAGATATATCGCTGGTTCAGGAAAAGTATATTCAGTGCATTGTGCTGTTACTCGTATAGGTAGTGATGGTAGAAGTGTTGATGTTGAACCAATGGATGGCTCTCCAGAAATACTGGGTGTATTACTAAATGCACAAACCGGTCCAACAACCAATGGATTTACTATAGTCCCAAAGGTAGGATCTATTGTTACGGTTACATTTCTAGATGATAATACTGGTTTTGTATCAATGTTTTCAGAAATTGATGACATGTATATGAAAGTAAATACTGTTATTAAAGTAAATGGTGATAACCATTCTGGTATGGTTAGGATTGCTGATTTGGTTACTAAACTGAATAACTTGGAGAACGCTTTTAACGCTCTTGTTTTAAAATTTAATACTCATATTCATCCAGCTATAGATAGTATCACCAGCGCTCCCATAACGGTTACACCAACAGTTTCGCAAGATACAACAACTTTAATTCTAACTATACAAAGTGATATGGAAAATACCACTGTTAAACATGGTAGTTAAAATTTAATGGGTAATAAATAATTTTATATATAGGAAATGATAACATATGTTCAAGATATAGATTTAGATGATAACTTTGATTTAACTATTGTTAATGGTGATTTTTTGATTACTGAAAGTGATCAAAATCATGTTATATCTATTATAAATAGTTATACAGGAGCTTGGAAAGAATATCCATTAGTTGGGGTAGGACTTATACAATATCTAGCAGGATCTGTTAATAGCGATGTTGTTAAAAGAGCTATACAAACTCAATTAATAACTGATGGATATAATGTTCAAGATATAAAGGTATTAAAAGATTTTACTTATGAAATAAATGCTATAAGGATATGATAATTAAACCTAGAAAAGACCAGACAATATTTGACATGGCTGTACAATTATATGGTTCTGTAGATTATGTTTATAAGATATTAGCTGATAATCCTGGATTAGAAAATATACATCCAACTAATTTGGTTGGGTATAATTTAGTATATAGTTTAAGTAACGATGCAGATGTTTTATACTTTGTTAAAAAACAAATAAGTATTACAACTGGATTACCAGTATTGAGTACAGGATACAGCTTTGATGATTCATTTGCATTATCATTCGATTAAAAAATAAAGAAATAAAAGATGTCAATAAAAAGTAAATCAAATTTAACAACCGAACTAAATGCTAATATTACAGATGCATTAAATCATCAAAATACAGCTGCAGGAGTAAGACAGATCATTCAAGATACTATTGATTCTTCTTTGAATTCAATTGATATATTATCCGGTTCAGTTAGTTTTGGATCTGTATATCTTAATAAAATAAATGGAGTTACTTATTCTACTGGTGGATCGGTTGGAGCAACAGGTTCAAATGGTACTTCTGGTACTTCTGGAACGAGCGGCATTAATGGAACAAGTGGAATCACTGGTACTTCTGGAACGAGTGGAGTTAATGGAACAAGTGGAATCACTGGTACTTCTGGAACGAGTGGTTCAAGTGGTATAAATGGTACTTCTGGAGTTGGAACAAATGGTACTTCTGGAACATCAGGAACATCTGGTGGTACTGGTACTTCTGGCGTTACTGGAACATCAGGAACGAGCGGCATTAATGGAACAAGCGGAGCTGCTGGAACATCAGGAACAAGCGGAGTTAGTGGTACTTCCGGGTCATCATCATATACATTATATCATACTTATAAAGTACTAACACCTTATGATATTTTAAGATTACATGGAACTCCATCTTTAATGGTGGCAGCTCCTGGAACAGGATGGTATATTGAAGTTGTATCAGCATCTGTTCAAATATTATGGTCATCGGTAGTTTATGCTACTTATACTGGATTATGTATAGGTTGTCAAGATACGAGCGTAACAGAACAATATAATTGTAATGATATATTACAATCAACAACTAATAGAAATTCAAGAATGAATACTGTAGCTAATAATATAACAGATCAGCAATTGATACAAGATGCTGCATTATATGCTTGGGTAGCTACTGGAGATCCAGTAAATGGAAATAGTGAAATATGTATTGATTTGTTATATAGATTAACTCCTATAGCTCCATTATCGTAAAAAAATTAAATAGAAAGAATGGTAAATATAATAACAATAAATGGGATTACGTTTAATGAATCCATCGGACACACTGGTTGGACTCTTGTATATTCTATTGGAGGTACAGAAGCAGATTTATTTCAATCTGTTGGTAAAACAGCTACTATGAAAGTGATTGAAGAATTTACAACTGAAATAGAAGGTGTATCTAGAATAACATCATTAGGAATGACTAGGAAAGCTTCAATGCATCCAAAAATTAAATAAGATATGAATCAGATATTACAAGGAACAGATGTTCCAATGGCTACGGTACAAATCAAAGATGATCAGGGAAATCTTATATCTCTCTCTAATATGAATGATTTTAATATTTATGTTTATAGTATATTAAATGGAATTAAAACTTTAAGATTTACTTTTAAGAAAAATCCATTAGGAACTGATAAACCAATTATAACTGTTGATGCATATACTCAAGGATTCATTGTTGATAGGACAATGACTCTAAACTGCCCCGTTGGTGATTATTATTTTGAATCAGTTGTTAAATTAACAGCTAATGGAAATTACATATCATCTTTAAATAAAACAGGAATTGATGGGTTACCTTTATGTTCAATAGTACAAGGAGCTAATCCAAATTCAATGAAATAAAAATAATAATAGAAATGGCAGATTTTATATTTAATGTACCAATTAGTACAGGATTTACTTATAATTCAGGAATGGGAAGTATAGGACCTATTGGCCCAACAGGACCACAAGGAATGGGTATTATGTTCAAAGGAGAACTTGGAAGCACAATGTCATTACCATCTCCTTCAGTAGAAGGATATTGTTATATTATAGGAACTGATTTATGGATATATGATGGACTAACTTGGGTTGATGGTGGAGCTATAATGGGTCCTCAAGGTCCTGCTGGAACTTCTGGTACTAGCGGAACATCAGGTATTAGTGGTACTTCTGGTACTACAGGAACAAGTGGTACTTCTGGTACTACAGGAACAAGTGGTACTTCAGCAGTTGATGGAACAAGTGGAGTTAATGGAAGTTCTGGTATCAATGGTACTTCGGGAATTAATGGAACATCAGGAACAAGTGGAGTTAATGGAAATAATGGTACGAGTGGAGTTAATGGAAATAATGGAACGTCAGGCATAAATGGTACTTCTGGAGTTACTGGAACGTCAGGTACTTCTGGAACAAGTGGTGTTAATGGAACATCAGGAACAACAGGAACTTCTGGAAGTAGTGGTACTTCTGGGGCAAATGGTATAAGTGATAAGTATCAAACAACAAGTTTATCAACATTTACGATACCTGTTGCTGGAGCAACTGTATCATTTACGGTAGGTACTGGATTAGCATATTCTGTCAATCAAGATGTTACTGTTACCCCAGCTATTGATATAGCTGACTATATGGATGCCAAAGTTATATCATATAATCCATCTACAGGATTAATGGTAGTTAATTGTTCTTTAACAAATGCTTATGGGCAATCATACGTTTCCTGGATTATAAATCTATCAGGAGCTGTTGGTGCGGTAGGTGCTGCAGGAACAAGTGGAGTTAATGGAAGCTCTGGAACAAGTGGAGTTAATGGAAGCTCTGGAACAAGTGGTATCAATGGAACTTCAGGTATAGATGGTACCTCTGGAGTTACTGGTACTTCTGGAACAAGTGGTACTTCTGGAACTAGAGGTCTTACTGGAGCTTCTGGAACTTCTGGAACTTCTGGAACTTCTGGAACTTCTGGAACCAGAGGTCTTAATGGAGCTAATGGAACATCAGGGGTATCAGGTACTTCTGGAACATCAGGTACAACAGGTACTTCTGGAACATCAGGTACAACAGGTACTTCTGGAGTAACTGGAGCTACAGGATCATTTAGTGCTACTTTCTTTGATGTATTTATGTTATCAGGAACAACTGCATCATATTTAACACAATCTACAAATTGGACTACTGGTGGAACATATTCTGGAACATCAATAAGTGGAACATATCAAGGACAACAATATTATGGTAAAGATACTAATGGTAATATATATTTATATGAAGCAATCGCTGATAATACTTGGATAAGATTAAATACTAATCCAGGAACAAGTTCAGGTGGCGGAGGAACTGGATCAGGAACATCTGGAACAAGTGGTACTTCTGGTACTTCTGGAACAAGTGGTACTTCTGGTATAAATGGAGTAACTGGTATAGTTGGAGCAACAGGTTCAAATGGTACTTCTGGTATTTCGGGAACAAGTGGAACAAGTGGTACATCAGGTGTTAAAGGAGCTACTGGTTCAAATGGTACTTCTGGAGTTAGTGGTACAAGTGGTATAGTTGGAGCAACAGGTTCAAATGGTACTTCTGGTATTTCGGGAACAAGTGGAACAAGTGGTACTTCTGGAGTTACTGGTACTTCTGGTACAAGTGGAGTATCTGGATCTTCTGGAACATCAGGTGGTGGAGGTGGCGGAGCTACTGGATATCAATTTGATAAGATTCTATTACAATATTCAGGACTTACAGTATCATCCACAGATGTTACTTTATTTGAAATAATTATATCCAGTTTACCAGAGATAGGACAATTACTAATGCCTGATTTAACAACAGTAACATATAAAATATATATAGATAATAATGCGTTTTTAACTAATATTAGTTTGCCTATTTTAATATACGAACCGTCAAATGGATTTACCATAAATGCTAATGATAATCTATTATATGTTGATTTAAGTTCTATATCTTCCTTAATTAATACGTCTTTCCCTTTTGTTTTTACTAATAATGCAGTAACTTCAATTGCTCCTTTATCAATTACATTTTCGGCTCTCACCACAATGGGGGATGGTATTAGTATTACTCATAATACGAATTTATATTCTTTGGAGTTCCCTATACTTACTTCAATTGGTGATGCTTTATCTATCAATTATAATACAAATTTAACTATACTATATGTTCCATCAATTATAACAATTGGGGATGGTTTTTCTTTAGAAAATAATACTTTATCAACTATTGATTTTACATCACTTACTACAGTAGGTAATCAAATGTACGTTACATATAATACTGGATTAACTACCTTGAGTTTTCCAGCTCTTAATAGTTCATCTACTACATTTTTTGATATTGAAAATAATCCTTTATTAACTACAATATCTATGCCATTAGTTACAAATATCGCTAATAATTTTACTATAGGTTATAATGATAGTTTAACATCAATTGATCTCTCATCTCTAACAGAAACAGGTAGTGGCTTTCAGATATTTTTATGTGGTGCATTGACAACATTGGATGTTACGGCCGTAACATCATTTGATCCTTCCAACTTTATTGTGTGTTTAAATGGTTCACTATCTACGATATTTCTACCAACGTCATACTTTCCATTAAATAGTAATATGAGTTTTAATGCTCTAATAGAATCAGGATCAGGTAGTATTGATGATATTCTAGCAAAAGCCGATGCTCATGGAGATTCTAATGGATCACTTCTTTTAGCTGGAGGAACAAATGCTGCTCCTACTGGTGGTTCATTAAATACTAACTATGTCAATCTAGTAGGAAAAGGATGGACACTTACAAATAATTAAACAAAAATGAAAATATTCACATATGGTGGTAAAGTAGGTAAATTTGATGGATCAAGAATACCTGATGTTATTTATATAGATCCACTAGATTCATATACAAAACTATTGTGTCACTTTGATACTAATGGTAAAGATAGTTCATCTTATAATAGGACACCAACTAATTATGGGTCAGCTACAAGTTCTACTTGTAAGTTTGGTGGTGGATCATTAAGATGTGGTGGATCACTTACCGCTTCATATACCTATACACAATCAACTGATTTTACAATAGGTACAGATGATTTTACAATAGAAGCCTGGGTTAATATAGATGATGTTTCTAATACAAACATATTAACGATATATTCTAGTTGGTATTCAAATAATCAATATCAACTTTTTGGTATTAGATCAAATACTCTATGGTTTTCACAATCAAGCAGTGGAGATATCGTTAATATAATAGATGTTGAGGGAGGATCTAATATTATGGTTTCTGGTGTATGGAATCACGTTGCTATATCAAGAATATCAGGTGTATTACAAATGTTT
>OCZT010004806.1_pt1 | contig 13540 bp, 8 predicted proteins | sample 1539031 | NCBI WGS metagenome assembly OCZT01 (sample SAMEA3539308, study PRJEB22396) | soil metagenome | biome: tundra; feature: field; material: soil | place: USA | collected 2010-05 | depth 0.15 m | reverse complement strand
GGTTGCGCCTCATCACTTTGGCAGCCGTGCCGGTGCTCGTCCTGAGCGCTTGCGGTGGCTCGAATAACTCACCGTCGGCCTCGACCAGCGGCGGCAGCAGTGCATCCGCGACGGCGAACGTTACGCCGCCCCCCGGCAAGACCAAGGTCGTCTGGTACGTCGGCCTCGGCGCCGGCGGCCAGGCCAACCAGCTGGCGGCTGAGAACGACTTCACCAACAACTACAACGACACCAACAAAGACAACATCTTCCTTCAGTTCCAGTACGTGTCCAACACGACCGCGACTGACGCTCTGAAGACCCGCATGGCTGCCGGCACCGGCCCCGACATCGTCGGCCCCGTTGGCATCGAAGGCCGCGCTGGCTTCCCCGGCGTGTTCCTGGACATCGCTCCTGAGATCACCAAGAACAACACCGACACCAGCATTTACGGCGACACGCTCCTCAACTCGATGAAGATGGGTGGCGCGCTCATCGGTCTGCCGTACGCGCTGTATCCCCCGTTCATCTTCTACAACAAGGACCTGTTCGCGGCCCAGGCTCTTCCGGACCTGCCGATCACGGTCGGCGCCAAGTACAACAACGACACTTGGAACTGGGACACCCTGGCCAAGTACGCGAAGCAGCTGACCATCGACACCACCGGCAAGAAGTCGACCGAGGCCGGCTTCAACGCCGCGAAGACGAAGGAGTACGGCTTCGACACCCAGTGGATCGCTGACATTCGTCGCTTCGCGACCCCGTTCGGCGCCGGCGCATACGTCGCCGCTGACGGCAAGACCGCGCAAGTCCCGGATGCATGGGCCACCGCGCTCAAGTGGTACCACGACGCGATGTGGGTCTCCAAGTTCGCGCCGACCAACGCCGAGCGCGGCGCTACCGACATGGCCAGCGGCGCCACCATGGGCACCAATCGCGTTGCCATGGAACTCACTTGGTCCTGGGCGATGTCGTCGATCGGTTCTGTCGACGCCACTGGCAAGTCGACCTCGAAGTTCAAGAAGTGGGACATCGGCGTCCTGCCGGCCAACGCGGCTGGCGTGACGACCGCCCCGGTCGACTCCGACACCTTCTCGATCCTCAAGTCGAGCAAGGTTCCGGATCAGGCCTACAAGGCCATGCTCGCCATCGAAAAGGACTCCAGCCTGGCCGTGACCTACGGCGCCATGCCGGCGATCCCGGCCCAGCAGGCGGACTACTTCAAGGCCCAGCAGGCAAGCGTCACCGCCCAGTTCCCGGCTGTTACAGCCATCACCTGGACGGTCTTCACTGAGATGCTGAAGTACGCGGCCAATCCGACCCATCAGGATCCGATGCCGAACTACACTAAGGCTCTCAACCTCGACAAGGCGCTCTACACCAAGATCCAGAGCGACGGGACTACCAATGTCGACACAGCGGTACTCCAGCTGAAGACGGACATTCAGGCCGCTTTCAGCAGCGCGGCTGCGTCTTAGTCTGACTCCTCGCCAGAGGAAATCGTGGCGGCCGTCTCATGACGGCCGCCACGACTAAACTGGCATCTCGCGGAGCGAAGTGATGGCGATCGTTCAAGACACAGAGGTGCTCACAACGTCTGCGCCGAAGCGCAGATTGACCATGTCCCGCCGAGAGACCGCATGGGGCTTGCTTTTTCTGTCCCCCTGGTTCATCGGCTTGGCGCTCTTCTACGCGGGTCCTATCGTCATCTCGTTTGTGATGTCGTTTACCGACTTCAGCCCGGTCAACGCCGGGGCTGTGAAGTTCGTCGGCCTCGCGAACTACCAGTGGATGTTCAGCGATAGCACGACTGTCAGCTCGTTCTTCATCACCTTGAAGCTGGCTGTCCTAAGTATCCCGCTAGGCTTGTTCGTGGCCTTGGGCCTTGCGATCATGCTCAACCAGAAGCTTCTGGCAGGCAAGCGTGTCTTCCGGACGCTCTTCTTCATGCCAGCCCAGATCCCGCTCGTCGCAAGCACGATCATCTGGCTGGACTTTCTGAATGGTTCGAACGGCTGGCTGGCGTATATCCTGAATACCATTCAAGACATCTTCCTTACCTTCTTCGGCGGCCTGCTCAACGTCTCGCACCCGTACGGGCCAATCGCCCCGTCGTGGTTCGAGGACACCTCCTGGGCCGTCCCCGGCTTGGTCGTCCTGGGCCTATGGGGCATCGGGAACGCGATGCTCATCTTCCTGGCCGGTCTACAGACGGTTCCAACCGAACTGTATGAAGCCGCCAGGGTCGACGGAGCCGGTCGCTGGCAGCAGTTCCGCAATGTGACGCTGCCAATGATCTCGCCGGTGTTCTTCTACAACCTCCTCATTGCCGTTATCGGCATTGCCCAGTACTTCACCCAGCCATATGTCATCTCCGGGCCTCTTGGGAATCCCGGCGGCTCAACGCTCGTGTTCAACATCAACCTGTACACCCAGGCATGGACATACAACTTCATGGGGCACGGCGCCGCACTGGCGTGGCTTATGTTCGTGGTCGTTCTGGGCTTCTCGATCGTTCTCTTCCGGACCTCAGCACGATGGGTCTTTTACGCGGGTGGCGAGCGATGACTTCTATTGCGATGAGTTCCGCGAAGGGTGTGCGCTCGAAGTGGAACCGGCGAATACGTAGAGCTGGCAGACGGGCGGGCGTTACGGCCCTTGTGGGACTTATCTGCTTCGTCTTCATCCTGCCGCTTATCTACGCTGTCACGGTGGCGTTCACGAACCCACTGACGGCATCCATCGTGGGGGCGCCGCCGTGGCCGACCTCAGCACGGCAGATCCAATACGCGGACCCAACCACTGGACAGACATCGCCTCTGTACGTGTACACAGTCCCGGATTGGGATAGTCAAGGGCTTGGGCACACCAAGGATCTGGCTGTCCTAGCGCAGCGGTTTCCGCCGGTCGCGAGCGACCTCATCGATCCGGCCAATCCGAGTCAGATCATCAAATGGGGCGACAAGCCAGGCCAGAACATCTACCAGTTGAGCCACGTCTGGGACATTGGCATCACGATGGAGAACTTCGGCACGGCTTGGGACAAGATGGGAACTGACGGTGGGTTCCCGCTCTTGTTCAGGAATACGCTCATCATCGCCCTCCTCGGGACCCTCGGCGCCGTAACCTCGGCGGTGTTGGTCGCCTATGGTTTCGCCAGGTTCAGGATCCCCGGCAAGAACCTCCTGTTCCTGGTCTTGATCAGCACGATCATGATCCCGTTCCAGGTCACTCTGATCCCAACCTTCCTCGTCTTCTCGGCGATAGGCTGGACGGGTACCTGGTTACCATTGATCGTCCCGCACTTCTTCGCCAACGCATACAACGTCTTCCTGCTCCGCCAATACTTCCTTGGACTGCCGCGCGAGCTGGATGAGGCGGCACAGATGGACGGGGCGAGTCCGCTACGGATTCTGATCTCCGTCATCATTCCGCAGTCCTGGCCTGCGATCATGGCGGTGACGTTGTTCCACTTCTTCTTCGCGTGGAACGACTTCCTCAACCCATTGATCTACCTGGCTGGTAACCCGGATCTGTGGCCGATTGCGGTTGGTCTCAACAGCTTCAATACGACCTTCCGACTCCTGGGTACACCGGCGGTCATCCAGGCCGGCTCACTGCTGGCCCTGCTCCTGCCCGCGGCGATATTCTTCTTCGCCCAGCGAGTGTTCATGCGAGGCGTCGTCATCTCGGGCGTCGAGAAGTAGCCTCCTCCTCGCTAGCGAGTTTGAAGCGGGGCCCGGTCCACCGGGCCCCGCTTCTTATTGCCGACCGACTTCGGAGCGACGCCGGCCCAAGCCCGGTGGGCTACGATGGTCAGATGCCAGAGATCGAGTACGCCTTTCTCGCGGACGCGGCGGAAGTGCAGCCAGGTCAGAAGTTTCATGTCCTGGGCGGTGGCGTCACCCGGGTCAGCGGCCCCACGCTGCCGTTCCGCCATCCCCATCTCTCGCTGGTCGTCGGGCTCAGGCTTACCACTGTCGAACGCAACCGGGAGCACGACCTCACCTTCGTGGTGACGGCGCCTGACGGCGCGGAAGTCAGCAGCAGCTCCGGGAAGGTGGTGGCGCACGGCCCACCCGATCCCAGCGACGTCATCCTCACGATAGCGATCGATCTTTGGAACTTGACCCTGGCCCTCGCCGGTGAGTACTCGGTTCGGATCGTCGTGGACGGCGCAGAACGGAAGCGGATCCCGTTGCAGGTGATGCAGGCGCGGGAAGCGGCTCCGGAGCAGCGCTACCTGGCGTGAACTCGCCGTGTAGTTTCTCGGTGCGGCTGTGAGGCGCGATCTCGGCCCGGCTCGTCACGAGCGACCGGCGATCGACGAGGCCGCTCTCACCGCCGCCCGCGACGCCGAGTTACTGCTTCGCGCTGCGCGGCAGCGGGGCAGCTCCCGCTGGGAGCACTTTCTGGCCGATGTACCGGACCAGCTTCGTGACGCCCGCATACCGGAGCTGAGAGGTATTGCGAGACGAGCGCGAGCCGCGTATGGGCCCAAGGACTCCATCAGGGAGTCTTTGCCAGCCGAAGTCACGGAGCCCTTTCTCGATCACCTGGATCGTCTGCTGAAAGCCCTGGCTCGCGATGAGCTGGAGCGATAGCTTCGAGCGATCCGCCTGAACAGAACCTAGCTCTTCTGCGACATCACTCCGCGGGCATTGGCTCCGGCTTCGGGATAGCTCCGAACGAACCCTGGGCGCCGCCGCAGCGTATTCTCTGCGGGCTGGATCGGACGTTCGACTCCAGGTAGGTTCCACGGAGGCTTTGATTGAGTGGCTGGGTAGTCCCGAGTCAGACCAGATCGGCCGGCATTCAATTGCCACCAGGTCTGCAGGTCGCGGCTACCGGCTCGCGCGTCGGCGCCTGGCTCCTGGACCGGATGTTCTTCGTCGTCCTGGCCGGTTTCCTGGCCGGGGTCGCGCTGATCTTCGGAGCGGTCAACATAAACCCGGCTGCGAGCGACCAAATTCAGGCGGGCACGTCGGCGAACCTAATCACGGTTCCGCTGCTCACGGTGAAAGCGAACCTGCTCATCGTGTTCGGCGCCGCGTGCGTCTTGATCCAATACGCCTACGCGGCGCTCTCCTGGACGCTGTTTCGCGGTACGGCCGGGCAACGCATCTTGTCGCTGCAGGTGGCCGATGCCGCGACTGGGCGCAGCCTCACGATCTGGCGGTCCAGTCTTCGATGGTTGGTCCTCGAAAGCGTGCCGCAAATCGCGCTCGCGATCTTCCTCGTCCTTTTCGTACGGATGATGGGCGAGGTGCCTCCCTCGGTATACGGCGCAGGTGCGTCGAGCGGCTCCAATACCACGTACACGACGGTGAGTCTCGTCGGCGACCTGGCTGCCCTGCTCTCTGTCGGCTGGAGACTCGCGCTGCTCGTCATCACGACGACTCACGCCCAGAAGCGGGGCCTGCACGATCGAATCGCAGGATCGCTCGTGGTCGGCAGGGCTTCGGCAGCTTCGTATTGGGCGCAATCGGCGAACGGCGGGCCCGGCTGGCCGGGCGGTCCGTATCCGCCGGCGCCGGGCTCCGGACCCGGTTATCCCTACGCGTCACAGGTGCCGCAGCCGGGTCAGTGGCCGGCACCTTCCGGCCCCGAAGCGACCGCCCCGCCGGAGTCGAGCACGCATTACCCCGAGCCGATCGGGCAGCCCGAGCACCGAGGCGAGCCGCCCATCGAGCAGCCTCGGCCGGCTTTTCCCGGTGGCCAGGCCGCAGACTCTTGGACGCCGCCATCGGCCGGCTGGGCGTCCCCGAACGCGGGTTGGAACCAACCGCCGGTTGGCGGGTCTCGACAAACGAAGGACCCCAACTGGATCTGGCAGCCATCCGAAGAGAGCATGCCGCGTGCCTACAAACTGGCTGACGGCCATGAGCTACCTGTGGGACTGCGTGTGCCGGACATAGCCCGCCGACTGGGCGCCTATATCATCGATTGCGCGATCGTCTGGTTCTTCTACAGCGTGTGGCTTGGCGTCCTCGGCTATGCCGGCGGCGAGAAGCAGGCGATCGTAGCGGGCGTGATCGCCGGCGTCGGGCAGCTGGCTTACTTCGTCGGTTGCTGGCGTCTCTTCCGAGGCACGGTCGGGCAGAGGGTGCTGCATTTGCAGATCGGGGACCTTCAGACTGGCAACGCCCTCACCTGGGGCGATTCCTTCATGCGATGGTGCATCCTGCAGGGCCCGTTCGCGCTGGCCACGGTCCTCCCCATCGTGCTCTTTCCCGCCGTCGTTTTCGGGGCAGCCGGCTGGGCCGCTTTCCTGATGTACGACGCTTATTACAAGCCCGACCACAGAGCGGTTCACGACCGCGCGGTCCACAGTCTGGTGGCGCAGACCTCCTAGCCCGCGTCCGGTCCGACGCCCAGTTCGTGCGCGCTGAACGCCTCGAGCAGGAACGGCGACGGGGTCGCGGGGTCGTAGACCAGGGTTAGCGAACGGCAGGCGCGAGTCCAGGCTACGTAAGCGAGCCGGCGTTCTTCCTGGAGAGCTCGCTCGGGCTCGGCGGATTCACGGAGAGAGCGAGCCGACGGGAAGCGGCCAGCCTCGAGGCCGATCACGGCCACATGGTCGAATTCGAGGCCCTTGGTGGCGTGGACCGTGGCGAGGGTGAGGTTCGCGTCGTCGCGACGCAACTCCGCGATGCGAGCGCGGTGCCGGGCCATTGCCGCTCCCAATTCGGCCAGGCTGCGGTACGGCGCCGCCCAGCCTGTTACGGCCGCGATCAGATCGTCCGTCTCGATGGGGAGTGGCTCGTCCATGTCGCGTCGGTCGGGGTCGGCCGAGGAAGTGGCGTCGCGGCGCTGCGCCGGGTCGGGCAGTGGGTCGGGCAGCGTAAAGCCGCGCCGCGCAAGCTCGACCAGGCGCGGCAGCACCGGCGAGTCTCCCGACTCGCAGGCCGCGCGGACGATGGCGTCGACGCGCGGGTCTTCGGTGAGCAACCGCAGTCGAGCGGCCCGAAACGGCAACCCCAGCTCCACCGCAACGGCGGCGGCGGGCAGCAGCTCGACGTTGGTCCGCGCCAGGATTGCCCGGGTTCCGCCGTCGTCCGGCCAGCTCTCGATGACCCGCCGGATCCGCGTCGTTTCGTCCGAGCCGTCGGGGGCAAGTATCAGCCGTCCCCTGGCGGCCGGCGAGGCTGCGATGGTCTTGGCGAACCGCTCGCTGTTGCACGCAACCAGGCGCACTGCCCGGGCGACGACGGCGGGCGGGCAGCGGTAGTTCACGGTCAGGTCCATTCGGGTCAGGCCGGGCAGATCGGCGGCCAGTCCCAGGACGCGCCGAACGTCCGCCAGCCGCCAGCCGTAGATCGTCTGATCGTCGTCGCCGACCAGGAAGACGCGGTTCGCAGGCGCCGCCAGAAGCAGGGCGAGGCGCAGCTGGCTGCGATCGACGTCCTGCGTCTCGTCCACAAGAAGGTGCTCGCAGCGCTCCCGCCAACGGCGTAGCAGGGCAGGGCGAGCCTCAAGGAGCCGCAGCGAGCGGGCGACCAAGTCGTCGAAGTCGAGCCCGCCGGCGTCCTCGAGCGCCTGCTCGTATGCGAGGAAAGCTCGGGCGATCGGACCGGGTTCCGGATCGGTCGCGACCTCCTGCGCTGTGACCGCGATGTCGAGCTTGAGGCGGCTGAAGGCGTCGTCGAGGCGGCGCAGGGCGTTTCGGTCGATGTCCGGCCACATGTCGCGCAGGACCGCCTCGCGATCCAGCAGCGGCTCCACAGGGACGCCGCCGTCTGCCAAGATTTCGCGCCCAAGGGCGTGGAACGTCTTGACTCGCACGGCGCCAGGCGCGAGCCCGAGCGGCTCGAGGGCGGCGTCCACGCGGGCGGCCATCTCGTCGGCGGCTCGCTTGTTGAACGTGACCGCCGTGATGCCGGCCGGATCCGCGCCGGTTGCCACGAGCCACGCGATGCGGGCGACCAGCGTTGTGGTCTTGCCCGACCCGGCGGGCGCGATGCAAAGCACCGGGCCGGGCGGCGCCGTTGCGGCCGCTCGCTGGTCGGGCGCGAGCCGGTCGAGTCGTTCGGATACGGAGGAGGGGAGCATCGCGGACAGCATCTCAACGGCCGCTTACCCGTGGCTCTACCGCGGCTTCACGGACGATCTACGACGGCGCGGCGCGACGCACGACGTTGCGATTTCGGCATCTTCCTCGGCGGGGTTGGCTGCCGGTCCGTAGAATATCCGGCAACCACATCGCCGGCTTCCAGGGCGGACACGTCGGCGAGGTCGATGGATCGAGGGCAGCGGGCGGACGGAGGACCGAGAATTGACGATCACCGGAGCCGACACGACAGACTCGGAGGTCGCAGGCGCGCTGTTGAGTCAGCCTTTGATGGGCCTGACCTTCGACGACGTCCTGCTCATCCCTCAGTACTCGGAAATCCTGCCCGGCGATGCCAGCGTGGCAAGCCGTTTCTCGCGGCACATAACGCTGAACACCCCGGTGGTCAGCGCGGCGATGGACACCGTCACCGAGGATCGCATGGCGATCGCCATCGCGCTCGAGGGCGGCATCGGGGTGATCCATCGAAATCAGGCGCCGGAGCGCCAGGCTGAGCAGGTTGCCGCCGTCAAGGCGGCGCAGGTTCCCGGCGACGCGACTCTGGCCAACGTGGATTCGCGGGGCCGCCTGCGCGTCGCGGCCGCGGTGGGCGTCGGCTCCGACTCCGTGGCACGGGCCGAGGCCCTGGTCCGGGCCGGCGTGGATGCGCTCTGCGTCGATACGGCACACGGCCACACCCGCAACGTGCTGGACGCGCTGCGTCGCTACCGAGCCTCGTTCGGCGACGAGATCGACCTCGTGGCGGGGAATGTTGCCACTCCCGGGGGAACGGCCGCGCTCATCGAGGCGGGCGCGGACGGGGTGAAGGTCGGCATCGGCCCCGGCAGCATTTGTACGACGCGGATCGTGGCAGGCGTGGGGGTTCCGCAGCTCACGGCGATCATGATGTGCGCGTCGGTCGCCGCCGCGAACGACATTCCGATAATCGGCGACGGCGGCATCCGCTACTCGGGCGACATCGTCAAGGCTCTGGCCGCCGGCGCGGATTCGGTGATGCTGGGCCGGCTGCTCGCGGTTGCGGAGGAGAGCCCAGGAGAGTCGGAGCGCGTCGGCGGCCGCGTGGTCAAGGAATACCGCGGCATGGGTTCGCTGGGCGCCATGTCGGCCGGCAGCGACCGCTACCCGCAGGTGGACCGCCACAAGCTCGTCCCGGAGGGAGTGGAGGCGCGCGTCTCCGTCGCCGGACCGCTGGCGGGCATCCTCTACCAGCTGATCGGCGGCACCAAAGCGGGTATGACCTACTGCGGCGCGGAATCGATCGCGGATCTACGCGTCAAGGCGCGCTTCGTCCAGGTGACACACTCGGGCCAGATCGAGAGCCACCCGCACGACATCGAGCTGGCTCGCTCCGCACCGAACTACCCGTAGGCGGTCGGCTCGTCCGCGGGGCCGGGGGCGCTCGACCCGCAGCGTCGTGTCGAAGAAGCAGCTTCGCCTAGGGCCCGAGTCGGAGCCTGCGAGCCGACGCCGATGTGCTGACGCCGGAGCAGTCGTGCCGGAGGCTGCCACACTTCGTCGGTGCCCCGGCACACCCGTCGGTGCCTCGGCACACCCGTCGGTGCCTCGGCACACCCGTCGGTGCGCGTCTGGAGATACATGTGCGACCAGAGCGCCGGAAGGCACCGTCCAGCGTGTCGCTCCTGCGCGTCTAGACACACATTTCTGCCGTGGAGACCTCGTCATCGGTCTGCGATGGCGCTCCGCACCTCCAGAATCGACGTCGACCGAGGTTTCACCAGCGTCCGCCGGTCGGACGTGTATCTCTGCACGCGCATCGACCGGGCACGACTACCCGAAATGACAAGGTGTGCGTCTGCACGCACAGAAACGACGCGCATGTCCGTGTGAGGGCCCGGAGCCAGGGAAGCCGCAGCATGTGGCGGTCGGGGCCACGCGTCTCGGGCTCACGGCTGCCTTGCCACCAGGCGGTGCCCCGCCCACCGACGGACGCCGCGCGTTCGCTTCCGCGTCCCGTCACGCGGGCGCGCGCCTTCACGGTCGGTTCCGTGCCTTCGGCGCACAAGGCTGCCTCCGGCGGCCGACGGCAGCGGAGGTGCGCCCCGACCCAAAGCCGACCGATCCGCGAGCGTAACCTGGTGGCACTGAACCTTTTGGGGATCGGACCTCGTCTGGATCATCGAACCGGTCGGCTCGATCGGGCCGAGAGAGGACGAGCACGTGGAGGGGCAGCTGATCGTGACCCAGCAGGGCGCGCTCGACGGCGCATCCTACCAATACATTCAGGCCGCGCGCGCCGAAGTCAACGACGCCTATCGCCTCGCCGGCTACATCCTCGGCGACGCCACTGAAGCACAGGATGCGGTCCAGGACGCCCTGGTCAAGGCCTGGACGAACTGGCCAAGGCTGCGCGACCCGGAGGCCTTCGGGCCCTGGTTCGAGCGCATCGTCGTCAACGTCTGCCGCGACCGGCTGCGGCGTCACCGAACCTTACGAATGGTGGAACTGGACGACGCGGGGGAAGTCGAGTCGGCCGACGTGTTCGGCTCGCTGTTCGAGGAGGACGAGGTTGGCGCGGCGGTGGCGAGGCTCGGGCCCGACCATCGGATCGTCGTGGCCCTCCGCTTCTGGCGCGACCTCACCCTCGAACAGGTCGCCGAAACCCTCGACCTTCCCCTCGGAACGGTGAAATCGCGACTGCACTATGCCCTCCGCGCGCTCCGGACGGACCTGGGGGGAACTCAGCGATGAGGCCTGAAATGGATGACGTCGAACTCGCCCAGTTGGAGCTGAGGCTGCGAAAGTCTGTCGTCGGCCATGCGCCGGCGGCACCGGACGCGCTGGTGCGCTTCATCGACACGGTTCCGGCCATGGAACCGGCCGGTCGCCGGCTGGGATTCGCCGGAACTCGACCCGGAGTCCGGCGGGCCTTCTTTGCCCTGGCCGCCGCCGCCGTCATCGTCGTAGCGGTGGCCGGCACAGCTGCCCTCGTCGCGATCCGCGGCGATCAAACGAGAGGCGCGCCCGCGGCCGGCGACGGTTGGTCGTGGCAGCAAGCCGACGGTACCGCGGTCAGGACGGTCCTCCAGGTCTCTCGAGGGTTTGTGGGGACCTGCACAGACGACAAGGGCACGGATTCGCTGTGTACGTCCAGGGACGGGTCCAGCTGGACCGTCCCTGCCGATCCGGAAATCGTCACCGTCGAGGGCCCCGACCAATTCTGGCCCACGCGAATCGTCAAGTCCGGCAGCGTGTACGTGGCTGTGGGCCCGAGGCAGATGTGTGAGACAACCGGCCCGTGCCCGGACCACACGCCGTACCTCGTGCCGTCCATCCCGAGCGAGTTGCTGTGGCGATCGACCGACGGCGTCCGCTGGAGCCGAGTCGATTCGCCCGCCTTCGCCGGGCTCGATGGTCTCACCCTGGGCGTCGTCGCCGGTAGTTTCGTGGTTCTGGCGCGCGAACCCGGAGGGACCGCCGCCGGCTGGGCCCTGACCTCGGCCGATGGGCTGACCTGGTCCCGTGCCAGCCAGATACCGGTATCTCCCGTATCGGCCCTTGTGGGGGACCCTCCGGGATCGCAGCCGCTCTGGGCGCCCGGGACCTGGGGCATCTGCGTCGCCGACGTCTCGTCTCCTGAACCGGTCGAATGGCGCTCGCTGGACGGTAGGACATGGACCCGGGTCCAGCTGCCGAGCGGCATCCAGTTCGCGTGCGGCGGCCGGATCGCCGACGGAACCTACATCGGGTTTGGGGTTGGTTTCTCGACCGCGGCCAACGCCGCGTTGGGCGTTCGGATCGTGCGCTCGGCCGACGGACTGACCTGGCGAGTGGACCAGGGCAACCTCGATGGCTACTCGATCGGGATGGTCTCCGTGGGCGACCGCCTGGTCACTAGCGTCTTCCAGTCGCAGTTGAGCCCTGACTCCGCTACGACGGGCATGTCGCCGATCTGGGAATCTGCCGATCTGGGCCGCACCTGGCAGCCGCTCCTCGACACCACAGGCCACCAGCTCATCGGCACGGTCAGTCTCGTCGGAGATCGTCTGGCGATCCACACAGGCCCGCACGGCGCGACTTCGATGGGTCGGCTCGAATGGCTTGGGTCGCGGAACCCGGCATTTCCTGTGGCGACGTCCACGGCGAGCACCGCGGGAAGCGTGGCGGCAACCGCTTCGGCGACGCCGACGGCGACCGCCACGGCCACGCCGGGCTTGAGCGATGGCTGGTCGTGGAGGCACGCGGACGGGACGATGGTTCGCCATGCGTTCGCAGTGGCCAACGGATACCTCGGCGAATGCGGAGGCAGCGCCGCCGGCGACCTGGCGCCATGCACCTCGCCCGACGGCGTACGCTGGACGACTCCTCCGGACCCGGCCATCGAGACGGTCACCGGCGATGCCGGCTTCCTGCCGTCGGCCGTCGTTCGGTCCGGCGACGTCTACCTTGCCGAAGGTGAGAATTACTCCGGCTACAGCCTCTTCTTTGGCGCCTCACCCCCGGCGGTGCCGTCGGGCGTCGGGTTCACCCTCACGCAGTCGATCTGGCGCTCGACCGACGGGGTCAACTGGAGCCGCGTCGATGCGTTCAACAATGGAGAACTGACCGCCGGTTCGCTCATAAACCTGTCCGGCGACGGCTTCGTGGTCGTGGCCGATGCGGGCGGCGCAAGCTCGGCTTGGACGTCAAGCGACGGTCTCGCGTGGACGAAGGCAAGCAGCCTGCCGATTGAGCCGGGCTCGATCAGCGTTGGTGCGGCGGGACTCTATGCAGATTCCGGCGGTTCGACGCCCGATGTCTGGCGCTCGACGGACGGCAAGACCTGGGCGCACGTGACAGTGCCGGCCGGCCATGGTGCGGTCCGGAGTTTCGCGATCCCCGGCGGAGGTTTCGTCGGGGATCGCGCAGCTGACATGACTCTCGAAATCGTCCGCTCGGGCGATGGTCTGACCTGGCAACCGGACCAGGGCAACCTGCCGGGCACGCCCTACGGAATGGTCGTTAGCGGAGATCGGATGCTCGCCAGCGTCGGGCCCTCGCAGCTGCCGACGACCGTTTCGACTGCCACGTTCGCCGTGTTCCAGTCGACCGACTGGGGCCTGACATGGCAGCCGCTGCTGGATCCGTCGGGGCAAGCGACCCATGGCATCGTCGGCCAGATAGGCGATCTGGTGACGATCTCCTCGATCGACGGCGCGGCCATGTCGCCGACGCTCGCCTGGGTGATCGCCCGTTCATAGCGTCGCGCTCCGTGCGGCGGCTGGTGAGTCTTGCTCGGCGGGACGTCTAGAATCTGCCGGTGACTCCAGATCTCGCGGCGACGCTCAAGAGACTTCCCGACCGGCCGGGCGTGTACCTGATGAAGGACGCGCGCGGCGCGGTCATCTATGTCGGCAAGGCCCAGAGCCTGCGGAGCCGCGTCCGGAGCTACTGGCAGAAGCAGACCGGCGGCGGCGAGAGCCAGCTGATCCGCAGCGTCATCGACAAGATCGCCGACCTCGAATACACCATGACCGACTCGGTCAGCGAGGC
>OCZT010004805.1_pt1 | contig 13541 bp, 11 predicted proteins | sample 1539031 | NCBI WGS metagenome assembly OCZT01 (sample SAMEA3539308, study PRJEB22396) | soil metagenome | biome: tundra; feature: field; material: soil | place: USA | collected 2010-05 | depth 0.15 m | reverse complement strand
CCGCCGGGAAATCACAGAGACGCCCTGCGGCTACGAAATCAGATACCTGCGCAGGGCTTCCCTAGCGGGGACGGATAAGTTCGTGAAGCAGGTGCTTTCTTCCCGCTAGAATATGTGTATGCAATCCGCCTGGAATTCGAGGTTGGATGGCGTCATCACACTCCAGAAGGGCTTAAGTATGCAGGGATCGAGTCGCGCTTCCTTTACCAAGGAAACAACAAAGAAACTATAAATTCCGTGATGGCAGCCAAGAGCGAGTGGCTGCTTTCTCTTTCTGTGCGGGGCACAAGTTTCTTAATTCGAGAGAAACCTTGTGCGCAAACGACATATTGGGCTGTACAATCTCCACGAGGAGACCCATGGCCGGAGATATTTCACTTACGTGCAGCGATTGCGGGCAGGACTTCACCTTCACCGCTGCTGATCAGGCGTTCTTTCAGGAACGCGGTTACTCGACCCCGAAGCGTTGCAAGAATTGCCGTCAGGCAAAGAAGAACGATCAGGGGGGCTCCGGCTACCGTTCGGCTCCGGCACAGGGAACACCTGTGATTTGTTCGGGTTGCGGCCAGCCTACAACAGTGCCTTTTGAACCGCGTGGCGATCGCCCGGTGTTTTGCCGGGATTGCTACCAGGCGCGCAAGGGCAGCGGCGGTGGCGGCGGCAGTTCGCGCGGCCGCGGGCGCTAGTTTTCAGATGCGGTCCGATCTTCGAAACGAATAGCGAGGATCGGGCCGCCTGCTGCACCAATCAACTCAAACAAGGCTCCAAAGCGGCGTCTGCCCCGGCTAAACTCGTGGCTCACAGGCTTAGGCGGCTAGGTTTCTGCCTGCTCAATCCCAGTTCACTTTGGGACTCGTCCGGGCAGAAGAAACCCCGTTCGGCCGAGTCGTCACTTTTACGATCTGGCCCGCAAAATGGCAGGTGCGGCCCCGATCCGGCCCCTTTGACCCGCGATTGGCGACGGGCACTGAAGAATCATGGATGGACATTGGGGTTGCCGCTAGTTAAACTTGCCTTTTCGGGCATTTCCTCCAGTCCGAACGCGAGGATTCAACCCAACTGAATGGCTGATCAATTGTTCTCTACGTTTTCACGGAAGAAGCCCTGCCCGGCAGGGTTGGCTGCGAGATCCCTCACCAGATGGCCGGGTGCGCGCCCCTCGCAAATGGAGACCAGATGACCGAACATGGTCCCTTGCTTGAGGTGCGCGATCTGCGCAAGAGCTACGACGACGGACGCATCGAGGCTCTGCGCGGGGTAGACCTTTCGATCTCCGCCGGTGAATACGTGACCATCAGCGGACCCAGCGGCAGTGGCAAATCCACACTTTTGCAGCTTCTGGGCGGGCTCGATACCCCGACCAGTGGGCAAGTACTCTTCAAGAACGCGCTGCTCGGTTCTGCGGTGGACCTGGACGCTTATCGCTCCCGCCAGGTGGGATTCATCTTCCAAGCCTTTTACCTGTTGCCCACCCTTCGCGCCGTTGAGAACGTACAGGTGCCGATGCTTGCGACCACTGAGAGCGGGAATCACCGTGCGCAAAAGGCCGAGGCGCTGCTTCACGAGATGGGGCTGGATGACCGGATCCACCAGTATCCGAACCAGCTTTCAGCCGGAGAGCGCCAGCGCGTGGCTATCGCCCGGGCGCTGGCCAACGATCCGACAATCCTGCTGGCCGATGAACCCACCGGGAACCTGGACAGCGTGAATTCTGCGCGCATCATGGAGATCCTGATCGGCATTCAAAAGGAGCGCGGCATGACGCTCATCGTTATTACCCACGAAGATGAGATCGCCCGCTCGGCACTCCGCCACATACGGATCCGAGACGGAAGGATCCAATCATGAGACTCATTCCGGGCGCGCTGGCGGCAACGGTTCTGCTCGCGATTTCAGCATATGCGGCAGATATGCCGGCGGTGCTTGAGGCTCCCCGGGAACGCGTGCGGACGGCAGATTTTCGAGCCACTGGACGCCTTGTTCGTGTGGATGGGAACGGGAACCGCGTTAGTTTTCCCATCACCATCAAGGCGCACTGGTTTCCGGGTGTGCTGCGAGTTCTGGTGGAGGTTGGCACAGCCTCAAAGACGGACGCAAACTCATCGATGACCGCGCACGTTCCAGCGCACATCCTGCTTGAAATGCGGCCCAATGGGCAAAACGCGATCCAGATTGCTCACCCCGGTGATAAGGCGCCGGCTGTTCTGCCGTTTGAAAAATGGAGTGACGGTCCGCTCGGCACTGGATTCAGTTACGAGGATTTCCTTGAGCCGCAATACTTCTGGCCGGGCCAGGTTGAGCTTGAAAAGACCATGCGCGGCAGCCGTGAGTGTGATGTATTGAAGAGCACCCCGGGCGCAGCTGACCGGACCCACTACGCTGAAGTTCGCTCCTGGCTTGATCAGACCATCGGTTTTCCGGTATACGTTGAAAAAACCTTGAAAGGGACAGGAACCGTCAAGGAGTACACGTATTTTGGTCTGCGACAGAACGGCGGGGTGTGGTCAGCCAAGCAGGTAGAAGCCAAAGTGCGCGGCCAGGCCGGATCAACGCTGTTGATTATCGAGCGCGGAAGCCCGAAAGCAAACCTGGGCCTCAAGGATTTCAGTTCAGCGCAGATCTCTCGTTTCCAGGACGGCCCATGATTCTGCTTCTCTCGGTTCTCTGCATTCTGGCTGCTCTTGCCCTGGCAGGGTTTCTCTATCAGGTGATCGGCGCCCGCCGCGACCGGATCCGCTATGCCAACGGGGGCCGATGGATCGAGATTGGGCGCGGGCACAGGCTCTATCTGCATGAGATGGGATCGGGTGGCCCCACCGTCTTGTTTGAAGCGGGCATCGCGGCCACCAACTTGAATTGGTCCCGGATCCAGGAGACCGTCTCCCGTTTCACTTTTACTGCTTCTTACGATCGCTCAGGCCTGGGATGGAGCAGCCCATGCCGTTCTGCACGCACTCCCACCAACATCGCCAGGGAGTTGCATGCGCTGCTTGAACGAGCCGAGGTCAAGGCGCCCTACATTCTGGTGGGCCACTCATTTGGCGGGTTGGTGATGCGCCGCTATGCGTTGCTTTATCCAGAGGATGTCGCGAGTGTGCTTCTGGTTGATCCGATGCGCTGCGAAGAATGGCCGCCGCTGGACCCGAGCAAGCAATCCCAGATCGATTTGGGGAAAAAGCTTTTTCGGGTTGCGATTCCGGTGGCGCGGTTCGGGCTCGCGCGGCTGGCCGTCACCTCGCTGCTTTGCCGTTCGGGCCGGCTATCAGGCCGGCTGGCAGACGCGGCCGGGGCCGGCGGACGGCACGTTCTGGGACGCGTCACAGAGGAAGTGGGCAAGCTGCCGAAGGAAGTGTGGCCCATTGTTGCGTCGCACTGGTCGCGCCCGGCTTGTTATGCCGGGATGCGCAGCCATGTGGAGGCGGTGCACGAGACGGTTAGAGAAATGAGTGACGCCGAGCCCATTCGGCGGATTCCGGTGCTGGTCCTGACGCCGGGGAAATCGACGCCGCTTTCGGATGAGCAGCTTGGCCGCATTGGCGACAGTGTAAAGCAGATCATTGCCCCGGCAAGCGCGCACTGGATTCATCTTGACGAGCCTGGGCTGGTGGTCGAATCCATCCGCGAGATGGTGGAAGCAGCGAGCACGAGCGCGATTGCCGCCACGGTCTGATCGCGTCCGTTTTTCTCCGGCTACCTTTTTTCGTCTGCCGTAAAGCCCGTCCACGGGCCGGATTTCATGTCTTTGAGAATGGGCTTAAGGTAACCGTACTCCGGGTGCGCGGTCAGGAACGGCGCGGCGAGGAAATCTTCCCCGCATGGATGGCCGGCGTGGGCTTCGAGAGATAAGCTGGCGGCCATGTCAGAATCGGCAACTTTACCTGTGACTGCGCCGCCGGGATAGTAGGGATTCCAGTCCCACTCGGGAATGCCTTGCTTCACCTTGTCAACATGGCCGCAGAGCGAGCGCTGGTCGGCCCCGGTTTTGCCGGTGAAGCTGTCTTCGTGATCGGCCATGAACTGCTCGGCCATCTGGATGTCGATGCGGCCCTTGGATGCGGCCATCTTCTTCTCCCAGGTGACGCGGCGGGCATTGGGGGAGTTGGAGAGGTTGTTGAAGTCGAAGCCCTCAGTTTCGGTCTTTATCAGCTCCGGGTCGCGGGCAAAGTTCGAGCTGACGAAGTAGCCATCCTTCGACCGCCACATAGGCGTGTTCTTCAGACCCAGTTCCAGGTAGGCAATCTCGCCGGTCTTGCGGTCGCCGATCATCCAGTCGTTGGCGTAGCCGCCGTTGTTGCCCTCCTTGATGAGGGCAACGTATTCATCGATGTTGCCGGCGTATTGGAGGGCCTTGCGTGAGCACACAAACTCGGGCCTGCCGTCCGGGTCCCACCCTTCGAACTGAGTGATGGTGGTTTCGGTAATCATCAGGCCGGCATCGTTGACGCCGAAGTCGTCCTGGCTGGTGATTACGCCAGGAAGTCCGTCCATGAGCATGCGGTGGCCGCGGGCGGGCTGGATGTCAAAGATCATTGTCCAGCGCGCGCCTTCGGCATAGCTTGCCCAGTTGTTGTGGGCGATTACGATCTTGCCGCCCTTGGTATAGCTGCCGGTGGCGATGAAGGCTGAGCAGCGGCCCTCGGGCGAGATGTGCGGTGCGTTGGCCGCATGCTGGCGCTTGTTGAGCCACGGCACGTAATACTGGGGCAGTTCGATGCCGGCGTTGAGGGCCACGATATCCCAAACGTCGAGCTTGGCGCCTTTCGATTGCGCCCCTTTGGCAATGCCTTCGAGTTCCTTCTGGTACTCGGCATCGATATGCGGCCAGAGCATTTTGCGGCTGGATTCGCGAAAGAACTCCCAATCGCGGTGGGTGGCGTGCGTGTTCTCAAGCTTGACGACATGGACCATGTCTTCAATTTCGGCTGCCAACAGGGCGCCATGCTGAAACCCCATCTGCGCCGGGGTGCCTTCAAGATGCACATAGGTCCATCCACCCTTTTCAAAGCGGTAGCCCTTTGAGGCATCATCCCGGATTGGCGGAGGGGCCTGCGAGCCGGCCGTTGCAGCCGTGGAGAAGGCTGCAAATGAAAACAGACACAGAGCGAGCGTGCGGGAAAACAGACGAGCCACCACAAAACCTCCAGATTACTCTGAAGCGATCATCGCGAATCGAGATCCTAACTACTACCGCTTCTTTGCGGACTTGGGCGCCGGCTTTTTCGCAACAGGCTTCGAGGGCTTTGCCGGCTTCGAAGCCTTGGGACTGGCGGGCTTGCCCTTCGACGGCGCAGCCTTGGCGGCGACTTTGACAGCCGGCTTGGCCGGCTTCTTGACCGGCGGCTTGGCGGCAACCTTCTCCGGCACCTTCCTTGGGGCAGGCTTCGCGGCCGCCTTCGGCTTGGCCGCGCTTCCTTTGACCGCAACCGGGGCTGGCGGCGCTTTCTTCGAGGCGGGCGCCGGCTTCGCCTTTTCTGCATGCGTCTCGGCCTTGGCGGCCGACACGGCAGGCTTCGCCGGTGGCTCGGGTTCTGATTTCTGCTTGGGCGCGGGCTGAGGCTTCTCCGCCTTCGCGGGCTTGGCTTCTACTGGCTTGGCAGCGGGTTTCGCGGCTTTGCTTTCAACATCGGCAGGCGCAGGAACCGGTTTTGCATGCTTCGGCGGAGCGGGCGGCTTGGAACCGCGCTTGGTTTCAACAGGCTCGACCTTCTTTTCCTCTTCCTCTTCCTCGTCCTCGCCACCTTCGTCGTCCACCGCGAGACTGCCATCCAGGTCAATCTTGGGGATGGGCAGGCCGAGGTCGATGTCTTCCTCGTCACCGCCTATGTCGTCCAGGTCCTCATCTTCGTCTAGAGCGTCTTCTGCCTCCTCGTCATCGAATGCGGCTTCCTTGACCTTGGCCTCGGCACCTCGCTTGGCGCGCGGCCTCTTGATGGTGACCTGCGGCGGCGGCGCCGGCGGCGAATGCGGCTCAAGGAAGGCGCGCATCTCCTCCACCGTGCCCAACCGACCGTCAATCAGCTCCAGGAAGATGGAGTGCACGATTGCGGTGTAAGCGAGTAGTTCGGGGGTAATCCGCATCTCCTGCATCAGGGCATGGGGAATGCGCTGGCGGGCTTCAGGCCAGACCTTCAGGAACAGGCTAAAGCGCTCCTGCACGGCCGCATTCTTGCTGGTGAACCCAAGCCAGAGAATCGCTTCCGGGTCGTAGCTGGTAAAGAGCTTGTAGCCGGCCGAGGGAGTGGCGTTTTCTTTGGAAAGAAGCACCTTGGAGAATCCGGCAGCAAGCGAGTCCAGGTTGTTCCACTCTTCGACGAATCCGGGACGCAGCATCTGCTTCTTGAGCGCAGACAGTTCCTTCGAATTCAGCTTTGCGGTCAGCAACTGCATCTGCGCCGCCGACATATCGGCGTGGACTCCCTGCATGAGAAGTTCGACCGCCAGATCGTGGAGGGCTTTGAGCTTCTCTTCGTCGGCCTTGGCGGAGGTCCAAGCCGGGAAAAGGACCTTCATCCAGCCGTCGGCCTCGAGGGCCTGCAACACCTTCAGCGCCTCTTCTTCGTGGCCAATCTGCTCCAGTTCCTCGCTGCGTGCGTGCTCGGAGAGATGCTCGATGACCCCCTCGGCCATGGCATTCTCGCAACGGGCCTGCGTCCTGGAGTCCATTTCCCAACCGAGGCGGGCCTTGTACCGGGTGGCACGGATCATCAGGGAGGGCTCCTCAAGAAAGCCGTAGTTCGATACCAGGCGAAGCGTCCGGGCCTCGATGTCCGCCGCTCCGTTCAGGGGGTCCATCAATAAGCCGAAAGAGCCTTCGTTGAGAGAGATGGCCATGGCGTTGACGGTGAAATCACGCCGCCGCAGATCATCCTGCATGGACGCCGGATGGAAGACCGGCTTGCCTGGCTTGGGGTACTCGGTGCGGTGGGTACTGATGACATCCAGACGAACAGTGCCCGGAAAACAGAGATAAAGCGAGCGGGTGGCTTCGTCTTCGCCCCAGACATGGCCGCCGAGTTTCTCGATTATTTTCTTAAGCTTGAGGGCGTTTCCATGAACCGACACTTCAAGGTCGCGAACGGCATGGCCGCTGGTCAGGTCGCGCACCGCGTCGCCGGTGAGGAACAGGAGCATTTCAGCTTCCCGGGCTGCCTCGCGCAACTGGCGCAGGGCATTCTGCTGGTCGGCTGAAAGCCGGTTTTCCAAGAGGTAAATGTAGTCGGGCATTCTGTTCCCTGCTTCCGCATTAGGTAACCTCTGCCAAGTACCTGATGTTGTTACGCTTACAGGACAATTCGGCAGGGATTGCAAACCGTACCTTAACACAATTGGCGCCTGTTGGCTAGGGTTAATTGCACCTGATTCGATGCTTCTCATCTTCGACGCCGAGACTCCCTCGTGCGACAATCCAATGCGATGGCCTCAGCACGAAAGCCGGTGATCGTTCGGAAGTTCTCGAGGGAATGGTGCGCCGGCTACGCGGGCGCCCGTTTCGGCCAGGATGCGGCGGAGTTGGAGATTCTGGAACCTGGCGGCAAAGTGCTGCGCATCGGCTGGAGCCAGGTGAAGTGGGTCTGCTATGTGCGTGACTTCCCTTCCTCTTCCGGGGATCAGGTGAATCCAGAGCGGCTGCTGCACAAGCGCTTTTCCGTCAGGCCTCGGGCCGCAGGTCTATGGCTACGGATGACCTTGACCGACGGCGAGGAACTGGAGGGACTGGCGGCCAACGACCTCTCGTTGATCGAGGGTGCCGGCCTGCTGCTGACGCCGCCGGACACGCGGTCGAATACGCAGAGGATCTACGTGCCCCGGCAATCCATTCAAACGCTTGAGGTGGTAAGCCTGATCGGGGCGGGCAGCCGGACACGAGTTGCGAGGCCGAGTCAGGCGGTCGAGCAGCCAGAGCTCTTTCCAGGTGAACCGGGGGAAGCCTGATGAGAAACGTCGCCATGAGATGGACCCCAGAATGAAGATGCGAGCAGCGCTTGTTTTTGTTTTCGTCATTGCCTCCCACTGCTTGCCCATTTCGGCAACCACCTGCGAGGGTCTCGCGGGAATTGTTCTGCCTCACGTGACCATTGGGGCGGCCAATACGATGCCGGCGGGGACCTTCGCCGCCGCTAGAACCAAGCCGATCGACAATGTTCCTGCATTCTGCCGGGTTGAGGCCACGGTGACGCCGTCGCCCGACTCCGCCATCCGCATCGAGGTCTGGATGCCCGTTTCAGGGTGGAACGGCAAGTACGAAGGGACGGGCAATGGCGGATACGCAGGCGGAATTGCGTACGGCTCACTGGCCGATGGGCTGCGCCGCGGATATGCGGTGGCCAACACCGACATGGGAATGGGGCGGATCGATCTGGACAACGCCGACGCTTTTATAGGCCACCCTGAAAAATGGACCGACTGGGGATGGCGCGCGACCCACGAGATGACGGTGGCCGCCAAACAGATTATCCGTGCGTTTTACGAGCGAAATCCAGAACACTCCTATTTTGTGGGCTGTTCGACGGGCGGCCAGCAAGCGCTGATGGAGGCGCAACGCTTTCCGGACGACTACGACGGCATTGTTTCAGGCGCGCCGGCACATAACCGCACCCGGCTGCACATGGAGGTTTTTTCTACCTACGGAGCTGCGAATCTGAGTCCGGCAAACTTGATTCCGAAGGACAAGCTGGCGGTGATGGAAGACGCGGTGCTGAAGGCCTGCGGGAAAGCCAAGGCGACCTTGGCGGACCAGTTCCTGTCGTTTCCGGAAGATTGCCACTGGGATCCGGAGGCTTTATTGTGCAAGGCCGGCGATCAACCCAATTGCCTGACGGCGGCACAGGTGGCGACTGCGAAGAGCTTCTACGATGGTCCGCGGAACCCTGCAACCAACGAGCGAATCTATGTGGGTCTGCCACGTGGCAGCGAAGTTGCATGGAACGGGCTGACGCCAAAATCCGACAGGGCGCCATATGATTCGCTTTTCAAATGGGTCTTCGGGCCCGATTGGGACTGGCGGAGTTTTGACTTCAATCGCGATGTGGCTGCCGTCGATGGCAAGTTGGCCGCAACGCTGAATGCGACCAATCCCGACCTGGGCGCATTCAAGGCGCGCGGGCACAAACTCATCCTGTTTCACGGCTGGGCCGACTGGCTGGTTCCACCGCAAGAGTCGATCAACTACTATCGCAGCGTCTTGGATGCGCAAGAGAGCGCGGCGCAAGGCCACCATATGGACAGGGATCGCGAGACGCAGACGTTCTTCAGGCTGTTCATGGTTCCCGGTATGGCGCATTGCGCGGGCGGGCCGGGGCTGAACGGGCTGGACGCGCTTCCCTCACTCGAACAGTGGGTGGAAAAGGGCGTTGCACCGGAGGAGATGGTTGCCAAGCGCACCGACAAAGGCGCAACCGTAATGGCCAGGCCTGTTTGCCCTTATCCTCTGGTTGCACGGTACAAGGGGACGGGAAATACAAGCGAGGCGGCAAGCTTCACTTGTGCGGCGCAGGCTCGGAAGAGCGGGAAGTGACCGGCGGCGGTACGCCGGTGCACAAGCCAGGTCGAAGCGGCATTTGGAACAGCAAGGAGCGGTATCCGTTACAATTCCTTGAATGAATCTAGGCGAATTGGCGAGCAGGCTGGGCGCGGAGTTGCGCGGAGACGCGGCGATCGAAGTTACCGGCGTGAAGGGGATCGAAGAAGCCGGTCCGACCGAGGTGACCTTCGTGGCCAATCCTCGCTACACGTCTCTGGCCCGGACGACCCGTGCGGCCGCGGTGCTGGTGGAGCCGGAGTTTCCCGAGATTGCGGCAGCCACGCTGCGGATCAAGAACCCTTACCTGGCTTTTTCGCGGACGCTGGGCCTCTTCTATCAGCCGCCCGCCTACGCTCCCGGCATCCATCCCACAGCGGTCATCGACCCCACGGCCGAGATCGGTGAAGGGGCGCACATTGGCGCGTATGTCGTGGTGGGGCCTCATGTGAAACTGGGCGCGCATGCCAGGCTGCTGCCCCACGTGGTGCTTTACCCCGGCGTAAGGGCGGGCAGCCATTTCTTCGCTCACGCTCACGCCGTGGTGCGCGAAAACTGCGAATTGGGTGACCATGTCACGCTGGAAAATGGCGTGATTATCGGTGCCGACGGTTTTGGGTTCGCGAAGAACGAGGACGGTCACTGGGAGAAGATTCCGCAGTCCGGTCCGGTGAGGCTGGGCAACCGGGTGGATGTGCAGGCCAATGCATGCATTGACCGGGCAACGGTGGGCGCGACGGAGATTGGCGACGGCAGCAAGGTGGACAATCTTGTTCAAGTTGGCCACGGCTCGCGTGTGGGAGAGAACTCGCTGCTTTGCTCGCAGACGGGACTGGCTGGTTCCTCAGTGATTGGAAACAACGTGATATTGGCGGGCCAAGTGGGCATTGCCGGCCATTGCACAGTGGGCGACGGAGTGATATTGACGGCGCAATCGGCGGTCTCGCACGATGTGCCGCCGGGCAAGATGATCTCCGGGTCGCCGGGCTTCGACAATCGGGTGTGGCTGCGAGCGGTTACGATCTTTCAGCGGCTGCCGGAACTGCTCAAGCGGCTGGACCGGCTGGAGAAAAGGGTTGCTACCCAGTCTCCTCCTGAATCGGGATCAGATGAGAGTGAGAGGACACGATGAAGCTCCGTGCCGGTGTTTTTGCCGCAATTGCTGCTCCGGGGTTTTTTGCAGTCTGCGGTTGCCACTCCTATCACATTGAAACCACGGTGGAAAACCGCACCGGCGGGTCGATTCAGTTGCTCGAGGTTGAGTACCCCAGCGCGAGCTTCGGGGTCGACAGTTTAGGGGCAGGCGCGGATTACCATTATCGGATTCAACTGCGCGGCAACGGCCCCCTCAAGGTGCAGTACACGGCTGGCCAGGGCAGCCAAACGCAAACGATCCAAATCGAAGGGCCAACGGTTGCCGAACGGCAGGAAGGCCGGCTGGAGATTGTATTGCTCCCGGGGGGCAAGGCAGAGTTTCATCCCCACCTGACGCCACAGCCTTGAATCGCCGATCACTCAAATGAAATGCGGACGGGAAAGTTGAAGTTTTGCCCCGATACTCCAGATTCAGTGGAATTCCCCGATAAAGAGACTAATGTAGAACTCATCTGAATCATGGGTATGCCGAATAGCACTGCATTTGCCGGAAGACGCGCTTGGGTGCGCTGGTCGTGGAGGCATGGTTTCCGCTCCGGTTGGCAGCGTGCTTTGTTCTTGTAACCTTCGCGACCGCGTTTGTGGGGTTCAAGGCGCATAATACCCTGATTTGGGTAGCCAACGGCCTGTTGCTCTCCTACATGCTCCTTGCCCCCCGCTGGCGCTGGCCTGGATACCTGGCGGCGGGTTTTGCCGCGCAACTGGTTGGCAGCCAATTGGTCTACCCCAATTTCACCACCAATCTGTCGATCAGCGCGCTCAACATCGCTGCGGTATACATGAGTGCGCTCTTGCTGCGAAGACGGTCGAATCAACTGCCCCGATTCTCTAATCGCAGATATCTCATCCGGTTCTTCCTGGTTGCCGTCCTGGCTACTCCGATGGCATCGGGGGCGATCTTTGCGGTGTTCTCAACCACCTGGGTTCACACCGCACCGCTGCGCGCATTTGAGCTTTGGAGTGTTTGTGGAGGCCTGGGCGCGGCGATCGCCACGCCGGCCTTTGTGGCTATCTTTATCGCGCGATTCAGAAGCGCAGTGAACTGGAGAAGCGATTGGATTTATCTTGTGCTGCTTGGCGCGGTCACTATCGTAGGCTTTGTCCAATTCAAATTGCCGGTGCTGTTTCTATATTACCCTCTCCTGATTCTTGTTCTCATGCGTTTGGGTCTGGCATGGCAGCCCTGGGCACTCTCTTTGCCGCGGCCGTGGGAACAAGGATGACTCTGGCCGGACTGGGCCCGTTTGCGCTCATCGACGCCGCATTTCCAGGCGAGGAGCACATCAGGCTCCAGGCATTTCTCGCGGCCGGCATGTTCATGGCATACAGCGTCTCGGTGGTGATGGAAAGCCGAAAGAGCGCAGAACGGCGGCTCGAGGAGATTGTGGCTCGGTATAATCTGGTAACTGAAAACTCTCGTGATGCAATTGTTGTTTCGGACTTCGCGGGGTCACATAGATACTTCTCTCCTGCGGTGGAGAATCTGACAGGCTGGCCACCTGAGGAATTTAAGACGCATCGACTTAGAGACAAAGTTCATCCCGAAGAACGGCCGAGCGTGGAGCAGACCTTATCCGACTTGCGTTCAGGCGGAGAAAGCGCCCTGATCGAATACAGGATACTAAAGCGAAACGGTGAGAGCGTCTGGGTAGAGTCGAACCTGAGGGTCTTCCACGATCCAAAGACCGGCAAGCCCGCCGGGACACTGGACTTCGTCCGCGATATCACAGAACGGAAGAGTGCCGAGCAATCGCGCGAATTTCACCACTCGCTGATTCATGCCATCCACGAGGTATTGCCTTCTGGCATCCTGGTTGTGAATGACGAAGGCACTGTGGTCTCGGTCAACAGGCGATTCTCAGAAGTCTTGAATATCTCCACACCCGACACTCCGGTCAGTTTGCACGAGACTATCGTCGGCTCGGATGAGCAGCTACTTGCTAAATGTGTAGATCTTACGAAGGACCCGGAAGGCTTCCTGAAACGAGTGAAGGAACTTTATGCCGATCATGGCGCAACCGACCAATGTCTGGTTGAAATGAAGGACGGCAGGACGCTGGAACGCTATACCACCAGCCTGCGCAGCGAAGGGGGACAGTACCTGGGGCGCGTTTGGTTCTTCACTGACATCACCGCGCGGAAACGCGCCGAAGAGGAACTGCATGAAGCCTACAAGACGGTGGAAGCGCTGTCGGCAATCGACTCCCTCACGGGATTGGCCAATCGCCGCCGCTTCGACGATTATCTTGCTCTTGAGTGGCGCCGGGCAATGCGGGAAGGCAGCCCGATTTCGTTGCTGCTGGTGGATGTGGATCACTTCAAGTCTTACAACGACAGCTACGGGCATTTGTCCGGAGATGCATGCCTGAGAAAGATTGCCGAGTCGACGTTGGATTCAGTAAAGCGGGCCGGAGACCTGGTGGCACGGTTCGGCGGAGATGAATTCACGGTGATCCTTGCGGATACCGGGAGCGACGGTGCGCTGCAAGTGGCGAACGATATCTGCGAAGGTGTGCGCAAGTGCAGGCTGCCGCATGAGGCAAATGCTAAAGGGGTTGTGACTGCTTCAGTCGGTTGCGCCTCAATGACGCCCATACCGGGAAAAGACGCCGCGGCCTTGATCGACCTCGCAGACCACGCGCTTTATTCAGCCAAGCGAGCCGGACGCGACACGGCATATAGCAGCAACGGCAGCGGCGGCTCATAAGAGGAACCGGAGACAATTCATTCAATGGCGCAGAGCGCCTGGAGAGGCCGGTGCAATTGTGGCGCTTTGGCGCGAGCCGGAGTTTCCACCCGATCTAGACCGGAACCAGAGTAACTGTGTCCTGTTTGGTTCTGTGCAAGGTCGTCACTCCCTGATGGTCGC